>ERZ836939.2915-NODE-2915-length-15524-cov-14.948348_pt1 | contig 15524 bp, 11 predicted proteins | sample MGYA00519912_ERZ836939 | MGnify/ENA primary metagenome ERZ836939 (study PRJEB31850, sample SAMEA3708810) | human gut metagenome | biome: human gut; feature: human-associated habitat; material: faeces | place: China | collected 2014 ... | reverse complement strand
AAGTAGGAATGAAACATAGAAGTTTGTAACTTTTTATAAGTTTTCAGTAACGGTAGCCATAAGATGAAACGACTTTTAAGTTATCTAAAACCGCATAAATGGGTAATGACCCTGGCAACTGTCCTGGTTCTCTTTATCATTGCTGTGGAACTTTACCGCCCGATCATCATCGGAAATGCAATCGACCAGTATATCAACGGTTATTATCATCCGTATGTAGAAGCCGACGTTTCCGCTTCGGACGCTATAAACTGGAACGGTCTTGTACTGTCGCGCGACCAGGCAGTATCTAAGGCGGATTCTGCTTCCTTTTATCAGATTTTTCTCTGGAAGGATCACTATTACATGGCAGAAAATCTCACCCGCTCTGAATGTACTGCACTACAAAATGCCGATACATCTGTTTTAAAAAATTATGTCAGAGAAGGTGCACAGAAGCTTACTTCCAATGATCTGAAGAGTTTAAGACAAAATGATTTTAAGGGGATCTTAAAAGCCGGAATCCTGTTTCTTCTGCTGCTTTTTAGCGGATTTTTCCTGAACCTTGCCGACACCTGGCTTTTGCAGAAGATGGGCCAGCAGATCGTGTACAAACTGCGTGAAGAAACATTTACACATATACACAGCCTGTCACTTTCTTTTTTCAATATAACACCGGTTGGCAAGCTCGTAACACGTGTATCTAACGATACTGAAGCAGTCAACGAACTGTTTTCCACCATTCTTGTGAAACTTTTTAAAAACGTTGTTAAGATTATTGGTTACGCTGTTGTCATGCTCTCAATTAATGTGAAAATGGCAGGTATATCCTTCCTGCTTTTACCTCTGGTTGCAATCCTGACTTTTGTTTTCCGGCATCTCTCCAGAAAAGCTTACCAGATCACAAGAAATAAAATCACAGAGCTGAACACCTTTCTGTCCGAACATATTTCCGGTATGAAGCTGATCCAGATCTTTGCACGCGAAAAAGAGAAATACAGTGAATTTGAAGGCAAATCTATGGAACTGTACCGTGCCAATTTCCGCGAAATCATGACTTTCGCGATCTTCCGACCTTCAATCTATCTGGTTTCGGTCATTGCCATGATCCTTGTTATCCGTACCGGAAGCCTTTCTGTGTTAAATGGAAGTCTTTCTCTCGGAACCCTGTTCGTATTTATCACCTACATCAGCTCCTTTTTTGAGCCAATCCAGGAGCTTTCCGAACAGCTTGGAACTCTGCAGTCTTCCATTGCTTCCGCAGAAAAGATTTTCAGTGTTCTTGATGTAAAACCAGAGATCGTATCTCCGGCCGATCCGGCTCCGGTCAATATTCTTGGTGAAATTGAATTCCGCCATGTCTGGTTTGCCTACGAAGAGGAAAATTATATTTTAAAAGATGTAAGTTTTGTAATCCATCCGGGTGAAAAGGCTGCTTTTGTCGGCGCCACCGGAGCAGGAAAATCTACAATTTTAAATCTGATCGGAAGATATTTTGATATTCAGAAGGGACAGATCCTGATTGATGGGATTGATATTCATGAAATTGATCTGGATGTACTCCGCGGTGCGATTGGTCAGGTTCAGCAGGATGTCTTCATCTTCACCGGAGACATCAAAAGTAATATCTCGCTGAATAATGAAGCAATCTCACCGGACGATGTCAGACGGGCTGCCGAAATTGTAAATGCAGATCCATTTATTCAGAAACTGCCGCACGGATATGATGAACCGGTTACAGAACGCGGAAGTACTCTATCTGCCGGGCAGCGCCAGCTTTTGTCCTTCGCACGGACACTTGCTTATGATCCGAAGATCCTTGTTCTTGATGAAGCAACTGCCAACATCGATACAGAAACCGAAACACTGATCACACAGGCACTTGCACGGCTGATGGATGGAAGAACTACGATCATGGTCGCACACCGGCTTTCTACGATTCAGCATGCAGATAAAATTATTGTGATGCATCACGGGGAAATAAAAGAATCCGGAACCCACCAGGAGCTGCTGGTGAAGGATGGGTTGTATAAGAAATTGTATGAATTGCAGTTGATGGATTAGACAATTCTGTCATTTTATTTTATATTGATTTTCTTCTTTATGTTTGTTACCATAAGTTCAAGGTGCTATTTCACTGTGTGCGACTTTTTACAGTCTTGGGTATGTGCGTGGAAAGCATGATTCCAAGACGCAAAAATAACCGCCCATCGTCCTGAGAAAACATGAGCGGTTATTTTTAATAACCAAATAATATCAGGCGAACCGTCATCGGTAGCACCTTTTCTATTTATTATACTAGCATCTTTACACTTTTATGTCAATTTTCTTTACAAGATTTCTTTCGCCCTATGGCATGCAACGGAATGTCCTTTTGAAATCTCCTGGAGTTTCGGGACACCGTTTTTACAGGCTTCTGTCGCATATGGACAACGAGTCACAAAACGGCAGCCCTCCGGGATATTCATCGGACTTGGCAGCTCGCCTTTGAGCTGGATTCTTTTATGTGCTCTCTACATCAATCGTAAAACCTCGTTCCTGTTTTCTACTATTATTTCATTTTTAAATTATTCTTTACGACAACATCATCCGGTCATTCGCAAACTCGCCGCCGCTGACTTCTTCAAACTTCGCCAGCAGATCTGCAACCTTCAGATTCTTCTTCTCTTCTCCTGATACATCGTAGATAATTTTTCCTTCATGCATCATGATCAGGCGGTTGCCGTGCGCGATGGCATCTTTCATATTATGTGTTACCATCATTGCAGTAAGCTGATGCTCCTGAATGATCTTATCGGAGATGGCAAGTACCTTCGCTGCAGTTTTCGGGTCAAGTGCTGCAGTATGCTCGTCCAGAAGTAAAAGCTTTGGCTTTTTAAGAGACGCCATCAAAAGAGTGATCGCCTGTCGCTGTCCACCAGAAAGAAGTCCGACTTTACTACTCAGACGGTCTTCCAGTCCAAGATCAAGTTCTTTCAGGGCTTCTTTATAGCGCTCCCGCTCTTTTTTCGTAATGCCCCATCCCAGACCTCTGCGCTCGCCACGTCTGGCTGCGATCGCCATATTTTCTTCAATCGACATGGTTGCCGCAGTTCCAGTCATCGGATCCTGGAAAACTCTTCCCAGATAAAGTGCTCTTTTATGCTCTGAAAGCTTTGTAATATCCACTCCGTCAATGATGATCTTTCCTTCGTCTACAGACCACACTCCTGCGATCGCATTCAGTGTGGTGGATTTTCCTGCACCATTTCCACCGATGATAGTCACGAAATCACCCGGATTGAGGTTCAGATTCACTCCGTTAAGTGCGACCTTTTCGTTGATCGTTCCCGGATTAAAGGTTTTATGAATATTCTGGATTTCCAACATATATCCCATTATGCAGTCCTCCGTTTCTTTGTAAAATATTTACCCTTCATGTACGGAACTGCAAGGAAGCATGCAACCACTACCGCTGAGAACAGTTTCATATAATCAGAAGGCATCTTCAGCCACAATACCAGTGCGATTACAATATAGTAAATAATCGCTCCGATAAAGATTGCTCCCAGTGTAAATGCAAAGGCTGCTTTTCTGCCTGCACAGAATTTTGCAAAAATAACTTCGCTGATGATAACGGCTGCAAGTCCGATTACAATGGCACCTCGTCCCATATTAACATCGGCTGCTCCCTGGTACTGTGCGTAAATTCCGCCGGAAAGTCCCACAAGTCCGTTGGAGATCATAAGCGCCAGAACCTTTGTAAAGCCTGTATTAATTCCCTGTGCACTTGCCATCTGCGGGTTACATCCGGTTGCACGGATCGATGCACCAAGCTCAGTTCCAAAGAACCAGTAAATAATTGCGATCAGGATAAGTGCTGCCACGATCAGCTTTACAAAAAACAGTTCACTTCCTTCGCCGGTCACATAACGAAGCGATGCAACCAATTTATACTGCATAACATTGACTGCCTGATTGGATTTTCCCATGATTCCGAGATTCACCGAGTAAAGTCCAATCTGCGTCAGAATACTGGCCAGAATGCCCGGAATTCCAAAAAACGTATGTAAAATACCTGTCACAAATCCAGCTACCATACCTGCCAGAAATGCGAAAAGAAGTGCCAGTGCCGGATTCATACCGCCGCGGATCAGCATAACTGCAACTGCTCCACCTGTAGCCAACGATCCGTCAACCGTCAAATCCGCAAAATCCAGAATGCGGAAGGTGATATAAACGCCAAGCGCCATAATTCCCCAGATAATCCCCTGCGCTACATTTCCCGGAAGTGCACGCACAAGAGACATCGGATCTAAAGCTGCTAAATACATTGTTCTTGCCTCTTTCTATACTGATTATTCCTCAATTGCTTCGTAATCGTCCGGAACAGTGATTCCAAGTTCGTCACAGATTGTCTTGTTATACATCTTTGTAACTTTTGGTGCACTTTCGATTTCCATGGTTGAAATGTCTTTTCCGTCTACGAGGATTTCGTAAGCCATTTCACCAGCTCTGTATCCGATATCGTAGTAACTGATAGAAAGAGTAGCAATACCACAGCCTGAGCAGATTCCCTGTTCTCCTGCGATTACCGGTACTTTTGCCGGAAGACAGATATTGTTGATAATCTCTGTGTTAGATGCCATTGTATTATCGGTTGGGATGTAAAGTGCGTCGCACTCATCTACTGCGCTTGTTACTACAGACTGGATTTCATTAGAGTCTGCTGCTGTGTATTCTTTATATTTGATTCCATCTTTGTCGAGTGCTTCTTCGAACTTCTTCGCCTGGTATGCTGAGTTCGGTTCTGCTGAACAGTAAAGGATACCTACTGTTTTTGCATCCGGAAGGAGCTCTTTAAGCATTGCTTCCTGTTCATCGATCGGTGCAAGGTCACAGGTTCCTGAAATGTTCATACCTGTTGATCCTGTCCAGTCAGAAATATCAAGAGCAGTTGCATAATCTGTAACAGATGTTCCAAGAATCGGGATCGTGCTTGTTGCAGCTGCTGCACACTGAAGAGCAGTTGTTGCATTTGCAAGGATCAAGTCATCATTGTCTGCCACAAAATTGTTTACGATGGTTGCGCAGTTTGCCTGTTCGCCCTGTCCGTTCTGAAGATCGAACTTCACTTTGTCTTTTCCGAATTTTTCTTCACAGGCTTCTTCAAATCCTTTGGTTGCCTCGTCAAGAGCTGCATGCTCAAGCTGCTGGCAGATACCGATCTTATATACCTTGTCTGATGAATCCTTTGAAGAAGATTCTTTGTCTGATGAACTTCCGCCACAGGCAGCAAGTGCCAGTGTCATTGCTGCAGTAAGTGATACTGCTAAAATTTTTCTTGCTTTCATAATAACATACCTCCATCTATGTTCTTTTCGAACAAACTTTTTCCGTTTTTGCTTTACAGCTTTAAACTTTAGCGGTTTAAACTTCAATGGTTTAAAGCTTTGCCGTGATATTGATTATAGCGTTTTTTTGTACTTTAGTCAAGGTATGTTACAAAAAGCTACAAAAATTCTAGCTTTTCCGGTCCATTATCCTACAAAACAAAATCGCCGCCCCGGTACTGACCGCCGTTGCCGCAATCCCAGGTCCAACAACGGCTGTCGGATTCACGCTTCCGTACTGGCTCCGGTAGGCGATCACCGACACCGGGATCAGCTGCAGTGAAGAAATATTTACGATCAGGAAGGTACACATCTCATTGCTTGCAACGCCTCTTTTTCTTACCGGTCCTGCCGCTTTTCCAAGGCGGCGGTCTTCTTCCAGCTTCTGAAGCTCTTCCATTGCTTCAAGACCTGCCGGAGTTGCCGCCCAGCCAAGTCCGAGTACATTTGCAATGATGTTTGCTGCAATTGGTTTTTCTGCCGGATGATCTTTTGGAAGTTCTGGAAAGAGGAAATGGATCAGAGGGGAAAGACAGTCAGCTGCCGTTTTCAGAATGCCGGATTTTTCTGCGATTTCCATGAGTCCGGTCCAGAAGGACATGACGCCCATCATGGTAATACAGAGTGTGACAGCTTCTTTGGAGGAATCTAAGGCGGCGATTGTGATATCCGACATTTTTCCGGAAAAAGCGGCAAAAAGGATGCCAATAAGAATCATTCCCGACCACAGGTAGTTGAGCATTTTTTCTCCTTTCTTGGATGGGGAAAAGTGTTGGAGATGGGACGCCGGGTGGAAAATAAATTGTGTTCAAATTCAAGTTGTGCAAACCATTCCGACGAAACTCAGGAATCGTGTTCAGCAATGGCTTCCACGATTCCTGAGTTTCGTCTCCATTGCACAAAAAATTGAATTTGAACACAATTTATTTTCCGCCCGGCTGACATTCTACAAGTCATACTTTTCCGCCAAACTATAAATGGGGAGTCGAAAAGCCTGCTCTTTGAGATTGCATCTCAAAGTTGCAGGCTTTTGCTGCGATTTCAATACATTTATATGTATGAAATTGCTTCCTTATTCAAGACATTTTTCAGGGTGCTCTTTTTCGTATAGTTCTTTCATTTTGTCAATTTCTTCTTGGGTATACTCTTCCACTTCAGTTTTCGTCACTTTCTTAATGTGTTGTTTTTTCAAACGCAAATACACATATTCCCGGAAGAGGGTATAGAGTACGGACACTAATGGGATGAAGATGAGCATTCCTATGATTCCCAGAAGGTTACCGCCGATGGTGACTGCAGCGAGGACCCAGATGGAGGGAAGCCCTACGGAGCTGCCGACTACGTGTGGGTAGATCAGGTTACCTTCGATCTGCTGGAGGATCAGAAATACAAGGATGAAAAGGATTGCCTGTTTCGGGCTCACCATGAAGATTAGGAGGCAGCCAAGTACGCAGCCGATGAAAGCTCCAAAGATTGGGATCAGGGCTGTGAAGGATATGATGATTCCAATCAGCAGTGCATACGGCATTTTCAGTATACTTAATGTAATTACAAACATACTTCCGAGGATGACTGCTTCCAGGCACTGTCCGGTAAGGAAGTTTGCGAAGGTACGGTAGGTCAGGGAACAGACTTCAAGAATCACTTCTGCTTTTCGTTTTGGAATAAACGCGAAAAACACTTTTCTCACCTGCACATGCAGTTTTTCTTTCTGGAAAAGAATATAGCAGGCAAAGGAAAAGGCAATAAAAAATGTAGTAACTCCACTGACGATGGAGCCAACCGCTGTCATCGTTGTATTCATAAAATTTCCCGCACCATTTCCGAGAATACTCATCCCCCACTGGATTGCCTTATTCGGATTGAACTCCACCTGGTTCACAAGATCCATGATTTCCCGGTTATTGTGCGTAAATTCCCGTACCCAACTCTGCATCTGCGGAATAAATTCTGCAATACTGTTCATCAGACTTCCAATTGTTGCCGTAAGCTGCGGAATCAGACCGAACATGACAAGCACGATCACCCCCACTACCAGTACGATCGTAAGAAGAAGACTGATCGGTCTTGCAAGCTTTTCTGCCGCCTTACTTCCTTTCTCTTTTGCCTTTCCAAATAATTTTTTCTCCAGAAAGCTCATCGGAACATTGATCACAAACGCGATCGCACCGCCAAGAGCGAAGGGAAAAATAATCCCCCATACCGCCTTGATCACGCCAAAAACCACATCAAATTTCCACAATGCAACTACGATCAGCGCTGTAAATACGATCAATTCCCGGATTTTTTTTATAGATAATTTACTAAAATCCACTATTTTCTCCATTCTACTACAACATATTTATGGTTAATCCCCTTACAACCAGTAAGCATTTTCCCATATTGTTACTCAGATAATTTTCCACGTACCCACTTCAGAAGCTGTATGATCGGAAAACAGGCAAATGCATACAGGTAGACAGTCCCCAGCTGTTCAAAGTTCAATGTTTCTACTTTGAACACCTGATGCAGCCCCGGAATTGTAAGTACAGCCGTGATCAGAATTGCTCCCAGTGCAAATGCGCCCTGCATCCACTTATTATTGAAAAACCGTTTGGTAAAAATCACCGGATGATCTGATTTACAGTTATATCCGTGAAACAGCCGTGCAAGACAGAGCGTTCCAAATGCATAAGTACTTCCAAGAAGTGCACCGTCCTGATGATATCCTGTTAGGAAACTGATCATCGTCATTACACCGATCACCAGTCCTTCCAGACCAATCTTTGACAGGAAATCTTTTGTCAGGATCGACTCATCTGCCGGTCTTGGCTTCTCATTCATCACATCACTGGTATGCGGTTCTACTCCCAGTGCAATTGCCGGGAGACTATCAGTCAGCAGGTTGATAAAAAGCAGATGAACCGGTGCAAACGGAACCGGGAGTCCTGCGATCGATGCATATAAAACAGCGAGAATTGCACCGAAGTTTCCCGATAACAGAAACTGGATCGCATACTTGATATTACGGTATAAGTTTCGTCCGTTTTCCACTGCTTTTACAATTGTGGCAAAATTATCGTCTGTAAGTACCATCGCCGCTGCATCTTTGGCAACTTCTGTTCCGGTTACTCCCATTGCAACACCTATATCTGCCTGCTTAAGAGCCGGTGCATCGTTGACACCGTCGCCGGTCATCGATACAATATTTCCACGCTCTTGCCATGCACGGACGATCCGGATCTTATGTTCCGGCGAAACCCTTGCATAGACAGAAATCTTCGGGACAAATCCCCGCAACTCCTCGTCACTCATATTTTCAATCTCCGCGCCCTCACAGGCTTCGGATAAATCCTTTAAAATGCCGATCCGTTTTGCGATCGCTGCTGCCGTGATCTTATGGTCTCCCGTGATCATCACCGGACGGATGCCTGCTTTGATACATTCTTCTACTGCAGCTTTTGACTCTTCCCTCGGCGGATCCATCATCGCGATCATTCCGAGAAATACCAGATGGTCCTCATCCTCTGCGGTCAGCAGATGTTCTTCCGGAATCTCCCGGAAGGTAAATGCCAGCACTCGAAGACCTTCCATTGAAAATTCCTGATTCTGGCTCTGAATCTTTTCTTTATCTTCTTTTGTAATCTCCCGTATTCCATTTTCTGTCCAGATCCGGTCTGTCAGATCCAGGAGACGGTCAACCGCACCTTTGACGATCATCCGGTTTTCGCCGTCTATCCGGTGAAGCGTCGACATCATTTTCCGGTCACTGTCAAATGGAATCTCATCTTCTCTTGGATAACTTTCTCTTACTTCTGCAGCTTCCACTCCATAGCGGCTTCCCAGATTAATCAGCGCTGTCTCTGTCGGATCTCCGATTTCCACTCCATTTTCATTGGTAGAATCGTTACATAAAATGCTGCAATCAAGCAGAAATCTCTGTGCCGAATCTACCATATCAATCTCATCTGCCCGGATTCTTCTGCCTTCTATATAATAATCTTCAACAGTCATCTTATTCTGCGTGAGAGTTCCGGTCTTATCCGAACAGATCACGGAGACACTTCCAAGACCTTCTACCGCCTGCAGTTTTCGAATGATTGCATGCTCCTTGGCCATCTTCTGCGTTCCGAAAGAAAGGACGATTGTTACAATTGAACTTAATGCCTCCGGGATTGCTGCAACCGCAAGTGCTACTGCAAACATAAACGCGCTTCCGATATTTTCTCCACGAAATACACTGATTCCAAATAAGATTCCGCAAAATACCAGGATCAGAACCGAAAGCTTCTTTCCGAACTCTTCCAGATTCACCTGAAGCGGAGTCTGCTTTTCAGATGTTGATTTCAAAAGTCCGGCAATCTTTCCGACTTCTGTCTGCATACCTACACTTGTCACAACGGCTCTTCCACGTCCGTAAGTAACAAAGCTTCCCGAAAATAACATATTGTTCCGGTCACCAAGCGGCACTTCCTCTTCGATTTCATCCAGGCTCTTCTCAACCGCAAGACTCTCCCCGGTCAGTGCACTTTCATCGATTTTCAGACTTGCATTCTCGATCAATCGTCCGTCTGCCGGAACATAATCCCCGGCTTCCAGAAGGATCACATCTCCAACTACCAGTTCTCTTGCCGGAATCGGTGTCACCGTACCATTCCTGAGAACCTTCGCCTCCGGTCCTGAAAGCTTTTTCAGGCTCTGAAGCGACTGCTCTGCTTTTACCGTCTGCACGGTTCCCAAAATCGCATTCATTGTAATGACGATCACAATAACTGCCGCACTTTCTGCGTCTCCTAAAATTCCTGAAATAATCGCTGATGCGATCAGGATAATCACCAGGAAATCCTTGTACTGCTCCAAAAAAATCTGCAGCACACTTTTTTTCTTTCCCTCCGCGAGCTCATTCCATCCACATTTTTCACGGGACTTTTCCACTTCTTTTATCGTAAGTCCCTCTTCTCTGCTTCTCATCTGTCCAAGCACTTCTTTTACCGATGACTGATAAATTTCTTTCATCCTTTCCGCCTCCTGTTTTTGAGTATTCACATTCCTGAATTTCTTATGCAACGAAGCTCTCTTTCGATAAAAATGTACAAAAAAAGAAACCCTTATTGCACAACAAATAATGCAATAAAAGTCTCACCATTTTCTTGTGGCACCGGATGCTTCCACCGTACTGACGACACCACAAACGCGGATTCCCTTGCGTAGGTTACTCCCCTTTATTAACGTAACTATATACCACGAATAGCCCGATTGTCAAGAAAATTTTAACCGGAGTCTCCAAAATCGGAAACTCCGGCAAATAATTTCATATCTTAGTTTGTAATTGTCTTTTCTGTCTCTTTGTCGAACACATGGATCTTTTCAGCATCGAATGCAAATGTAACTGTATCCCCTGTTCTTGCTGTTGTTCTAGGATCAACACGGGCTGTCATTGTAGCTCCTTCATAATCGAAGTGGAGATAAACTTCAGCACCAAGCATTTCATATACACGGATCTTAGCCTGAATAACTGTATTCGGTGAAGATGTGATAAACATCTGCTCATCATGTACATCTTCCGGACGGATTCCAAGGACAACAGTCTTTCCTTCATATCCTCCATCGATAAGTTTCTTTGCTTTTGACGGTGGAAGTTCAATATCAGCCGGTCCAACTTTGAGGACAACTTTGTCACCCTTCTTCTGGCATACAGCATCAAGGAAGTTCATCTGTGGTGATCCGATGAATCCTGCAACGAAGAGGTTGCATGGGGTATCATAAAGTACCTGTGGTGTATCTACCTGCTGAACAACACCTGCGTTCATAACTACGATTCTGGTTCCCAGTGTCATAGCTTCTGTCTGGTCATGTGTTACGTAGATGATTGTTGTACCAAGTCTCTGATGAAGTTTGGAAATCTCGATACGCATCTGTCCACGAAGTTTAGCATCCAGGTTGGAAAGTGGTTCATCCATAAGGAATACCTTCGGATTACGAACGATTGCACGTCCCATAGCAACACGCTGTCTCTGTCCACCTGAAAGAGCTTTTGGTTTACGGTCAAGCAGTGGTTCAAGGTCAAGGATCTTAGCTGCTTCACGAACCATCTTATCAATCTCTGGTTTCGGAACTTTTCTTAATTTAAGTCCGAATGCCATGTTATCATATACAGTCATATGTGGGTACAGAGCATAGTTCTGGAATACCATCGCGATATCTCTGTCTTTTGGTTCTACATCATTTACCACTTTGTCACCGATCTTGAGTTCACCGCTTGTGATCTCTTCCAGACCTGCGACCATACGAAGTGTGGTAGATTTACCACATCCAGATGGTCCTACAAAAATGATAAATTCTTTATCTTCAATTTCAAGGTTGAAATCTTTAACTGCTTCAAATCCGTTCGGATATGTTTTGTTAATATGCTTTAATGATAAGCTTGCCATTTATTTTTCCTCCTAAATCTTTGTGCGCTTCTTACACACTGTCGCTGTTCTTGTTTCTGAAATAAAGTATATCTGTTTTTATTTCATCGGTCTATGACCGGGTTGAACAAAGATTTTTCAAGAAGGTGTACAAATTGACGAAAGCCTTACAACAGTTCTTTGTAAATGTCCCTCTTTCCGACTCCGCGGTCCTTCGCCACCTTTTTCATGGCTTCTTTCTTATCAATTCCCTGATTCGTATAGTAATCCATATGCTCCTGAACCGTCATTTCTTCCCATTTCGCACGCTCTTCCTGTAAAATGCTCTCCCGGCTCTTGCCCTCGATCACAAGCACACACTCCCCCTTCGGATCGTTGCTCTCGTAATAAGAAACCGCTTCCGCAAACGTGGTGCGAAATGCAGTCTCATGCTTTTTTGTAAGTTCCCGGCACACAGTCAGATGTCTGTCCCCGCCAAGAACTTCTCCAAACTCTCTCAAGGTTCTCACCAGACGGTGCGGTGCTTCGTAAACGATCATCGTTCTTGTCTCATCTACAAGCTCACCCAGGACTGCCTGTCTTTCCTTTTTGTCCGTTGGAAGAAATGCTTCAAATGCAAATCTTCTGGTGGAAAGCCCGGAAAGTGTCAGTGCCGTAATACAGGCAGCGGCTCCCGGAAGGGAAGTGACCGTAATTCCGGCTTCATAGCACATTTTCACCAGTTCCTCACCCGGATCTGAGATTCCCGGTGTGCCGGCATCAGTGATCAGTGCAATATTTGTCCCTGCAAGAAGTTTCTCCACCAGAGCATGTCCTTTGTCTATCTTATTATATTCATGATAACTGGTCATCGGTGTTTTGATCTCAAAATGGTTCAGCAGTTTAATACTGTTCCTGGTATCTTCCGCTGCAATCAGGTCAACCTCTTTCAGCGTCCGGATCACCCGGAACGTCATATCCTCCAGATTGCCGATCGGCGTTGCGCACAAATATAATGTTCCTGCCATAGTTACTCCTTTCCAGTCCCTGTCATTCCGTAATGTTCCAGGATTTCCCGTGTATAACTGCCATCTTTCTCATAAACGATCAGCGGCGGCTCCACGGTCATCCGCGATTTCGCGCCACGGATTCCCTCGATCAAAACCATGTTTGGCTCCTTATCCACATATGGATACACCAGGCGCATCCGCTTCGGCTCCAGCTTCGCCTCGCACATTGCCGTCAGGATCTCGGCAAGCCGGAACGGTCTGTGTACCATGTAAAATCTGCCTCCGGCTTTTAAAGTCCGCGCACTTTCCCGGATAATATCATCCAATGTACAAAGGACTTCATGCCTTGCGATCGCTTTCCTGTCATCCGGATTCCTGAGTCCATGCTCTGCCAGCATATAAGGTGGATTCGTCGTGATCACATCAAAAAAAGCCGGTTTGAAAATTGCTGCGGCCTCCTTTATATCTCCGGTCACAATCTCCACTCTGTCCTCCAGGTGATTATAACGGACACTTCTCTGTGCCATCTCAGCCGTATCTGCCTGAATCTCCAGTCCGGTAAAATGCTTTCCTTCCGTCTTCCCAGCCAAAAGAACAGGGATAATTCCATTCCCTGTTCCCATATCAAGTACCGTTTCTCCCTGACGCACTTTTGCAAAGTCTGAAAGAAGAACCGCATCCACACCAAAGCAGAACTTGTCCGGATCCTGGATCAGTCCCAGACCACCAAGCTGAAGATCATCTAACCTCTCTCCCTGCTTTAACAGATTACTTTCCATTTTCTTTTGAATCTCCATCTTTCTTAGGATTTTTCTTTTTCCTGCGAGGACGGAACTTCAGATCTGTCGCTTTGTACTCCCGGATCTCTTTCTCATCATTCTCCAGATTTACGACCACTTTCACCAGTCCACGCAGAACACTTAAGGACTGTACAACTCCCGTAAGTTCATCTGAAGTTGTCACCGTATCTCCCACAGACGGAAGCTGACTGTTCAAAACCTCATAGGTTTCCTCCTCGTTCGTCAGACAGCACATCAAACGGCCACAGACACCTGATATCTTGGTCGGATTCAGAGAAAGATTCTGTTCCTTTGCCATTTTGATAGAAACCGCTGCAAATTCGGTCAGATATGTGCTGCAGCAAAGTGGACGGCCACAGATTCCCAGTCCGCCACGAATCTTCGTTTCATCACGCACACCAATCTGCCTCAGTTCAATCCTTGTCCTGAATACAGCCGCCAGATCCTTCACCAGTTCACGGAAATCAATCCTTCCGTCTGCTGTAAAATAAAAAAGTACTTTATTATTATCAAATGTATACTCTGCATCGATCAGCTTCATGTCCAGATCATGCTTCCGAATCTTTTCCTGACAGATTTTAAATGCCTCTTTTTCTTTCTGATGATTCTCTTCGACAGTCCGCTTATCCTCATCCGTTGCAATTCGGATTACCGACTTCAATGGCTGAACAACCGAATCGTCACTTACCTCCTTCGGACCGCTCACTACCCGTCCGTACTCCACACCCCGGGCAGTTTCCACGATGACATAGTCACCCTGCTTCACAGCGAACTGTCCCGGTGAAAAGAAATAAATCTTTCCCGCAGTACGAAACCTAACGCCTATTACATTTATCATACTAATTAATTCTCCTTTATTGTCAGTAACAGCAGCTCGATCACCAGCTCAAAGTTTACATTTGCTTTCATTCGTGCTTTTGCAGTCTCAAGTGCCTCAAGTATCTTTTCAATTCCCTCATAGGAACTCTTGCTGGCACGGGCTTTAATATAACGAAGCTGATCCGAAAATACGACCCGGTCCACATTCTTCGTCGCTTTATAGATCAGTACATCCCTGTACCATATTGCCATCATATCAAGATAATCATTGATCTCCAGCTTATAAGTCATGCACTTCTTCACTGCATCCATCAATTCAGGGACATCCATCTCGTCAATATTTCTCAGTAAATGAACGACCTCTTCTTTTATCTCATTAAAATAATCTGAGTTAGCAAGCATGATTGCTTTTCCCATATTTCCCTGTGCAAACGCCACACATACATCTGCCTTATAGTCTGGGATCTCCATCTGCTCCATCAGATACTTCTTCACAAGCTGATCTTTGATATTTCTCAGCTTCATCATAACGCATCTCGAACGGATCGTTGGCAGCAGCACCTCTGCATTTTCTGTCAACAGCATGATAACCGCATACTCCGGTGGCTCTTCAATCGTCTTCAAAAGAGCATTCTGTGCCTGTACGCTCATCAGATCCGCTTCCGGGATAATATAAATTTTATACTTACTGCTGTAAGGTTTGATCTCAATATCATGGTTGATCTGCTCACGGATATCCGCAACGGAGATCGTGTTTGGCTTTTCATGGCTCAGATAAATAATATCCGGCTGATTCTTATTTAACGACTGCTTGCAGGAATGACATTCCATACAGGGCTCCGCAATGATTTCCGGATGCAGTGCTTCCCGCGGCTGTCCTGCCAGACCTTCCCTGTTTTTAATAGAAGTCTCACACTGTAGCGCCATGGCAAATGCCTCTGCCAGCATCATTTTTCCACTGTCTTTCGGACCATTGATAATATATGCATGGGATACTTTATCCATCACAATGGCACTCTGTAAATGTGCGATCAACTGTTCATGTCCGACAATCTCATGAAATCCTGCCATTTTGTCACTTCTGCTCCTCACTGCTAAAAATTTGCTTTCGCATGTAAAAATTCAAGAATGCTCCGGTATTCCTGTTGCGAGGTGCGCGTCATGCAATTGCATGAC
>ERZ836939.2914-NODE-2914-length-15532-cov-4.630742_pt1 | contig 15532 bp, 17 predicted proteins | sample MGYA00519912_ERZ836939 | MGnify/ENA primary metagenome ERZ836939 (study PRJEB31850, sample SAMEA3708810) | human gut metagenome | biome: human gut; feature: human-associated habitat; material: faeces | place: China | collected 2014 ... | reverse complement strand
CCCGGCGAAAGATCCGGTCCACCGTCCGTGCGGAGTCATGCTCCCGGAGAAGCGGCTCATCCGATCCTGGCCGAAGGGAGACCGGCCCCGCCCGGTCTGCTCTGGGCTCCCGGCGGTACCCCGCTGCCCGCCGGGCCAGTTCCATGGCGGCCTGGAGCCGTCGGGTGCCCGCCACCCCCTCTGTCTCCCAGAGGGAGGCGCGTTCCTCCCCCCGGATCTCCGGCACAGCCCCGGCCCCCGCCTCGGGTCTCCCCAGACTCCGCTCCCGAGGGACGGCACGCCCCTGCCGTCCGGCCCACAGCAGCCAGGACAAGGTGGACGCCTCATCCCCCTCCAGTGGGCGGTCGGACAGGACCGTCCTCAGCCCTGCCGGACCTTCCGGCTGTTCCGCCCGCTCCCTGGACTCCAGAACCGCCCCTGTCTCTCCGGATCGAGACTGCCCCTCCTGCTCTGTTTCGATCCAGTTTTTCCCATCCCTGGCCGCCTCTTCGGCCCCGGCGCTTCTCTCCGGCTCCGCCGGGCCGCCCGCCGCCTCCGGCCGCTCCCTGGATCGGCGGGGCAGGGGAGGGGAGGCCCCCTCCGTCCACTCTGCCTCCGCCTGGTCCAGCGCGTCCTCCGTCCCGGCCAGCAGCTCCTCCAGATAGTCTCTCAAGTGCCCTCGCCCTCCTTCAGCCGTCGAAACCGCTCCATGTCAAAGGAGGGGTTCACCCCGGAAGCCTGGATCAGCGCCCCGCAGCCGGGGCACCGCTCCTGCTCCGCCTCCGCCCGGCATGTGGGGCACAGCTGATCCAGCTCCTCCTGGTCATCTAGCAGTTGGTTGAGCAGGCACCACAGGTAGTCCCGCTCCTTCATCTGTCTGGCCCGCCTCTCGGTGGGCAGAGCGCCGAACTGCTTCAGCACCTTCCAACGCAGGCGATCCCCGGGGCTGCCGGCTAGTTTTTTTTTACGTTTTCCAACTCCTCCGCTGTTCCTGCGGCGGAGGGGTTCTCCTTCCGGTCGAACTCTCTCCACCGCCCGGCCAGAGCGGCGATCTCACTCACCGTCAGCCCTGCCAGCACCGCCCGTCCACTGTCAAATACCGGCTTTTCTCCGCTCTCCAGCGCCCGGGCCAGCAGGCAGGCGTTGGAGCACAGGGCCCGCTCCCGATCAGACTGGGCCAGCTCCTCCGCCTCCCGCCGGGCCTGGAGCACCTCCAGGGCGGACAGCAGCCGCAGCCGCATGCCGTTGTCCAGGTCCATCCGGTCCCGGCCCGCTAAAATCGACGCGCCCACCGGCTTACACCTCCGTCTCCAGCCGCTTTCCGGCCACAATGGTCACCTTTTCCAGCACCATGTCCCCCAGGGTGCCCGTCTCCTGAATGCCGCTCCACTGGCAGTCGGAGTAGATGACCTTCCGGTCGGGCTTACAGATGACCAGAGAGAAGTCGCTGAGGCTGTAGAAGTCGATGCCGTCCCGGATGGCCTCGTCGGTGGCGTACAGCCGGGTGAGTTCCAGTACATGGGTGGTCTGGCCGGGGACGGTGGCCACCGGCTCCTCCTCCCCAAAGGCCTCCACCGCCCGGCTGGTTTTGGCCGCCTTGGCGGTATAGCTCTGGACCACCGCCACCTTGGTGCCGTCTACCTCCAGATAGATGTCGCTGCTGGTGGGAAATCCTGCGATGCTCAAGGGTCGCTCCCTCCTTTATTTGAATGGGGGCCGCCCGCTTCTGTTCGCGGGCGGCCCAGGTTTAAATGGTAATGCTGGCCGTCAGCCAGATCTGGTTGAGGCCGTGGGCCACGGTGAAGGAGAACTCCACCAGACACACCGTGGGGTTCTCCGTGTCCGCCGACACAGTCACGTGTTCATAGCCGGTGATGATCTCCCGGCTCAGCTTGCTCTCCAGCTCCAGAATCACCTGGGAGCGGATGGCCCCCCGGCTCTGCTCGGTATTCTTGGCCCGGCGGAACTTGGCCCGCAGGCTCTCACGGATGGAGGGGATCACGTCGTCCACGATCAAAATGGTGGACAGCTCCCGCCAGGTGGTGTCCGGCGACTCCCCGGTGGTGGTGCGGGTAGTGATGCCCCGGACCACGGAGACCACTCCCGCCACGCTCTCCAGGGGGGTGACTCCGCCCCGCACCAGCAGGTCGATGTCGTTGTCGTTATACTGCTGGGAGAGGCCGTGCAGGCCCGTCAGCTCCGCCCCGCTCAAGGGCAGGGCCGGGTCGCTCTGGGCGGCAATGGCTCCGGCCACCGCCGCTGCGGCGGTGAGACCGGACAGTGCGGTCCCGTCCTCATCAGTTCCGCCGGGGGCCACCAGAACCACCCGCTCGCTGTTCAGAGCGACGGCTCTGGAAATGAGGTTGGTCACCGTCTCGCTGGCCGCTCCGCCCACTACGGCGATCCGCTCCCGCCGGGCGGCGGATGCGGCGGCCACACTGTCCCGCAGATCCTGCTGGTCGGTCTGGGTGGTGCTGTCGCACACCACCACGCTCACGTTCTCCTGCCCCTCAAGAACCGCAAATCCGGCCTCATAGTCGGTGCTGGCGGAGATGGGGACCGCCGCCACCGCAGCCGCCCCGTTGAGGAGGATCACTCGGATCAGCTCGGCCATGTCCTGGCCGCCGGCGCTGCCGAAGGTGGTCACCGCCTCCTCATAGCTGGTGATGGTGTAGACCGTCTTGGCGGTGGCCTTGGTGTTTACCGCCACCAGTCCCACGGTCTTTCTCCCGCCGCTTCCGCGGATCAGGGATGATGCGCCGTAGGAGGAGTACACCCCCGGGCGCTCGTGTGTGGTAATGCTCATGGAATCCTCTCCCCTCTGATCTCAAAGTCCAGGAACGTGCCGTCCGCCTCCGTAATGGCGTACAGATAGGCGGTGCACACCGCCTGGGCCGGCTTACGCAGCAGGCGGCTGTCCCCGTCATAGGCGGTCTCTCCGCTGGAAAACTCCTGGATGGTAAGCCCCTTCGGCCCCGCTCCGGCGCAGGCCTGGGCCAGAATGTCCAGCGCCGTCTGGAGGGCCGCCTCCCCAGCCTGGGGCAGGGCGTACAGGTCCAGGCCGAAGGTCAGCTGAACCTTCCGGCCATAGATCTCCTCCCACTGCTCCGTCTCCTGGTTGTACCGCTCTCCCAGGTAGGACTGAAAGCCGGCCGGCCCCGCCTGACAGGCTCTCAGGGTGACCGCCGCCACCGCGCCCTCCCGCCGCAGGCGCTCCTCCGCCGGCCAGGCGGTGACCGCGGCCACGCCTTGGGCGTTCAAATAGTCCGCCATCCGCTCCCGGATCTTGTCCAGTCCATCGCTCATAGTGCCGCCTCCGCCTCCAGATCCCTGGGCCGGAGCACCGCCCAGGTATACAAAACGGTCTGCCCCACATGGACCGGGTGGGTGGACCACACCTCATAGGCGCCGCCGTTCCACTCCACCCAGTCCTCCTGCCCCAGGGGACAGTCCGGGGCCCCCAGATATAAAAACCGGTCCTCCCGGCGGAATCCCAGGGGACTGGGGACCTGCTGCTCCTGCCCGGTCTCCCGGATGGGCTGCAAAAACGCCCTCCCGGCGGTCTCCTGCTCCCCCTGGTGCAGCACCACCCTCTGGCCGTACCGCTCCAGCAGGGCGGACCACTCCCGCTCCATCATCCCCTCACCCCCTGGACAAAGAATCCGCCGTCCACCACATAGGGGGCCATCAGCCGCTCCGCCTGCTCCAGGAGGGAGGCCGTCTCCCGGCCTCCCTCCCGGCGGATGGTCACATCCCCGGCGGTAAAGGCGGTGACGCCCTCCCCGCCGTCCCCGGTGCGCAGCCCCGCCAGCACCATCCAGGCCGCGGCGGTGACAAAGGCGCTCTCACAGTCCTCCTCCGCCACCCCCGGCCTCAGCCGCCGGGCGAGGGAATCCTGCACCGCCTGGCACAGGGGGGTGAGCAGCTCCTCCTGGCTGGTGTCCGCCCCCATGGCGGCCAGCAGCTTCAGAACCTTCTCTGTCATCGTCAGTCCTCTTCCGCCGCCTTGACCTTCAGCACCCGGGAGGCGTCGGGGAACAGCTTGGCAAAGCCGCACAGGGTGGTGATGGCCGCCCGCTCCAGCTGCCGGTCGATGAGCTTGTCGTACTCCACCATCACGTCGCTGCCCTGAACCAGCTCCAGGGCGTACCGGTGGTCCAGGCCGATGATGGTGTCGGCGGGCACCGCCGAGGTGCGCAGCAGGGTGGCCCCCAGGGGGGTGGTCAGCTTGCCGGTGCCCTGGAAGTTCAGCCCGGTGAGGGGGTCCTTGAATTCGGTAAGCTTGAGCATCTTCAGCATCACGTCGGGGCTCACCAGCAGGGTGTTCATCTCATAGGGATCAAATTTGCCCCAGAAGGTCACCAAATCGTCATAGGTGAGGGTGGAGGCGGCGGCCGTCTCGTCCGCTTCCGCCTCGTTGTCGTTGCCGTCCCCGTTCATCAGCACATCCACACCGTCGGAGAGCAGCATCCGGGCGATGTGTGCGCCGATCTGCCGCAGGGTGACGGAGAACAGGTCCAGCTTCTGGTACCGCACCGCCTCATAGGAGGCCACCAGCATGCGCCCCCGCTTGTGGAGTTTCACCAGGTTGGCCTGGACCTTGATGGTGGTGGCGGGGATGGCCGCCCCCTCGTCCACCGCCTTCAGCTCCTTCTCGTCGCCCCCGGCCTCGGCGGTGATGGAGCGGTAGTCCATCCCCTCGAAGCGGGTGGTGGCGGCGGTGATGGCGGGGAGCAGGTTGGCCTCCTCCATGCCCTGGCGCACCGAGCGGGCGATGTACTCGGGGAAGAGCACCGCCGAATCGGCGGTGCGGAAGAACTTCTCCACCGGGTCGGAGCCCGCCCCCTTCACCTTGATGTCAAAGCGCTTGAGCTGCCGCTGGAAGGCGTCCAGCCCCTCCAGGCGGGTGCCCTTGTACTGCTCCGAGGGGTCCAGCCGCTCCAGCACCTGGGTAAAGGAGCGGCCCGCCTCCTGGTACATCCCCTTTTCCAGGCGGATGGTGTCAAACTGATTCGCCATAGCAAAAACCTCCTTTTTCTTACAGACAGACCACGGCGGTCTTGGCCGCGGCGTCCACACTGACCACCAGGGCGGTCACGCCGCCGGCGGAGGCCGTCTGCACACCGCCGGTGCCGTCGGCCGCCAGACTGACCCGGCCCAGTGCCACGCTGCCGGTAATGGGCAGAGTCAGGAAACCCTTCACCTGCACCCCGGCAAAGCCGCCCCGGACAGACTGGGCCTGCCCGGCAAAGGCGTCGTTGGCGCTGCACGCCCCCACCTCACCGTTGGCGGTGATCTTCACCATCTGGCCGGGCTTTACGCCGTCCTGGGCGGCAAAGGTGGCGATAACCGCCCCGATGTCCTCAAACGAAACCTTACTCACTGTGTGTTCCTCCTTTGTTTTTTCAAAGATTCAGAATCAAACCCGAACTGCCGGTCAGATCAAGAACGCTCCGTCCTCCTCGGGACGCCGCTCCGGCTCCTTTCCGTACCCTAGCTGCACCGCCAGAGGATACCGCTCCTGGGCCCGGGCCTGATAGGCCCGCTTCAGCTCCTGGAGCTCCCCCTCCTCCAGCTTATCGGCGATGGCTTTCAGCACCTTGAGATCCAGCTTGGGGTCGGCCAGTCCGCCCAGCCGCACCACATCGGCGCGGAGGGAGGAAAGCCACTTCCGGCCCAGCGCCGCCTCGTGCTCCAGCGCCTCCAGCTCCCGGATGCAGGCGTGGTTCCCCTGGACCAGTTCTTTCAAAGAGGCCACCTCCCGGCGGCGGGAAAATCCCTTGACCACCCCGGCATGGGGCTGGGCGGGCACCGCCACAAAGGAGAACTCGTACGCGTCGCTGGCCTCCTCCAGGCTGATGTAGCACAGCTTCCCGTCGTACACCTCCCCGGGCTTGTGGCCGCAGCTCTCTCCCCGGGGCGCGCCGCAGATGGAGCACACCGCCTTCTCCACCGAGCAGGCCACGCTGACCTCTTTTTTGATACCCCCCTCGATTTCGGCGATGAGGCTCTGGTTGTCCGGGGTGCGCACCATATATGCGTACCCCTTCATCCAGCAGTAGGGGTCCCCCGCCTGGGTGAGCCGCCCGGGCTCCGCCACCACCTCGGTGCGGTAGAGCCGGGCCGCCTGGCCCTGGGCGCTCCAGTTGTGGTCAAAGATGCCGCTCTTGCCCACAAACAGGGGAGCCAGCTGTTCCAGGGTCCTGGGGGCAAAGCGCTCCCCGTCACGGTCCACCTCGTTGTCGCACAGGCGCACCGAGAAGGCGTACAGCTCCGCCTCCGTCAGGGGCGTGCGGCTGAGGCGGTTGATGTCCTCCAGATGCCCCGGCTGAAGGACCGCCTGGGGCTCCTGGGATGTTTTGATGATCTTCACGTTGTCTCCCTCCTGATCTGTTCCGTCTGGGCCTGATAGAGCCCGGCCTTGGCCTCCTCCACCAGATCCTGCAAGTTGATGTCCTCCCAGTCCACCTCCACCGGCCCGGCAATGCCATGGAGGCGCAGCCACAGCTGGCACACCCTCCGGACCACCGGCTCCACCCCCCGGCGGATGGCGGTGATCTCACTGGTGAGCAGGTCGGCCTGCTGGGCGCTCATGCGCTCGGTGGAGGACCAGGACAGCCCCAGCAGAAAGGGCGGAATCCCCGTCCGGGCGATGAGCTGCTCCAGAATCTGCCGCACCGGCACCTCGCTGTCCAAAATCTGGTTGTCCGCGCCGATGACCTTGATGTCCACGTCGCCCACCGCCACAAAGTCCCGCACCGCCCCCTGGCGGGTGGAGCGCATGGCGGCGGACCACTCGCTGGCCACCATCTCCCCACGCTCCTGGGCGGACAGGCCGTCCCCCTCGCCGGGCTTGCACACCACGGCGAAGCGCAGGTTGCCCACCCGCTCCCAGTTCTGGCCGACGGCCTGATAGATTTTCAGGAGGATTCCGCTCAAAAAGGGCATGGACCGCAGCAGGGACACCCCGTAGGGGCTGTCCGTTCCCGGCTGAAAGGGGGTGAACAGCAGCAGCCCCTGCCAGGGCAGCTCCTCCAGCTGCCCGCTCCCGTCCCGGGTGCACAGCCGGAAGTCCAGGGGCGTGTCCCCCTCCTTGATCTCCACCTGCCCCGGATCGGCGCACAGCAGGGCGGCAATGTCTTGCCCGCCGGGGGAGAGGACGATCTCTCCCACCCCCTGGCCGCAGGTGAACATGGAGTCCAGATACTGGTCCAGAAAGGACTGAATGCCCCTCTGTCCCCGCCCGGTGTCCACCTGCTTCAAAAACTGTTCCAGCCCCCTCTGGCCCTCCGGGTCCGGGCATTGGACGATGACGCCTCCGCACAGCCGTACCAGCTTTAAAATAGCGGCGTCCACAATGGGCACCGCCTCCCGGATGGAGCGGTACAGGTCCAGTTCCCCCCGGCGCAGGGGGACGTACCGGTCCAGCACCCCGAAGGGGTGGTGCTCCACGTCCCGCAGCTGGACCTGGGGTACCCGGGCCGCCGGTTTTTTCTTTGCAAACCACTTCACATCAAATTTCCTCCCTCTCCCGGATCTTCGTTAAATGGAAGCCCGCTCTACACTTCCGGCAAAGAAACTTTCGCCATTCTTTGCCGCCACCGTGGCGGCGAAGTAACGGATATCGTCCATAGCGTGGTCATTGGATTTGACCACCCGGTCGCCGCCGGTGCCGGAGGTGTCCCAGCAGTACAGTCCGAACTCCCGGATGGCGTCCCGGCAGTGGGAGCAGATGACGATTTTTCCCGCCCGCAGCAGCTCCGCCGTGGTGCGGATGCCGGAGAGTACGTCGTTTTTGGCCCGGACCACCGGCCACCCCTGCCGCCGGAGCAGCTCCAGAAAGCTGGCGGCGGAGGGATCCACCACCACGCCCTGGATCTTCCGTCCGCCCGCCAGCGCGGACAGATCCTGGGCGTACTCCCCGTCGGTTTTCTGCCGCCGCTCCCTCCGGGAGTCGTAGTAAAACTCCGCCGCCCGGTACCAGATCCCGTCCTTTCTGCCCCAAAGCCCCATGGAGGTGGGGTTCACCGTCCCGTAGTCACAGGAGATGTACCAGGGTCCGCCCAGCCCCTCCGGTACCTCCCGCACCAGCTCCGGCCCGAAGAAGTCGTAGATGAGGCCCTCCGCCTGGGCCCACTCCCCCAGAATAAACCGGCGGTAGAAGGCCCCCTGAAACATGGCCTCGTACCGCCGGATGGTCTCCCGGGACAGTCCGGGGTTGTCCTCCATGGTGAAGGACAGCCGCAGCACATTTTTCTCCCGGGCCTTCTGGACCCACTCCTGATAGAACCAGTGGGCGGGACTCTCCGGGTTGCAGGAGAACCACAGCCGGCTCCCCTCCACCGAGCACCGGGCGCACACCTGCTCCACAAAGGAGCGGGGCATCAGCGCCGCCTCGTCCAGCAGGGCCCCCGCCAGGGTGATCCCCTGGACCAGAGCGGCGGACCGCTCGTCCAGCCCGCCGAACAGATAGAAGGTATTGCGCCGCCTTCCCAGAGATATGTCGATCCGGTTCTGGGACAGCCGCTCCCGGATCTGAAACCCCATCTCCCGCAGAATGGGCCGCAGCTCCTGCCACAGGTTCCGCCGCACCGCCGGCACGGACTTGCCGCACAGGGCGAAGCTCTTTTGAGCGAAGCAGGTCATAGCCCAGCAGAAGAAGGACAGCCCGGTGCACAACGTCTTGCCGCTGCGCACCGCCCCCTCGCACAAGATGGCGTCATAGCCGCTGTCCGGGGAGGAGGGCCGCCACCAGGTGAGCACCCGCCGCTGCTTTTTGGAAAACTTCAGGGGTCTCACGCCTCCGGCTCCTCCATTCTCTGCAAAAACCGCTCCAGCTGCTCCTCCCCGCTGGGTCCGCTCAGCTCCAGCAGCCGCTCCAAAGCCCGCATCCGGTCGGTGAATTTCATCTCCACCGTCCCCGCCCCGCTGCGCCGGAACTCGGTGAGGGCGGCCAGATCCAGCCGCCCGATGGCGTCCCGCTCCTCCTCCGGAAGGTAGGCCAGCTTGACCGCGTCGTTGACCTTGGCGCAGGCCAGCTTTCCCATCTGCTCCAGCAGTGCCTCCCGGTCCAGAGCCCTCTTGTCTCTCTTCACCATATCCCTCCTCACCCCAGGCGGGCAGAGGGGAAAAGTTGTACGTTTCCGTCCCAATAAGAAATTTTTCTCCCGCCACGGCGGGATTTTACAAAAAAATCGCACATCCTGGATTATGGTAAAGTTCGTGTGATGCCGGAAATCAAAAATTTACCGGCCGCCCGCCGGGTATAGAAGGTTCTTCGCCTCCACATCCTGAATCCACAAGACCAAGAAACGGGAGGCGTTTGTTCCATGAAGCGAATTTGTGCCCTGCTGCTGACGGCGGCTCTGCTCACCGGACCCGCGGCGGCGGCCGGGGAGACGGCGGAAGCGGCCCAGCCGGCCCTGGACCTCTCCGCCGCCTCCGCGGTGCTGATGGAGAAGGAGACCGGGACCCTCCTCTATGAAAAGGCGTCCCACGAAAAGCTGGAACCGGCCAGCGTCACCAAGGTGATGACCCTGCTGCTCATCTTCGAGGCCCTGGACAGCGGCCGCATCGCCAAGGAGGACGTGGTCACCGTCTCCGCCTATGCCGCCGGCATGGGCGGCTCCCAGGTTTACCTGAAAGAGGGGGAACAGATGACGGTGGGCGAGCTGGTGAAGTGCATCACCGTGGTCTCGGGCAACGACGCCGCCGTGGCCATGGCGGAGTATCTGGCGGGGAGCGAGACCGCCTTTGTGGAGCAGATGAACCGGCGGGCTCAGGAGCTGGGGATGGGGGACACCACCTTCCTCAACTGCACCGGTCTGCCCGCCCAGGGCCATGTGACTTCCGCCCATGACATCGCCCTCATGTCCCGGGAGCTGGTGCTCAACCACCCCAGCGTCCGGGAGTACACCACCATCTGGATGGACTCCATCCGGAACGGGGCCTTCGGGCTGACCAACACCAACCGCCTGGTCCGCTTCTACCAGGGTGCCACCGGCCTGAAGACCGGCTCCACCGACTCTGCCCTCTACTGCATGTCGGCCTCGGCGGAGCGGGACGGCATGGAGCTCATTGCCGTGGTGATGAAGTCCCCCACCTCCGCCGACCGCTTTGAGGACGCCAAGGCCCTGCTGGACTACGGCTTCGCCTCCTACACTCTGGTCAGCGTATACCCGGACTCCCCCTTGGCCCCCATCCCGGTGCTGCTGGGCGAACAGGGACAGGTCCAGCCCCAGCTGGCGCGGGAGTGCCGCCTGCTGGTCCGGAAGGGCCAGGAGGGGCAGATTTCCACCAAGGTCACCCTGGCCCAGGATCTGGCCGCTCCGGTGGAACAGGGGCAGACCGTGGGAGAGATGGAGGTCTCTCTGGACGGCCAGGTGCGGGACGCCGTCCCCATCCTCTCCGCCCAGGGGGTGGAACGGCTCACAATTCCCAAAATTTTCTCCCGGCTTCTGGAAGAGATGCTCATGGCCGGATAAGTCAAAATGAAATATGTCCCGCCCCGCGGCTTTTCTGTGAAAAACGGCGCGGCGGGACATTGCCCTGTATATTCAGCCCTATAAAATTCCATTTCACACCCTTTTGACTTGACGGTGTGAAACGCGTGTTGTATAATTTATATAAATATCAGGGATCTCGGTTTTGCACACTTGTCATTTTAGACGCAAAATCGGCTGATCTGATAGGAATGAGGTGATCTCATTGGTCAATTATCATGGAAAACTATCCGAATATGACCTGTTTTTAGAGTTGGAAGCCTTCTCGGAGGGGCGCAGCTGCCACGCATGGCGGTGTTTTGGGGCCCACGCCGACGAGGTGGACGGCCAGAGCGGCTGCACCTTCCGGGTGTGGGCGCCCAACGCCAAGCAGGTGTGCGTCTTCGGAGATTTCAACGGATGGGATGAGACCGCCGCTCCCCTGGAAAAGGTGGAGGGCGGGATCTGGCAGGGGTTCATCCCCGGCCTGAAGCGCTATGATACCTATAAGTATGCCATCCAGGGGCCCGACGGCAAGGTGGTGGCCAAGGCCGACCCCTACGCCTTCCACGCCGAGACCCGCCCCAATGTCTCCTCCAAAATCTACGATCTGGACAGCACCGGCTACCAGTGGAACGACCAGTCCTGGCTGGAGTACCGGGCCAAGAATCCCCCGTACCGCCGGCCCATGAACATCTATGAGTGCCACCTGGGCTCCTGGCGGCGCACCGGCGAGGGGGAGTTCCTCTCCTACCGGGACACCGCCCACTACCTGGTCCCCTATGTAAAGGAGATGGGCTACACCCATGTGGAGCTGCTCCCGGTGATGGAGCACCCCCTGGACGCCTCCTGGGGCTACCAGGTCACCGGCTACTTTGCCGCCACCAGCCGGTTCGGCACCCCCGACGATCTCAAATACCTGATCGACCAGCTGCACCAGGCGGGCGTGGGCGTGATTCTGGACTGGGTCCCCGCCCACTTCCCCCGGGACGCCTTCGGCCTGTACCACTTCGACGGCACCCCCACCTATGAGTACTCCGATCCCCGAAAGGGGGAGCACCCCGACTGGGGCACTCAGGTCTTTGATCTGGGCCGGAACGAGGTGCGCTCCTTCCTGTTCTCCAACGCCATGTTCTGGCTGGAGGAGTACCACGCCGACGGCCTGCGGGTGGACGCGGTGTCCTCCATGCTGTACCTGGACTACGGCCGGCAGGACGGGGCCTGGATGCCCAACATCCACGGCGGCAAGGAGAACCTGGAGGCCATCGAGTTCTTCCAGAAGCTGAACACCACCATCTTCGCCGCCCACCCGGACGTGCTGATGATCGCCGAGGAATCCACCGCCTGGCCCAAGGTGACCTATCCGGTGGACGACGGCGGCCTGGGCTTCAACTTCAAGTGGAACATGGGCTGGATGAACGACATCTGCCACTACATCAAGCTGGACCCCTACTTCCGGCAGTTCAACCACCGGGACATCACCTTCTCTCTCATGTACGCCTTTTCGGAGAACTATATCCTGCCTCTGTCCCACGACGAGGTGGTCCACATGAAGGGCTCCTTCCTGGGCAAGATGCCCGGGGACAACCCGGAGAAGTTCGCCGGCGTCCGGGCCTTCTACACCTATATGCTCACCCACCCCGGCAAGAAGCTCTCCTTCATGGGGGCGGAGATCGGCCAGTGGAACGAGTGGCACTACGAGTACTCCCTGGACTGGCACCTGCTCCAGTACGAGCCCCACAAAAAGCTCCACGCCTTCTTCAAGGCGGCCAACGCCCTCTATCTGGCCGAGTCCCCCCTGTGGGAGCAGGACGACTCCTGGCAGGGCTTCCAGTGGCTGTGCGCCGACGACAACAAGGCCGACACCGTGGCCTTCCTGCGCTGGGACCGGGAGGGCAAACCGCTCATCGTGGTTTGCAACTTCTCCCCCGTCCACCGGAAGGGCTACTATGTAGGCGCCCCCTTCGCGGGCACCTGGGCCCCCATCTTCAACACCGACGCCGAGGAGTTTGGCGGCAGCGGCCTGGGAGACACCGCCCCCCTCAAGACGGTGAACACCCCCTGCCACGACCAGGAGCAGGCATTGTCCATCGACCTGCCCCCCATGTCGGCAGTGATCTACCGCTGCACCCGCCGCAATCCCGTGCGGAAAAAGAAGGACTCCAGCAAGGAGGCCGCCGAAAAGAAGACCTCCTCCAAGGCCAAAAAGGCGGGGGAGGGTGGAAAATCCGCCGCCGCCAAGACGGCCGCCCGGAAGTCCAAGGCCGCGGCCCGGCCCGGACCCAAGGCCAAATCGGAAACCTGAATCCAGCGTGCACCTCCCATCTGGGGGAGTTTACACTACATCAGAGGTGAACGACATATGAAAAAAGAAGTTGTGGCCATGCTGTTGGCGGGCGGACAGGGCAGCCGGCTCTACGCCCTCACCAGCCAGGTGGCCAAGCCCGCCGTCCCATTCGGCGGGAAGTACCGCATCATTGACTTTCCCCTGTCCAACTGCGTCAACTCCGGCATCGACACCGTGGGCGTGCTCACCCAGTACCGTCCCCTGGAGCTGAACAGCTACATCGGCTCCGGCCAGCCCTGGGACCTGGACCGGTCCGACGGCGGCGTGCACATCCTGCCCCCCTACATGCGGGAGGGCGATCAGGGCACCTGGTACAAGGGCACCGCCAACGCCATCTATCAGAACATCGGCTTCCTGGACCTGTACGACCCGGACTATGTGGTCATCCTCTCCGGCGACCACATCTATAAGATGGACTACTCCGACATGGTGGCCCAGCACAAGAAGACCGAGGCCGCCTGCACCATCTCCGTGCTGGAGGTGACCCTGGAGGAGGCCAAGCGCTTCGGCATTATGAACGCCAACGAGGACGGCCAGGTCTACGAGTTTGAGGAGAAGCCTCAGCACCCCAAGAGCACCCTGGCCTCCATGGGCATCTATGTCTTCACCTGGTCCAAGCTGCGTCAGTACCTCATCGACGACGAGGCCGACCCCAACTCCTCCAACGACTTCGGCAAGAACATCATCCCCAACATGCTCGCCGCCGGCGAGAAGCTGATGACTTACCGCTTCTCCGGCTATTGGAAGGATGTGGGCACCATCAACTCCCTGTGGGACGCCAACATGGACATGCTGGCCCCCCACAGCGGCATCGACCTGTATGATCCCAGCTGGCCCATCTACGCCCGCAGCCCCATCAAGCCCCCCCATGTCACCGGCCCCAACGCCCAGATCTCCCACTCTCTGGTCACCGGCGGCTGCCAGGTGGACGGCTCGGTGGAAAACTCGGTGCTCTTCCACTCCGTCACGGTGGAGGAAGGAGCCGACGTCCAGTATTCCATCCTCATGCCCGGCGCGGTGGTGAAGAAGGGGGCCGTTGTGGCCTACGCCATTGTGGCGGAGAACGCCGTCATCGGGGAGGAGGCCACCATTGGCGCGCCCCCCAGTGAGGACCCGGACTGGGGCATCGCCGTGGTAGGCGGCGGCGTTGCCATCGGAGACAAGGCGGTTGTGAAGCCAAGCGCCATGATCCGGGAAGATGTGAAAGGAGGTGAGCAGGCATGAACGACCTGCACGGCATCATTTTTGCGTACCGGTCCGACGCCAACCTGGGGGAGCTGACCCGTCCCCGGAACACCTGCTCCCTGCCCTTCGGCGGGCGGTACCGCCTGGTGGACTTCATGCTCTCCAACTATGTCAACGCCGGCATCACCGACGTGGGCATCATTGTACATCAGAGCTATCAGTCCCTGCTGGACCACGTGGGCTCCGGTAAGGATTGGGAGCTGTCCCGCCGCCACGGCGGCCTGCGCATCCTGCCTCCCTTCGGCTATGCGGAGCGGGGCGGCGAGTACCGGGGCAACATGGACGCCCTGGCCGGCGTGGCCGATTATCTGGAAAACATCCGCCAGGAGTATGTGATTCTGGCCTGGGGCGATATGGCGGTGAACCTGCCGGTGGCCGAGGTGCTCCAGCAGCACATCGACACCGGGGCCGATGTGACCATGGTGTGCACCCCCACCCTGAAGGGCGCTCCCCGCTTCTCCGAGTACGTGGAGGTGGATGAGGAGGGCCGGGTCACCGACCTGTCCGTCCACCCGGTGGCCGCGGACAAGACGCTGGAGAGCCTGGAGGTCTACATCCTCTCCAAGAAGCTGCTGCTGGATATGGTGGACTACTGCGCCGCCCATGACATCATCAACTTCAGCCGCGGCGTGCTCCAGCCCCGTCTGAAGACCCTGAAGCTCATGTCCTACGTGCACCAGGGCTATGTGGCCCGCTTCCAGTCGGTGAGCGGCTACTTCGAGCGCTCCATGGACCTGCTGGACCCCGCCGTGCGGGACGACCTGTTCAACCCCGCCCGGCCCATCCGCACCAAGGACCGCTCCAGTCCCTCCACCTACTACGGCCCCGACGCCAAGTCCATCCACTCCCTGGTGGCCGACGGCTGCCTCATTGAGGGCGAGGTGGAGAACTCCATCGTCTCCCGGCACGTGGTCATCGAGAAGGGCGCCAAAGTGTCCAACTGCGTGCTGATGCAGGGCACTGTGGTCAAGAGCGGCGCCTCTCTGTCCTATGTGATCACCGACAAGGACGTCACCGTCAACCAGGACCGCATGCTGATGGGCCATCTCACCTATCCTCTGGCCATCGCCAAGGGCTCCGTGGTGTAATCCTACATTGTTCCCGCCGGGGAGGCGGTGCAGTTCCTGCCCTGTCCCCCCGGCGGTCTCGTCTGTAAATTTGTCTGGAGAAAGGGGTCTTACTATGAAAATCCTGTTTGCCGCCTCGGAAGCGGTGCCCTTCATCAAAACCGGCGGTCTGGCCGATGTGGCCGGCTCCCTGCCCAAAGCTCTGGCCCAGGCCGGCCATGAGGTCAAGGTGATCCTCCCCCTGTACGAGGGCGTCAGCGGGGAGTGGCGCAGCCAGATGACCTTCCTGAAGTATTTCAACGTCACGCTGTCCTGGCGGCAGGTGTACTGCGGCATCTTCCAGCTGGAGCGGGACGGGGTCACCTACTGGTTTGTGGACAACGAGTATTACTTCAAGCGCTGGCAGATGTACG
>ERZ836939.2910-NODE-2910-length-15538-cov-11.207389_pt1 | contig 15538 bp, 20 predicted proteins | sample MGYA00519912_ERZ836939 | MGnify/ENA primary metagenome ERZ836939 (study PRJEB31850, sample SAMEA3708810) | human gut metagenome | biome: human gut; feature: human-associated habitat; material: faeces | place: China | collected 2014 ... | reverse complement strand
AATACTATTATTTCTCATTAACTTATGCTTTTTTGTACAAAACAGTGCATGCTTCATATGTCTTCCATGTAGAAGATTGAGTCGGAGGGAGCAATTCGGTAACAAAGCGATTTTATAACAGGCTTATTTCGTGCACCTTTTTTACTTGGGTGACTGCTTTTGTTCCCAGCACTAGCACCGAAAATGTCATATAAGTATACTCCAATCATGAAACCAACTTACCTTTGGCAGGTTTGACTTATTAAAGAGTGAACTTCATGGATTCAGGTTTAATATAAAAATCCCCGAAAGATAATTTTCTTCATTTGATTTTTTTATTTGAGTCTTACATTTTAGATACAAATTCATATCTTTTAATTCATATTGATAAATTATTTTATCTGATAAAATATAGATAACATTCTCATTAATCGTCATCTGCTCTACATCATGTCCAAGTTCTATATTATTTAACTCTTTGGTTTCTAAGTTATATATAGATATACTTCCACCTTCTCTTTTTACCAAGTCAAAGTGAGAAACGATAAGTATGTTATCCCATACTGCCAAATCTAGTGGATAATATTGATCAAATGAAATTGTTTCTATCGTCTTGTCATTTATCGAATATATGCAAACGGTATTACATGGATGATCACCAGAATCTACTGAGTTTGAAAACAATATGTTGTTGTCGAAAAGAATTGCTTTATAATGAGTACCTCCATAATTTGTAATATCAATTTTCTCATCAAAACTCAGTTCTTCAGCATCATAAATGTAAATGTAAGAATTCATCTCTTTTCCGTATTTTGTAGTAGCAAATGCAAATAACATATCTTTACTACACAATAGCTTGCTTACATAAACACCTTCAATTTTCTCACTTACGACTTGATTATTTTCTTTACTACATTTATTAATGTACGAATCACCGTTTAACGTATTGCAAGTATAAATATTTTTATCATTAACACAAATACTATTCATTGCCAACTGATTGATTTCATAGATTTTTTGATTCCCACTTTTCAACTCAATTTTCAGAACCTTTTTTTCATCCTTAACATTAGTTTTTCCTTGAGGAATCAAATATAGTTCATCTTCATAAATTACTGGATTATAAAAAATACTTCCTAATGAAGCGTATTCCAATGGAAGCGTAGCTGTTTTTTCTAAATTTTGATTATAAAAGTAAATTCTACTTTTTTTACTATTACCACTTGTTTCAATAACTCCAACAGATGAAGTTGTTAGATCTATATTCGCACTCTCTCTATGCGTACATCCAGTAAATCCTAGAAACACTATTGCACAAATTGTAAAAAATTTTTTTTTCATACACATACCTCATCTAAAATATCATCCTGGAAAATTTGAGAAACATTAATTTATACACAAATTTTCCAGGCCGAGTCATCACAAAATATTACTTAAAACATTATTATTTTTTATAAATAGTATATGTTTTTGAAGAATTTACAAGTTCCATCGGATGTACCGCATCTCCAAAATCGGACGTATCTAAGTCGATTCCGTAATTATCTTTAAATGCAGCCCATACTAACTGAGAACAGTAGAATTTTTTCCTTGTAGATACATTGAAATAATTGTAATTATAAGGTTTCCCAAGTTGGCGATAGCACCAATTAGACGCTTCATTATCCTCATCTACTGTTGTTCCTTTTACACTTATTCCATAACATGATGTTTTTGAAGTATTCCAATCATTAGGTCCTGTCGTTACTCCATTCGATAAAGATTCCACAATTGTAGAGGATGTCCAAATGATTCCGGCATGTCCAGTAGGAATCAATCCCTTATATTTATCAGCAGTTACTAATATAACACCATATCTAGTTGGATAAGTTCCTGTTGCACGAGTATTTTTTAATGAAAAATTTCCCTCTGCATCCTTATCATTATAAATTGGTGTATTCTTAATCTGATTCTCAATTTGCAGCACTTTCTCTTCCGGAAAAACAGCTTCTGCTGGAGGATATTCCTGTTCTGCTGCATTTACATTGACGCCTGTCATAACCATAAATATTCCAGACAATAACACTGCACATATCTTATTTGTAATTCTTTTCATAGATTTCTCCTTCCTACTACTAAATAGTTTCAGGCAAGTTAAATACAACTAAGTTTATAAAATCCCTCATACAGTTATTCCCAATGGAATCACCTCTTTTCCCATTTAATAAAATAGAGTTACTAAATTTAAATAATCCTTAAAGTTTTGCTTTCTATTGTAAAGCAATTAAATATTGGTCTGTTTTTCGTTCATTTTAAGACTGAACATACTTGTTCTTCTCCATCAAAAATACTCCTATTAAAAAAAATACTATAAAAATGATTTGAGTGATATACCAATTAATTCTATAATTTTCTGGTAGTATTCCCAATACAATAATAGAAAACTTTTGAGGTAAAGCATGATTAACACATAAGAAATAATAGCCAATCATTACTGTCATACCTCCTAAAGCAGATTTTAATAAGTGCATCAGAAAAAATGTCATTATACCTGCTAAAACACATTGAAAAAATATAACTGGTACATTAAAAAAGTATTTTTCACTTATTAATGCAAGAATAACGGCATACGGTAAGAATAAAACTACTGATAAAATCGTATTACTACTAAACCACATATTCTTTTTAATACGCATATTACAATATGAAATTTCTTTTAACTCTGGACTAAGAATCCATCGAAATCCCAAATATTGAAACCAGATTTCAATTAATATTAAAAACTCCTGTGCTGAATCAAATATCTTAATTAAGATAGACTCATCTGCATTGACTAATAGCTGATAATGATTCGGTAATAGAAAAAAATATATAAATACTAGCGGTAAGAAATACATAATACGTTGAGTATGTAGGTGTATTTTCTGAAATTCATAAATATTATTCAGCATGCAATTCCTTCTCTTTCAATATTAATAAATATCCATCCTCAATGTCTACCTCACATGCACTATATTTCTCCATGTTGCTAATATCTCCTAATAATAAAACTTTTACAATTTTTTCATTTTTCTCATTATCTCGAATCAAATAGTTTTCAATATAAAAGGGACTCTTTAAATTGCTTAATTCTCTTTCTGGAATTTTGTATACTCTTCCAGAGGCTAATGATGCTATTTCATTTGAATGTGCAACTTTTAAAATTTGACCTGACTTTATAATTATTACTTCATTACATAAATACTTTATATCCTCTATCAAATGAGTGGATAATAGTATAGTGACTTTTCCCTCTAGATTTCTAATAATATTATTAAAATGGTTTCTTTCCTCAGGATCCAACCCCACTGTAGGTTCATCTAGGAGTAATAATGCAGGATTACCTAATAGGGCCTGTGCAATACCTAATCTCCTGATCATTCCACCAGATAATTTTTTACATTTAACATCCTGTTTATCATACAAATTCACAGTTTTTAAAACACGTACAATTTCTTCCGCATATTGAGTTTTATGGATTCCTTTCAAACATGCAAAATACTTCATTTGCTCATATACTGTAACTTCTGGAAAACATCCAAATTTTTGTGGCAAATAACCAATACCATCTTTATCATAATCTATGACAATCTCCCCACTAGTTGCTTTTAATACTCCTGCAATCACCCTAAGCAACGTGGTTTTTCCTGCTCCATTCGGTCCGACTAATCCATATGTACAAGGTTTAAGCACTAATGAAATATCTTTAATAACTTGTTTTTTTCCATATCTTTTTGTTAATTCTTTTATTTCTATCATAATCCTGCCCTCATCTTTTCTAAAAATTCTTTATCATTTTCATAATTTTCCGGATGTAATATATATTGAACCACTTCTCTTACCATTGTTTCATAATCACATTTTTCCAAAATATCTAATAATAATTCTTGATTGTCCAATACTTGATCAAAATATTCTGGATGTTCCTTTCGCAATTCAATTTCATCTATCCAACTTCTAATAATACTTTCTGGATTATCATCAAAAAAGCTGTTTAAAAACATTTGAATCATTACTGACTGTTCTCTTTTATCTCTATTTTCATAATCTTTTAATATCATATAATGCAATAGATCATTTACAGTTATATAATCTGGTACCGCTAATATATATTCATCAAATACCGATATAAAATTATTCGTAGTATTTCTGCCAATATCTTTTGAAGCAAAGATTATTTGTTTACCTTCAAATTCTGACACATCAATTCCAAACACATTCTTTAGTTTATTTAAGCTATCATAATAGTTTTGTTTTTGTGTTTCAATAAAATCTCCTAATACGTATTCAGAATGTAACTCTAGAGGAAGATAGTTCACTAGTATTTCATCTTGAATTTTTTTAAGATTGCCACTAAGTACAGTTATGCTATCTACTACTCCTTCATATACATTATTTTCTGTAACCATGAGATTCGTTATTAATTCAATATTACTTTTAATACAAACTTTTGCCTTTGGTATTCTATTATAAGGATTATATCCCCACATTCTTCCATATTCAGGATACTCGATTACAATTTGCCTTTTTCCTTCCATCGGATACCACGGGAACCACCCTGGCAACATAGCTGCCCTTGAATTTGAATAGAATTTATTATGATGCCCTTTATAATTAATATAAAATTTTAATTCTGTGACTTTTTTACTTGTTTCTATGCATAAATTATCGCCGTATTGCTTAAATTTTATTTCGACTCCTTTCGTTTGTGATACAATATCATTAACTGAATATCCATGATATAATGTCAGATCAAATTCTTCGCACTTTTGCTGTGCTTTAATTTCTATGCTTCCCCTTACACTTAACTCATTCTCAAATGATAATTCTAAGTTATAACTCTGAATAGAAAAGCTTTGAGTATCTAATGGTTTATAAGTGTTATCATTTATATGCATAGCATAATCTGTATAATCTTTATTTACACCATCCCAACTAGCATTTAATCTATACACTGATGCTGGTTGATATAATAGAATTAAAAATGTCATAGCTCCTAATCCTGCCAGGATACTTACTATTTTTCTTTTTTTCCAATATATTGTTCCTATACAGAATAATAAAAGCAACCAAAAAAGCAATATATAAATCCGCACGCGTTCTATTTGCAAATCATTTTGAAAATCTGCGCTCCATTTTCCATTTTGATACAGGATTTCAAATGGTCTATGGAGATTTTTCCATAAACTATCAATGGGCATTAATGGTTTCTGCTCCCATATAATTTCTTCTGAAAAAGGACTAATTAAGAATAAAAATAAAATTTCAAACATTAACCAGCGTGATGAATTCCAACTGGTAGACACAAAGAAAGTTATAATAATGCAGATTATTTGTGGAATAATAATGTTACACAAATAGTTTTCTGGAAACCAAGAAATAAAATAATTCGACCCATCATTCTTTATAGAGCAGGCTATAATGATTAAACACATTCCAATATTCCATAAAAGCGTTTGAAACATAATAACGGACACAGCATTAATCTCATAAATTGCCTTATATCCTACCACTTCCGAAACTTCTTTAACATAATTTCTATTTGCACTTGATACATAATAATATGTTAAGCACACAATAAAAAAGCATACGTAAAAGTTAAATCTAGCAACTGTATGAATTAACGAAAAACCTGTCATTCCCAAACTCGAAAAATAAATTGTAAACCCATAAGTAATAGCAAACAACAAAATACTCATTATAATACAAATTTTTGATTTTAAATAATATTTATATATTTCAATTGTCATACTATATCCTTCCTATTATAAAAATACATTTTACTGTTATCTTAATTTAAAAAATGCTATCCCATATTTGTTATAAATGGGATAGCAAAACGTCTATGGGCTGTACTATATTCAATTTGCATTTATTTTACTTTGCTGATACAGATCCTTTACCATTACAGCCATAGTAACCAATTAAATTAATATAAAAACTCGAATTTTTACTCTGTTTTTCTGTGTAATTATATTTTCCTGATGGAGCAATGGATGTGCTAGATTCACATGTATACGGCCATCCTGTCCAGCAAGCATATGCTTCCATCGTCATATGCTTAGTTGATGATGAATAATTTGATGCTGAAAAATTAGCACTTGTTGAAACACCTACTGAAGAAGATGACTTAGAATAGTTATCTTTGCTTATGGATACAGATGCCGATGTAGACGCAGCATAAACCATGCTTCCTACAAACAAAGTACACAATAAAACTAACATTGCCAACATACTTTTACATTTTCTCATGGATGCATTCCTCCTTTACTATTACAGCCCCAGACGTTTATTTTCGTTCTCAATTTTAATAACTAATTTATAGTTATATATTAACACATAAATAGTATAATCTTGAAATACGTTAGGCCTAAAAACTGTAGATTAAGACACTCCATACTCATACAATTTGTTTCATAAAAATAGATGCTAAATATTTAACATCTATTTTATACTGCTATTATTTTTTATTCATAAACTCTCGTATTTCTAAAACAATTTCTTCTAAACATTCTAAGTGCAAATAATGTCCACCGTTTAATGATACCACCTGACTACTCTCTTCATTCGAAATGACTTTCCTATTCTGTCAAGCATAAATCTATTGCTTTTACTGGCTTTGACGTATTTTATTTACCTCTAAAACAGAGCCGATGGTGATGAATATCGTAGTATCTTGTACCGAATAGCTTAAATTTTGGTATCACTTTAAAAGCATCCATTCTGCTTGCTTTATAAAGGCTATTTTCCCTCTGCTAAACTATGATGATGAACCTTCCGTGTCTAAGGGGATCGTGTCCCAACTTCCTTCGTCCCATCTATCAATACACCGAGTGCCATCCAAGCTCCTAGACGAGGTCGTGCCCCATGGAGAAAACCGATGCTGGCTACAGCTCTTGTTTTTATTTGATTAGTTACCGACCTACATTCGCTCATAACGGTACTGATTAATTCAGTGGACGCGATACCGCTTTTTACTCAGTTGGTCTTGATACGGATGCAGTTCTGTCTCAAACTCCATCATTTACGGGTTTCCTATCCAGAACCCTGCCCAGCCTCTGGTCTGCCAGAAGCTCGGTAAGGCTCTGGAAATGTATTGCTTTCTTTTCTATGCAGCTGCCTGCACTGTATTGCACTGTGGATACCTGATATCCCTCAGCATTCTCTCTGGGTCATATTTCATACCAGTGTTCAGAATCGTATAAATGACTCTGAGAATCTTGCAGGCTATCACAACAAGTGACTGCATCTTTTTCAGCGGATTCATGCTTCTTGTCGTATAATACGCATGCAGCTGTTTGAATTCAACGGCGTGTGCCACTGCTGATTTTGTAGCCTGAAACAGCCAGTATCGTAGTCTCTTGCGTCCTTTGTGACTGATTTTTGTCTGTCCCTTATGCTTGCCGGAACTGCAGGCTACAAGCCCCATTCCACTCAGCTTCTGTATTTCCTTTACATCATCAAATCTGCTGATATCTCCCATCTCCGCAAGAATTCCTGCAAGGATGTTTTCGCCAACTCCGTTGATTTCCAGGATATTTTCTGAATGTGGTATTTCCATGCATTTCTGATACAGTACATTTTCAATCTCCGCCAGTTGTTCATGGAGCTGTCGCTTTAACGATTAATAAATCGTGAAGCGGCAGCTTCATTTTTGCTGTTTTAAGAAAAAACAAAATAAATAATACTGTTATCAGTGCGTGCTAATATTAGTAATATTGTTTTCTATTACTCTTTTACATCTTTCATGTTTAACTCCATGAAGCACTATATGTACCAACTGTATTATAACAAATGATCCATGTATATAAAACTTTGTATAGCTATACTTATTGGATCAATTTCTATATTCAGCTCGCTCCGATGGAAAAAGTTTTTCTAACACATCCTTAATAAGCAGCGGATTCTAAACATGAATTACTATTTGTAACATTCCAAACCCATGCATCATATGTTCTATAAATATCTGTATTATTATGGTCCATTTCCTTTTAATATTATTGCTACTATATAAAGAAAAGATTGTCGCACGCTAACGACAATCTTTTCTTTATTTTTTCGTAGATATAACTTCATATTTGATTTTTCCAAACATAACAACACATGCACTTATAATTATTCCTATTGTTATCCATTTAGCAAATTCCACCGTTTCTTTTATTTGAAGCAAAAAGGAAACAATTATAATTTCTAGACTAATAACTGTAAAAGTATATTTTTTAAATTTGCTTTTTTCCAGTATTGTTAACCGTCTGTTTGGGTTATCAACGGGTGCAAATATCAAAAGTATAAAAGCAGAAATCATTGTGGCTATAGTTAGAACAAATAGGTTATCACACTTGTTTCCAAACCATAAAACCATAATTAAGACAATATTAGAAATAAAGAAACATCCTAATCGTGTATTGGAATGTATACCTCCTGCACATTTTCTAATAGATAAATATGTGCCTATGAAAAAGAAAAATTCAAGTGTACGTCCTAGATAAGCAGCTATTAATATATAAAAGATATAATGGCATATTTTTATAAAAAAGCATTCCAAACCAAATCTGTACATATCTATATCTTCAAAATCAATTAAGGAGTGTTTGATAAGATTTCCAATAATACACTCTTCTATCTGTTTATGAGACATACTTATTTTTCATTTTTCTTTTTAGGAAATTCCGGTTGATATGCTAACAAAAAGCACGCTGATTCTTCTTGCTTTTTTATCTCACTTTTTACTATTTTTTGAATCACCTGAAAAGTCCATCTGTTAATATTCTTCATCTCTCCACCTCCAGTTTTTATTAATTATAAGAACTATTACCAATAAAAACAATATGTATGCCCTAATATATGGATTTTAGGCTCAACGTATATTGTTTCATATAGTTTCTTATGATATTATGTGTTATAATCATAAAACATTGATTATTTAATTATGCAGTGGAGAAAACTATGTTTAATATTGCAATATGTGATGATGAAATTGAATCACAAACACAAATTCAGAGTTATATTAATACCTATTCAAACAAAAGGGGAATTCCTATACATATTGGGATATTCTCTTCTGGCAGAGATCTTTTTAAGTCAAATGAATGTTATGATTTGTATCTTCTTGATATTATGCTTGCCACTGAAAATGGTTTAGAAATAAGTAAGGTCATTCGTCAAAAGAATCCATTAGCATTTATTATTTTTATTACAAATTTTAGACAGTATAGGGAAATTGCACATAATATTATACACTCGTTTGCTTACCTTTGTAAACCAATTAATAAAGATGACCTATTCTTTCAAATAGATGAAGTATATTCATATAAAGAGCAAAAGAGTTCAAAACCCAATTTACGATTTTTTACATATGAGAATGGTTTGATTGAATTAAATACTGATGAAATTTATTATTTTGAATATGTTAAAAAACGACATATAAAAATATCATGTAAAAATAATATCTTCCATTTTAATCAAAAAATCAATTCTTTTTCTGATAAAATGCTTGAATATGATTTTTTTATGCCACATCAAAGTTTCATTGTTAATTTAAAATACGTTAAAGATGTTAAGAATTATGAATTATTAATGGTGAATGGGGATAGGATTCCTTTATCTCAAAAAAGAGCTGTTTTATTCAAGGATGCATTGAACATTTACTTAAAGAAAATGCTCATTCATTAGAGGAGTACATACAATGGATTTTATTATATACTATTTTGTTTCTATAGTGAATTGCTATATCTCTGTTTTAATAATTTTCGACTATTTCAAAACCAACTTTTCATTATCATATGAAAAGCAATTAATATACAGCTTTTCTAGTATATTAATTGCTTTAATTATAGGCAGTATAAATCTGCTTGAAATACCGATACTAAATTTTTCAAGTTGGATTTTTTTATTGTCTATATGTATTTGCATTCTTTTTTATGATGCATGGAATGGAAAGAAACAATTACTTTATAACCTATATTTTTTATTATTTGCATTAACTTTTATTGAAACAATCAGCACTTCCTTGTACGAATTATTTGTGCTAGCAATAGTCAACATTGATGTTCCTAACTTAACACATACCGTTATTAAAATGGCTATTTCCAAAACAGCTATAATATTTATATACCAACTAACAAAGGCAAAATGGTTAACTCGAAAGAAGAGTGACTATATTCCCAAGAATCAGATGATACTATATATACTATTAACTCTATGTAGTATCATTAATATGTGTTTAAATGCTAAAATCAGCTATTTTAATTACAATGTTCATGATCAGGTATTGGGGTATTTATCCATTATAATTATTGTATTTATAAATCTTTATATAATGCAGATATTTGATTATATAATTGAAAATCAGAAGTTAAAAAATAAAATTTCTCTATCTGAGCAACAAGCCAATCTACAATTAAATTATTACAAACAGCTTAATGCAAATTATCAGCAATCCTTAAGAGTTTTACATGATATTGATAAGCATATAAACATTTTAGAAAATCTATATAAAAATCATGATTATATGCGTGCTGACAACTATTTAGAGAGTATTGATAAATTGATATCAGAATTTGTATTGACATCATATACTACACATCCCGTACTTAATTTAATTCTAAATGAAAAGAAACGAATTGCAGAAAAAAATTCTACTTCTTTTAGCTGTTTTATTGAACACGTTGATTTTAATTTTATGGAAGATATTGATATAACTACTATTTTTTCAAATCTCCTAGATAATGCCTTAACGGAAACTTTAAAATATGAACAAAAAGGAGAAATCATATTAACAGTCAATTCACATAATAACTTTATTATAATAAACATAAAAAATACATATTTATCACCCGTTAGCCATATTTTTCCATCAGAAAAATATGGTATAGGTCTTTATAATGTTGAAAATAGTGTTAAAAAATATGGTGGTACTTTAAAAATAACCTCTTCTAACAATTTTTTTGACTGCAATATTTTATTAAGCAATACTTCTCCAAACACGTAATAATGATAATTGCCGTTATGGTTTTTCATTTCCATAACGGTGATGCAATCATTGACCGTATTGCACACGATAGTTATCAGATCAATATCACAAGCATTGATGCTGATCATGATAGGTCCATGCGGGAGGTGTATGGTCTAGATAAATCACTACGAGAGTAACACTCTCATTAAAGTGGCTCATTCCGTCTGGATAGGTGGCTCACGCCACACCGGACGGGCGGCTCTGACGCACGAGAATATTCAATTCCCCATTTCAGTTTGATTATATTGTTCAATTAAATCTAAAACTCTCTGTAATTTATTTAATAAGCCATCGTCTATCTCATATTCTCTAATAATATTCATTACATAACACAATGGTTTTGTATCAACTTGTGGGGGCTGCAATTCCGATACTATAATTGACATATTAATCAAGTTTTTCAAAAAAACAAGTAATACGCCTGGATCTAAATCGCAGTATTCTTCTTTAAATTTCAAAATCAAATCATTCATAATAAAATAATCTGTTCCAAAATTATTATATATAAATTTTACTGCTTCTGTATTCTTTACAGACATTGCTTCTCCCACACAATCGACAAACTCTTCCCTTTGTACTTGTAACTTCAATCCAGGTGCGAGTAAGCGATTTCCCGCTTCATAACAATCTGAATTAAATCGAAATCTCAAATGATTCCAATATGTTGGATTATTTTCACATATTATAACTATTTTACTAAGCCACTCCATATCAACTCTAGCGCGCTTATAATATTGTGAAATACAATTTAACTCTATATCCGTTTTATCACCCAAATTACCAAACTCTACTCCTGCGAACAGACCAAAAGGAGTTGTTCTTGTTGCAGCTCTATTTAAAAATTTCCTTATACTTTGTATTAAATTCTCTGTTTTCCCATTTCCGCTTATACAATATCTTCTTAATGCTTCATACAGACTCGTAGATGCTATGGCAATTGATTCCATTAGCACATCGTTTGCATAGCATTTTCGTATAAAAGCATCATTATCCTTTTCTGAACATAATTCCTTATAAGTCTCTATAGATAATAATGGAACCCTAATAATAAACGTCTTTCCTACTTCATATGGCATCATATCAATTCCTCCTAATTTGCTTTTAATTTATTTCGTAACTCTTTTATTACTCCGACACTTGAATCAAATACTTAAAAGTTCTATTACCAAAACATAATTATCCCCCTCAGCTTACTATTTACCCAAACATAATAATCATAATAATCCTTTTCACATAACGTTATATATTTATTATTTTTTGTATTATATACTTTACATTTAGTTTAATATATCATATAATACATATAGAAAGGAGGTTATATAAATGAAAAATATGCGTCTTAAATTAGCACGCGTTGAGATGAATCTTTCTCAAGAAGAACTGGCTGCCAAAGTTAATGTTACACGCCCTACTATCAACTTACTAGAAGGCGGAAAGTTTAATCCCAGTCTTCAGCTTTGTATTCGGATATGTAAAGTACTTAACAAAACATTAAACGATTTATTTTGGGAGGAGGACAACTTATGAAAACCACCATTCACTGTGATGAAAGGATCACAAATATTCGGCACACAATTTATGTTAAACTTTTTTGGGGTATAATTATAGCAAATGAACTTACTTATCTACTAGATTATTTTTTTAAAACAAGCTTAAACGGTTGGGTTATTCCATTAGCGCCTGATGTGTTAATCATTTGGATGTCAATAAAAGGAGTTCTTTTTAATGGAACCCAACATTTTCCACACTGGTGTTGGCTATTTGCACTATGCTATTCTAGTTTAAATACTATTATCGTTTTTGTTGAGAGTTTCCAAATTGATACTGTTTTCTATCTTGAACAGATTAATCAAAGAATTATTGTCTCCTTAATATTTCTAACTGTTTATTTCCTTGGAGTATTGTTATTTTTTTACATTTCTTATCGTATTGCTATAAGAAAAATTAAAAAACTTTCTACTGACATCTAATTATGTAAAATTAAATGATTATCAATCCCACATTCTTCTTTTAATAAAGCGATAAGGTTTCCCCTTATCGCTTTACATTGAAATTAATAATAAGAGTGCTGCTTATTGCTTATTTTCTATAACACAGTTTTAAACTTTTAAATTATCCAATTCGACGACATGCAGCTCCACAATATGAATGACATGCAGAACAAGTATCGCTTGAACATCCCACTGTACATGCATTCGTAAGCGATGTATAATCGGATAACTTCTATCAATAAGGTAAGTTCATTCCTAAAATCTATTCACTTATTACATAAAATTATTTTGTTTACGCTTCACCATTTTTTTAGTTATTGAATTTGCACATTCAATAACTAAAAAGGTGAAATTGAAATGGAAAATTATGACAATTTAAGGTACACTTATGAACAGGTTCTTTCGGGAACCGGTTATTACATGCAGGACAATTTACTTCGTTATAGTGTTGGTGTGAAAACTACGCAGGAAAAATTGAATGCGACGGGATACAATTGTGGCACCCCGAATGGTAAATTTGATTCTGGAACAAATACCGCAGTAAGAGACTTCCAGAATGCGAAATGGCTTACTATAGACGGAAAGGTAGGCAATGGTATGACATCCCTCTATAATAGTTCTGGAAACGTAGATATTTACGCATCTAAAATTGAAGCTGCTTATACTACATATAAGAATGCTTAACGCTTATACAAAAGAGGCTGTATGTTTCGGTTAATATTTGTAGGTTCTCTTTAATTACTACTGTTTCCAACATTCTCTGGATATTACACCTATAATAACGTATCGTCTTATCCGAACAGCCTTCTAAATGTTTAGCCGTTAGAAACATATCTAGGAATTCCTCATTACGAATTTGTAAATAATCAGGCGCACGATTTTCCGACAAACAATTAACAAACACTTCCTGTAGTTTCTGCATCTGCGATGCATTCAATACCTCTGCCATATCATTGATAATGTTATAGATTTTAAATAATCCGGGGTGAAATCCATCACCTGTCCTGCAGCACGAGAATATTCAATCACACAAAAACACACAAAGCCAGATCCAACATTAATACACATTCATATAACCGTAAGTGATGTCATTTGATATACTGTATGCTATTGTTTCAGTAGCATTCCAAAGATATAAAAAATCTGTGGAAACATTACTATAATCTAATATTCCGTATTATATACAAAAAATAATTTTCAAAGAAAGAGCCGATACTCGCATTTTCAAATCTGCGTATTATCGGCTCTGCGTCTTTGAGTAAAGTTTACTTCTTCGGCATGCTCCGAAGTGTATTACTTAACGAGACTACTTCTTTAATTTTTTTAAATAAATCTTCTGGCATTTGTACAAAACTTTCCCCTATATATGATGATAATGTTTCAGTATCAACCCAAACCTCTGTATCTGTACCAATAAACTTAACACACATATCACAATCTTCCTTTGTAATATGAGTATTTGATGGCTCCCAGTTTTGACGGCACAAACGAATTATTTGTTCAATTTCATCTGGATTGGATACAATATATTCATTATCATTAAATATAATCTCTATTCTTGTTGCTTTATCAAACATACCATATCCTTCTCCACCTTTTACCTTTATTTTGCTACTATTTTCATTCATATTCACTATTAAAAAAAGTATAATTATCGTGGATATAAACACTAACATTGTAATATACGACTTGCGTTTTACAACAGATTTATTACCCAATATCAACACCCCCATCTGTATAACTCGAATTAATATTTATTCCAACATTTCCCCATCCATCATTTACTGTATAGATTCCAGAATTATGAGATGTAAAATTATAACCCGTTACAACAACCCAATGTTCTCCATATCGTGGATGAGATGTCAATCCTAATATGCATGGATAATTTTTACCAATAATTGTTCTAATTCTATCTCCCCAACTATATGTATTTGCAGTTACTGTAGTTGGTTTATAGTATTGCTTAATATACAACGATAATCCTCTTTTTAACTCAATGTAATTAGTACTTGTTCCCATTCTTGCAACAAGTGCATTTATCAAAGCAACGCCATCTGAAGATTCTAAACTATTAGGTACATATGACGGTGACTTATATCGATCATAATAATTCAAAACAATGGCTCCTGCAACAGAACCACATCTTCCATCTGGATTATAACTGTATCGTGCAGTAGAATGAGATATACTATCGCTAGATACAGCCCTTGTTTTTATTAAAAAATTATCGATATTTAAAGTTCCTAATGAATCAGCTTCTGAGCCACGCACTAGAGGTGTAATATCTTCTATAGCTACTTCTTTTTGAGACTGCAATTCTATTATACTTCCAAATTGTCTAGTCCCGTCCGCCTTATAATACATTAGCGGACCGCCATAATAATAATTAACTCACTTTATATACACCACTTACAACTTTTTCATAAAAAAGAAATCGTACATGGCTTTCTGATGTATAATGAATTTGCACAAAAACAGTACAAAGGAAAGTGACCCTGTACGACAAAGACATTATACAACGAAAACTCATTAA
>ERZ836939.2906-NODE-2906-length-15544-cov-9.932985_pt1 | contig 15544 bp, 10 predicted proteins | sample MGYA00519912_ERZ836939 | MGnify/ENA primary metagenome ERZ836939 (study PRJEB31850, sample SAMEA3708810) | human gut metagenome | biome: human gut; feature: human-associated habitat; material: faeces | place: China | collected 2014 ... | reverse complement strand
CCGGGCCCCTCTGTCGCTCCGCGACATTTCCCCACGCAGTGGGGAGTCACCCTCGCAGAGGGGGCCAAGGAGAAATGTATGTTCAACGCACTTTTCACCAAAACAGACGAATACGCAAGACTGGCGCAGGCGCTCGGGGGTCCGGGGGCTTGCGCCTTATTTGGCATACCGGGGTCGGGCCGGGCGATGGTCTATGCCGCGCTGGCGAAGGCCCTCGACAAGCCGCTCTGCATCGTGACGCCCGGCGAGGCCGAGGCGACCCGGTTTGCGGGCGACCTGAACGCGCTGGGCGTGGCGGCGGCAGTGTTCCCTGCCCGCGACTATGTGCTGCGCCCCATCGAGGGCACAGGCCGCGAGTACGAATACCGCCGTCTGGCCGTGCTGGGCGACCTCGTCGGCGGGCGGCTGCAGGCCGTCTGCGTTCCCGACGAGGGCCTGACCCAATACACGACGCCGCGGGCGGATTTCTGCGCGAACACCCGCAGCCTGCGCCCCGGCGACACACTGCCCCGCGCCGAGCTGACCGCGCTTTTGTACGGCGCAGGCTATACGCGGCGCGACCAGGTGGACGGCCCGGGTCAGTTTTCGATCCGCGGCGACATTGCGGACATCTACGCGCCCGACATGAAGCAGCCCGCCCGCATGGAGTTTTGGGGCGATGAGATCGACACGATGCACACCTTCGATCTGGCGACCCAGCGCCGCGACGAGCCGATTGAAAAAATCTACGTCTCCCCCGCGCGGGAGATACTGTTCGGTCAGCCCGCCGACGCAGCGGAGAAGATCCGCTCCTATATCAAAAAGGCCCGCGGCAGGCGGCGCACGGCGCTGGAGACCTGCACCGCTGCGGACCTGGCACAGCTGGACGGCGGCGCGATGCCCGTCAACATGGACAAATATCTCACGCTGCGCTATCCCGAGCCTGCGACGATTTTAGACTACTTTGACGATCCGCTGCTGATCCTGGAGGAGCCGGCCTCCCTGCGGGAGGCCGAGCGCGCCACCGCGTTCCGCCGGGGCGAGGAGCTTTCCGCCCTGCTGGAGGACGGCGTGCTGGCGGCAGGGCTGGATAAGCTCTACGCCGAGAGCGGCTGGCTCTGGGCGCAGTGCGCCGCGCACCGCACGCTCTGCGCCGAGAACTTTGCCCGCAGCATGCCCGATGTGCCGCTGAAAACCATCGTCAACGCACCCGCCCACACGCTGCCTGCCTGGGGCGGCGAGGTCGCGGCGCTGCTGGAGGACATCCAACCGCTTTGCAGCGGCGGCACGGCGGTCACGGTCATGGCCGGCACGCCCCGTGCGGCGGCAGGTCTGGCCGCCGACCTGCGCACCAAAGGGCTGAACGTCACGACGGACGCGGCGGCGGAGCCGAGCGCCGGGTTGGTGCAGATCCTGCCGGGGCAGCTTTCCGCCGGGTGCAGCCTGCCGTTTGCGAAATACGCCGTGTTTACGGCCCGCGCCTTCGGCGTGAGCGGCGCACAGAAGAAGAAAAAGCGCAATAAGGACGCGCTGAACAGCCTGAGCGAAATCTCGGTGGGTGATCTGGTCGTTCACCAGAACCACGGCATCGGGCGGTACGCGGGCATCCAGCGGATGGCCGTGCAAGGCGTCACAAAGGACTATCTGCGCATCGAATACGACAAAAAGGACGTGCTGTACGTGCCCGTCACCCAGCTTGACCTTTTGTCCCGCTACACTGCGCCGGGCGACAGCGACAACGTGAAGCTGAGCCGCCTGGGCGGCAGCGATTGGGCCAAGACCCGCAAGAAGGTCAAGGCTGCGACGGAGCAGATGGCGAAGGAGCTGATCGAGCTGTACGCCCGCCGCAAGCAGGCGCACGGCTACGCCTTCCCCGCCGACGACACCTGGCAGGGTGATTTTGAACAGCGCTTTGCCTATGAGGAAACACCCGACCAGCTGACCTGCGCGGCGGACATCAAGCACGATATGGAGGAGCCGTGGCCGATGGACCGGCTGCTCTGCGGTGACGTCGGCGTCGGCAAGACCGAGGTCGCACTGCGCGCCGCGTTCAAATGCGTGATGGGCGGCAAGCAGTGCGCGATCCTGGCCCCCACGACGATTCTGGCGTGGCAGCACTTCAACACCGCGCTGACCCGCATGGAGTCCTTCCCCATCCGCATCGGGCTTTTGTCCCGCTACCGCACCGCCAAGGAGCAGAAGGAGACGCTGCGCGGGCTGAAGGACGGCACCGTGGACATTGTAGTCGGCACGCACCGGCTGCTGTCCGGCGATGTGAAATTCAAGGACCTGGGCCTTGTCATCATCGACGAGGAGCAGCGGTTCGGCGTCAAGCACAAGGAAAAGCTCAAAGAGAGCTTCATCGGCGTCGATATGCTGACGCTGTCGGCCACGCCGATCCCCCGCACGCTGAACATGGCGCTGTCGGGCATCCGCGATATGAGCACAATTGAGCAGCCGCCGTTTGAGCGCCAGCCGATTGAAACCTATGTGCTCGAGTACGACGAGGGCATCGTGTCCGAGGCCATCCGCAAGGAGCTGGCCCGCGGCGGGCAGGTATACTACCTGCACAACCGCGTGGACAATATTGAGGAATGCGCCGCGCGGGTGGGCAAGCTCGTGCCCGGGGCGCGTATCGGCATTGCCCACGGCAAGATGACCGAGGAACAGATTTCGTCGGTGTGGCAGCAATTGTTGGACAACGAGATCGACATCCTTGTCTGCACCACCTTAATTGAGACCGGCGTGGACGTGCGCAACTGCAACACGCTGATCATTGAAAATGCGGACCGCATGGGATTGAGCCAGCTGTACCAGATCCGCGGGCGCGTGGGACGCAGCTCCCGCAAGGCGTATGCGTATTTTACGTTCACACGCGATAAGGTGCTGACCGAGATCGCGGCCAAGCGGCTTTCGGCCATCCGGGAGTTCACGTCGTTCGGGTCGGGCTTCCGCATTGCGATGCGCGACTTGCAGATCCGCGGTGCGGGCAGTCTTTTGGGCCACAGCCAGCACGGCCACATGGAGGCCGTCGGCTACGATTTGTACGTGAAGATGCTGGGTCAGGCCATTGCCGCGGCCCGCGGCGAGGCCCCCGCCCCCGACAAGAGCGACTGCCTGGTGGACATCACCGTGGACGCATTCCTGCCGGAGGAATATATCCCGGACGCTGCCGGGCGCATCGAGGCATACAAGCGCATTGCAGCCATCGAGACGACGAGCGACGCCGAGGACGTGCTCGACGAGCTGATCGACCGCTACGGCAGCCCGCCCAAGAGCGTGCAGGGGCTGGTGGACGTCTCCCTCGTGCGCGTGACCGCAGCCCGCGTCGGCATTGCGGAGATCGTCCAGCGCGGCGACCAGCTGATTTTGTATAGTGACATCGTTGGGCCAAAGCAGCTGGGCGAGGTCATGGAAAAGTTCCCGCATCGGGTGCTGTACAATGCACTGGGCCGACCCTATTTCAGCCTGCGCGTGCAGAAGGGCGAAAGCCCGCTGGTACTGCTGCGGGATGTGGTGACCCTGCTGCCGGGCGCACAGAATCAGCCACAGACAAAGCCATAAAAAATAAGCACCTGTTTGCTGCGGTAAAAAGCAGTAAACAGGTGCTTTGCTTTTGGGGTAAGACGCTGAAATTTCTTTGGTCCTTTCTTTATAAAGAAAGGACAGAGGGGCTTTGCCGGGCGTGCATTACACCGCCCGTTTTTTCCCCCTTGCATCACTCAAACACGTTCTCCTCATCCTCCACCACTTCACCAACGTGGTTTCCCTCGCTGTCCAGCCCGCGCTTGTCCAGCATATAGTGCACAAATTCCTGCGCCAGGCCGTAGAAGGTCGCAAAGAGCGGCACGCCGACGACCATGCCCACAAGACCGAACAGGTCGCCGCCGACCACGATGGAAAACAGGATCCACAAGGCAGAGATGCCGATGGACGAGCCCAGGATCTTCGGGCCGATGAAGTTGCCGTCCAGCTGCTGGATGACCAGAATCAGCACGCCGAAGATGACCGCCTGGATCGGGTCAACCAACAGCAGAATGAAGATGCTGGGGATCGCGCCGATGAAGGGGCCAAATACCGGGATAATATTCGTGATGCCGATAAACACACTGATGAGCAGTGCAAAATCGAGCCGCAGGATTGCCATTGCCACAAACGTGATAACGCCGATGATGGCCGAGTCAATGATCTTGCCCACAAAGAAGCCCGTGAAATTCACGTTGGCATAATGGCAGATGCGCAGCGTGTTTTCCGCAGCCTTTTCCGGCAGGAAGGCATGCGCCAGCGTGCGCAGCTGATGGAGCAGATGCTCCTTGTCCGCCAGCATATAGATACTAGCCGCAATCGAGGTGAAAATCGCCACAAAGTTCGATGCCACGCTGCCGATGCTGGCCACGATCTGCGGCATGGCGGCGCTGGCCATGTTGTAGATTTCCTTGACCATCGCCTCGGAATCGTCCAGCACTTTTGTGGCCGACGACAGGTCAACGCCGAACCGCTCCTGAACCATGCCCAGCATATCCTGTACGCTGTGTATGTAGCTTGGGAAGTTCGTAAACAGCATGGCGATGCTGTCCACGATCTGCGGGATGACCAGCCATGCCAGCAGCACAAGCAGCAGAATTGCCACCAGATACGCCAGAAGAATCGCGAATCCGCGCGTCTTTTTCTTCTCTTTAAACAGCTTTGTGTAGAAGAACTTGACCATCGGGTCAAGCACATAGGCAATGACTATGCCGCCCGCAAACGGCGACACGATGCCGATAAACACACCGATTTTCCCCAGAAAGTACCCCAGATTGTTCAAAGCCAGATACAGCGCAATACAGGCCCCGACCACGCAGAACCAGTCCAGCATCGTCTCCGGCTTTTTGGTCCAGATATGTTCCTCTTTCAAATGCTCCGCTCCTTTTACATCATTTTACAAGAGTATTGTACGCTATGCACGCCTGTATTGCAAGGAATAACTTGTTAATTTTCTTGCGGCCCGCCTGGTAAATTCCGGCGCGGCTCACCGTTTTCATCCAGGCCGCGGGCCGTCAGCCCTGCCCCGACAGCCTGTTTGAGCAGCGCCGCCAGCACGGCCAGCGTCGGCACGCCCAGCACCATGCCCGGGATGCCGAACCACGCCCCGCCCACCACGATGGCCAACAGCACACCCAGCCCCGGCAGGCCGGTGGCCCCGCCCAGAATGCGCGGCGCAATAAAGTTGCCGTCCACCTGCTGGACCACAAAAATAATGATGGCAAATTCTGCCGCCTTCCAGGGCAATTCCAGCAGCAGGATGATGAGCCCCGGCACCGCACCGAGGAACGGTCCCAGCACCGGGACAATGTTTGTCACGCCGACCAGCACGGCCAGCAGCGGCGCGTATTCCAGCTCGAAGATCGACATCAGCGCAAATGTTTCCCCGCCCACGAGCAGGGCGTCCACCAGCTGCCCGCCGATGTAGCCGCTGAAAATTTTGTTGGCAAGACGGCAGATTTCCAGCACACTGCCCGCGGCACGCGGCGGCAGCGCCGCATGCAGACACGCCCGGGCCGCGCGGAGCAGCGCCTCCTTGCCGGAGAGCAGGTAGATGCTGGCGGCCAGTGCCACCACGGCGTTGCCCGCAGCCCCCGCCGCGCCGGAGACGAAATCCGCCGCCGCACGCGCCGCACTGCGGGACAAACCGCCGAACCAATTTTGCAGTGCCGTGCCCACCATCTGCACAAGCTGTTCCGCCGTGGCCGTATCGATGCCGAACGTATTTTGCACCCAGACCAGCAGGCCGCGGATGGTCTCCTCATACGCGCCGAGCCGCCCGGCAAAGGTCGTCACGCTCTGCACGAGCTGCGGGACGACGAGCGCCGCCAGCAGCGCCAGCGCACCGAAAAACAGCGCATAGCTGACGGCCATCGCCCCGCCGCGCCTGCCGCCAAAGAGCTTTTGCGCAAAAAAGCGCGTGGGTATGTCCAGTACATAGGCCAGCAGCAGCCCCCAGCCAAACGGTGCCAGCAGCCCGAGAAACGCCCCGGCCCCGCGCAGCACGCCCGGCAGCCAGTCTGCTGCGGCAAACACCGCCGCGACGCCCGCCGCCAGCAGCAGCCAGTCCTTCATCGTGTGGGGTGTGCGGTCAAAACAATTTTTCATTGTCGCTCCTCCTGTTTTGTGGTACACTGTTTACAGCGCATACTTTGTTCATCTTACTTGCTTCTGTTATACCACACTTTTTCAAAAGGTAAAGAGCCGTACGATTGGAAATTACAATAATTTACGGAAAGCCGATGTTTTTCGTGAAAATTCTCATCAGCGCCCGCCTGCAGGGCGCGTCGGTGCTGTAGGGGGCGGTGTCCCCGACGCCCCGCGGAGGGGGGCAAGACCCCTCCCTGCAAAGCCGCTCGAAAGAGGGCTGCAATCCTTTGCACTTTTCCTGCAGTTTTGTAAAATTTCTTCGGCAATCTTGACAGAATACCGTCATAATGTTACAGTGGTCACAAAGCCGCTTTCTGTCCCTGAAAGGAGATTCCCATGTGGTTTGATACGATTTTATGGCTGGTTGCCGTCGTGGCGTTCATCATGGTCGAGGCCGCCACAACGGCGCTTGTCTCGGTCTGGTTTGCGGTGGGCGCTGCCGCGGCCATGCTGGTCAGCTTTTTTAATGTCGGCTTTGGCTGGCAGATGCTTGTTTTCGCCGTTGTATCGGCCATTACGCTTGGCCTGATGCTGCCCCGGCTCATCAGCCGACGCGGCGCGCACCGTGCCCCTGTCACGAACGGCTCGCCGCTGACCATCGGCAAGCAGGGCGTTGTGCTTGTGGACATTGAGCCAGGCCTTCCGGGCCGGGTCCGCGTGGACGGCCTGGACTGGCAGGCCCGCGCCGAGGTCACACTCCCGCAGGGCACCCGCTGCAAGGTCGTGGCCGTGGACGGTGCGATCCTTATTGTCGCTCCCGTGACCGCTGACGCGGCTGCGGTTTAAATCACAAAAGAAAAAGGAGGACCCCCAAATGCTGTTAGTCTTTGCCATCCTGCTCATCATTATTCTGGTGGTTTTGGTGCGCTGCATCGTTATTGTGCCCCAGTCCAACGCCTATGTCACCGAGTGGCTCGGCGTCTACAAGGATACCTGGGGCGCGGGCCTGCACATCCGTACGCCGTTTGTCGAGCGCATCTCCCGCAAGGTCTCGCTGAAGGAGGAGGCCGCCGACTTCCCGCCGCAGCCCGTCATCACCCGCGACAACGTTACGATGATGATCGACACCGTCGTTTTCTTTCAGGTGTTTGACGCCAAGATGTACGCCTACGGCGTGAACCGCCCGATCCAAGCCATCGAGAACCTGTCCGCCACGACGCTGCGTGACATCATCGGCTCGATGACGCTCGACGAGACCCTGACGAGCCGCGACCTCATCAACACGAAGATCACCGCCAGCCTTGACGAGGCCACGGACCGCTGGGGCATCAAGGTCAACCGCGTCGAGCTGAAAAACATCGAGCCGCCGGTGGAGATCCGCCAGGCCATGGAAAAACAGATGAAGGCGGACCGCGAGAAGCGCGCCTCCATCCTGCTGGCCGAGGGCGAAAAGCAGGCTGCCATCACCCGCGCCGAGGGCGAAAAGGAGTCCGCCATCCTGCGTGCCGAGGCCGTGAAGCAGCAGCGCATCCGCGAGGCCGAGGGCGAAGCCGAAGCCCTGCTGACCGTCCAGAAGGCACAGGCCGATGCCATCCGCATGATCAACGAGGCGAACCCCAACCACAACTATCTGGCCCTGCGCAGCATGGAGGCCATGGAGAAGGTCGCTGACGGCAAGGCCACCAAGCTGATCGTGCCCAGCGACATGCAGAATCTCGCCGCAACCGTGTCCGCGATCAAGGAGATTTCCGGCGAAGTGACCGAATAAAATTTGACATTCTGTTTTCCCTGCCCGCGGTGTTCTGCCGCGGGCAGTTTTTGTGGGGACGAACGCTGGCGGCAAGGCGCGAAAGCCCCTCCCACACTGCTCCTTTCCCGCAATTTTTTCTTGCGTTTTCCACAAAATCAGGTTATAATATAAGCAGAATAGTATGCCTTTTTGCGCATACTACATAAAATATTGTGAGGTGTATCAGTATGAAGGAACCTATGGTCATCACTATGGCGCGTGAGTACGCATCCGGCGGCAGCGAGATCGCACAGGCTGTTGCCGACAAGCTGGGTATTCCCTTATATAATAAGGAGCTGATCACCCTTGCCGCCAAAAAGAGCGGTCTGACCGAGGAGGCCATTGCCGCCAGCGAGAACCAGCGCAGCGGCAGCCTGATCTACAGCCTGTACATGATGGGCAACACGATGCCCCTGGCTGACCAGGTCTACATTTTGCAGAGCAACGTCATCAAGGAGCTGGCCGCCGAGGGCCCCTGCGTCATTCTGGGCCGCTGCGGTGACTACGTCCTGCGTGAGCGCCCCAACGTGCTGCGCACCTTCGTCTACGCGCCGCTGGAGACCCGCATCCAGTTTGCCAAGAGCCGCCCCGACGCCAAGGACATGCCGGACCGCCTGTGGGAGACCCAGCTGGCCAAGCATGACCGCGCCCGTGCAAGCTACTACAACTATTACACCGAGAACCGCTGGGGCGAGGCCAAGAACTACGATCTGTGCCTGAATGCGACCCTGGGCCGCGAGGCCTGCGCCGACCTGATCGTGGCCGCTGCCAGGGCTATGCAGGAAGCCGACAAGTAAAAAGGAGCCTTTCACTATGCTGCGCTATGTCAAAAACGGAATGCTGCTGTTGAGCGTCGCGTATATCGTCATCGGTATGCTGCTGCTCATCATGCCCGAGACCAGTCTGCTCTGGATCTGCAACATTTTTGGTGTTGTGGTGCTTGTCACCGGCATTGTCTGCCTGATCCAGTATGCCCGCATCCGCGGCACCGGCTTTACCGCGCCGTTCATGCTGGTGGGCGGCGTCATCACGGCGGGGCTGGGCATCTTCACACTGGCAAAGCCGCAGGTAGTGACCAGCTTTCTGCCCGTTGTGTTCGGCATCTTCATCGTCGTTGACGGCCTGAGCCGCATCGGTACCGCCATTGACCTTGCCAAGCGCAAGGGGCAGAAATGGTGGTTGCTGCTGCTGTTCAGCATCGTATCCGTTGCCCTGGGCGTACTGCTGGTGCTGCACCCGTTTGATGCGGCGGTCAGCGCCGTCATGCTCTGCGGCATCCTGCTGATTGCCGAAGGTGCGCTGAATTTAGGCTGCATTCTCTACGCTGCCATGGAGCTGCGCACACTGGACCGCATGGCCTCTGCCGCCGCCAATGCGGCCTTGGGTGCCATCGGCGACGCCCTGGACGAGGCCGAAGCCGCCGAGCGTGATGTCGGCAGCGACGGCCCTGTGGTGTACGACGCCGAGAGCAAGGATGTGTCGGAGGACGGTGAATAACCGTTCCGTGACACCGTAGGGGCGCATTCTATATGCGCCCGCAGCGCCGTGCCATCAGCAAACGGGCACGGGCGGATATAGAATCCGCCCCTACAAGCTCCGTTTGTCCTTATTTTGTTTCCCGCGCGAAGGATCGCGAGTTATTTTTAAAGGAGAGAGCCCCTATCCATGTATGACCTTATCATCGTAGGCGCCGGCCCTGCCGGCATTTTCACCGCGCTGGAGCTGCTGCGCAAGAGCAGCACCCCCCACAAAATTTTGCTCGTCGAAAAGGGCAAGCCTGTGGAAAAGCGCCACTGCCCCAAGGATAAAACCGGCGTCTGCGTAAACTGCAAGCCGACCTGTGCCATCACCACCGGCTTTTCCGGCGCGGGCGCATTCTCGGACGGCAAGCTGTCCCTGTCCTATCAGGTCGGCGGCGAGCTTCCCGACCTGATCGGCGAGGATTTTGCGCAGGAGCTTATTGACTACACCGACAAAATTTACCTCGAGTTTGGCGCCGACCCGAAGGTCGAGGGCATCTACGAGGGTCCCGACATCAAGGACATCCGCAAGCGCGCCATTCAGGCGGGTCTGCAACTCGTTGACTGCCCCATCCGCCATCTGGGCACCGAGAAGGCCCAGCAGCTCTACCTGAACATCCAGAACTATCTGGCCGACGCCGGTGTTGAGATGCTGTTCAGTACCGAGTGCGAGAACATCATCCTCGAGGGTTCCGTCTGCAAGGGCGTCCGCCTGCGCGAGAAGGACGGCGTCCGCGACGTCTACGCCAAGCAGGTCGTTATTGCCACGGGCCGCCGCGGTGCGGACTGGCTGGAAAAGATCTGCGCCGAGCACAACATTGCCCACAAGCCCGGCACCGTTGACATCGGCGTCCGTGTTGAGTGCCGCAACGAGATCATGGAGAAGATCAACAAGGTCCTGTATGAGGGCAAGCTGATCGGCTACCCGGCCCCGTGGCGCAACAAGGTGCGCACCTTCTGCCAGAACCCCGGCGGCTTCGTTGCGCAGGAGAACTACGACAACGATCTGGCCGTCGTCAACGGCCACAGCTTCAAGGAGAAAAAGAGCAACAACACGAACCTGGCCATTCTGGTCAGCCACAACTTCACCGAGCCGTTCAACCAGCCCATCGCCTACGCGCAGAAGGTCGGTGAGCTGACGAATATGCTGGGCGCGGGCCACATTCTGGTGCAGCGCTACGGCGATATTCTGGACGGCAAGCGCACCTGGGCCAACGAGCTGGCCCGCACGAACGTCCGCCCGACGCTGAAGGACGCCGTGGCCGGTGACATCACCGCCGCCATGCCCTACCGCGCCATGGTCAACATCATCGAGTTCATCAAGATGATGGACGAGGTCGTGCCCGGCTTTGCCAGCCCCGAAACGCTGCTGTACAGCCCTGAGCTGAAGTTCTACTCCAACAAGGTCAAGATGGACACCGATCTGGAGACGAACATCGCGGGTCTGCACTGCCTGGGCGATTCCTCCGGCTGGACCCGTGGCCTGATGATGGCCTCCGTCATGGGCGTCCTGATGGGCCGCAAGCTGATGGAGAAGCACGAGTTCTGATTTTTCGGGGACGCGGGTGTTCTTTTCTTATAAGAAAAGAACCAAAAGAATTTTAAACAAACGCATGGGGAGAGTGCCGGAGACGGTGCTCTCCCCTTTTTTGCAGGCGGCGGTCTGCGGCGGCATGAGGGCATGCCGCCCTACGCACTCACTTTATGTCATTCGTAGGGCGGGATGCCCCCATCACGCCGCGGGCAGGCATCCACTTTACTGCCAGCCTGCAGGGGGCGGCGTCCCCGACGCCCCGCACCCACTTCCCACAAAAAAATTGCAAAAATCTCCAAAACACCCGCTCCGTGTGACAACTTTGCAACATCTGGGGTGTAGGATAGGGGCAAACCAGGCACAGAAAGACTAACTATTAAAAGTCAAGCCCCAAAACAAAATTTTCGAGAGAAATTTTAAGGTGGTGAAAATTGGTATAGCAAACAAGAGCATCCGTTGTCGGATACTCGCTCCGTATAAAATCGCACGCTTAATAATCAGCTAAGAAGGCTTTTCCAGAACGCTGCATAGCAAAAATAAGCCTTACCAGCTTTTTAGCAGCATGAGAGATGGCAACATTGTAATGCTTTCCCTCAGAACGCTTCTTTTCAAGATAGGCCGAGAATGTAGGACACCAAAGGCAAACATATTTGGCGGCATTGAAAAGAGCATATCGCAAATATCTGGAGCCACGCTTTTCCATGTGAGCATAACAGTTTTGCAGTTGCCCTGACTGATATGTAGATGGAGAGAGTCCAGCATAAGCCAGCAACTTGTCTGCGCTTGCAAAGTTGGAAAAATCTCCAACTTCAGCAAGAATCATTGCACCCATATGTCGGCCAATACCGGGGATTGTAAAGATGGGAGAATCCATCTGAGATGTAATCTTGTCAATTGCGGATTCTACCTCAGAAATTTCTTTGTCCAGCTCGCGGATGAGAGCAATCGTGTGTTTCAACTCCATAGACTTAGCAGGCATTTTCGAGCCAATGGAGACCCCTGCGGCTACTTGGATTTCCGCGGTTTTAGACTTGGTATAACGACCTTTAGAGGCGGTGCAAAGAGTCTCAGCGAGTTCTTCAGTATTGGCGTTTGCGATATAGCTTGCACCCGGATAGTTGCTCAGCAGTGCGTATACAACAGCGATGTGCAGGCTTGAGACCAGCTTTTCGAGCTCCGGAAACAGAATATTCACTAACCGCGCAACGGAGCTTTTCAGCTTGGCGCGCTCTTTTACCTTATCAAATCTGTATCTGGTTAGTGACTTTAGCTCTTCATTGTGGTATGCTGTATTTGAGTAGGACTTGAGGTCCACATCAGACATGAGCATCATTGCAATGGTACGCGCGTCTATCCGATCTGTTTTGGTTCTTCGCAGGCTGAGACTTTTCCGATAGAGGTTCGTGTGCAGAGGGTTAATGACATAGGTTGCTAGGCCGCTGTCTAAAAGAAACCCCAGCAGATTGTAGCTGTAATGTCCTGTGGCTTCAAGCCCTACTTTTATTTTGCTTTCACCTTGGGAACAGCTTTGGATTCTTGAAAGAAGCGTCTCAAAACCGATGCGGTTATTGGCAATGGTAAATACATCTGCCAAGACCGTTCCTTCCGAGTTAAGAATAAAGCAATCGTGCTTGTCCTTTGCAACATCGATACCAACAAAAATCATTTCTTTTTACCTCCGGCGTTTTATTTTACAGTGCTGCTTAGAGCCACACCTCTTTGCTATGTAACCTCGTTCTATATAAACCGTCTGGCGGTATCTAACTGATTAACACTAAAAACAAAGAGCCATGGTTGGAGCCTTTCTGAAACCGTCTTGCGGTAGGAGGTTTAAACCAATCCACAGCACCTTGTCTATTGTAGCATTTTGTCCTTGGAGAGGGACTCTAATAACTACTACTTTATAATACGAGGAGCTTTGAGGATGAAAAAAGTAGCTTTATTATTGGCGGCAGCCATGCTGGCGCTGGCCGGATGCGCGTCTGCGGGCGATACCGCGGCGGCTTCGGAGGCCGCACAGGCTGAGAGTACGGCGGAGAGCGCCGCGGCAGAGGACAGCACAGAAGCGGCGCTGCCGGGTGAGCCGCACTCCCTCTCTGCCTATAGCGCCTGCGCGGTCAGCGGCAGCAGCGTCTATACGGCGGTCTCCCACTTTTCAAGCAGCGAGGACAGTCTCGGCAGCTTTGATCACAGCAGCGTCTACAAAACCGACCTTACCACCGGGCAGACCTATGAGATGTACCGCACCGGCTCCCAGCTTGCGTCCGCGCCGCTGATCATAGACGACACGCTGTATTTCATCTGCTACGACGGCGGTATGCTGGCCCTGCCGACGACGGGCGGTGAGGCGCGCGTGCTGCCGTTCTCCTACGACGACTGGATGCCTGTTTTTTACGCAGGTCACTACCTCTACTGCCGGAGCGTCAGCGCCGCGCCGTTCTGCCGTACCGGCGGTATGCGGTTTAACTTGGAAAACGGGGAGACCGCGCCGTGGAATATCCCGGTGGAGACAATGTACATTCCCGATGTCGTCGGGGACGCGCTGCTGCTCTGCCGCGTTGTCTCGGATTATCCGGTGCCCTACCCGGACGACGACGAGATGTCCCAAGCGCTTTTGCAGAACACCACGCTGGAATACACCCTGGCCGACCCCGCGACGGGCGCGGTGCGGCAGACCTGCTTTACCCTCCCCTATGACATACCGCAGCCGGGGAACCTTACGGTCTACACCTACCTTGGCAAGTGCGGCAGTGACTTCTATTTCCGCGCAGACCAGTGCGACGATGAGTACGCTTTGGTTTCCCAGTCCGTGCTGCGCATCGGCACGGACGGCACCCGGACCGACCTTGGCATTACCAAAACGCCGGATTACCTGGATTACTGTGCGGTTTTGCAGGGCGATGAGGTACGCTGGCTCCTGACCCGCGGCACCGACGGCATCTATCTGATTTACGACACGCAAGGCCATGAGATTGGCCGCAACGAGCGGCCCGCCGGGCTGGAGGCCTTCTTCCCGCTTTGTATGCTGGACGACGGGCGCCTGCTGATGGTCGTCGGCTACGACTGGGAGCACGACAGCGCGGCCCGGTACGCCGTGATGGACGCGGACGAATTTCTGAACGGCGGGTCGGCATATCGCGAGATGACGTTTGCGGAGTGAACGGGCCCGCCCTACAGGGAACGGCACGGTGGGCCGTGCCCGCTGCCGCAGAGTTTTTCAATCACCGGAAAGGACGTGTACCCATGAAAACGAAAAAGCGCATTCCCCTTATCCTCACCGCAGCGCTGGCACTGTCCGCCTGTGCGTCGGCGGCGAATTCCGCAACCACAGCCGCGCCGGCGGAGACTGCCGCCGCCACACCGGAACCGACGGCGGCACCTGAACCGGTGGGGGAGCTGCACGCCCTTGCCGAAACTGGGCAGAACAGATTCGGCAATGTGATTTGTCAGACCCGTCCCGCCCTTGACGATGAGGGCAACTTTACTGGAACCGTCATTTACAAAACAGACCCTGACGCCAGACAGACAACCGCGCTCTACCAATACAACGATAACACGTATAGTCCGTTATGCCAATTTCTGGCAAACAACACGCTGTACGTCGTCATGTACCGCGATGACAGCGACACCAAGCTGCTTGCCGTTCCGTTGGACGGCGGTGAGGTTTGGGAAATTCCGCTTGGCCCCAACACATGGAGTGCAAAACTGTACGATGACCGCTATGTCTACTGTATGTCTTACAGCCAAGCGCCGACCTCTCCCACCTGTGGGATGCGCCTTGACCTGAAAACCGGGGCAAGCGAGAAATGGAACATTCCCATCGAAACCTACGATGTACTCGGCGTGGCCGACGGCGGCATTATCACAAGCCGCATCGTTTCGGACTATCCTATCCCACTCCCGTCCGATTCCGAAATGCTCAGTGCCATCCTGCAAAATTCCACCTATGAGTTCGACCTGACGGACCCTGCCACGGGGCGGCCTATCCAAAAGATTTTTGAGTATCCCTGCGACGGCACACCCGAGGGGGACGGCTATATCACCTACACCTACGCGGGCAAAAACGGAAGCGATTTCTATTTTATCGCCGACCACATGACACCGTCTTACTGGACCGGCTCCTCCGTCCTTTGCATCCACAGTGACGGCACGCAGGAAGATTTGGGCATTATGACGGCGCAAAAGTTTATTCGCCCGATGCACCAAAACGAAGCGCTGCGGTGGTTTATGGTTCCGAACGACGACACTCCCCGCACTTACACGTTCTACGACTTACAGGGCAATGAAATCGGACACAACGCCGCCCCCGCGGGCGTTGACGTGGCCCTTATTATGGAATATCTTTTGGACGACGGCCGCGTTGTGCTGACCCTCGGGGGCGACCCCGCGCATAATTATGCTGCCAATTACGCCACCATCCCCGCCGACGCATTTTTGAACGGGAGTACGGAGTATACGGAGATGGAGTTTGTGGGGTGAGTGTCATTGCCCGGACGGCTTTTGCTGGCCGGAAGCGGGCACGGGTCGTCGGGGACGCCGACCCCTACGGGTGACCCGCAAGGTGGATGTCTGCCTGGCGGCGGGGTGAGGGCACCCCGCCCTACAGGG
>ERZ836939.2901-NODE-2901-length-15568-cov-13.931026_pt1 | contig 15568 bp, 16 predicted proteins | sample MGYA00519912_ERZ836939 | MGnify/ENA primary metagenome ERZ836939 (study PRJEB31850, sample SAMEA3708810) | human gut metagenome | biome: human gut; feature: human-associated habitat; material: faeces | place: China | collected 2014 ... | reverse complement strand
TGTACCGATTTTGAATCTAGAATATATATGCTGAAAGGCAAAAAAGTTCAGGAGGGAAGATAGAGCATGACGAAGACAAAAAGAATCAGTGGAATGGTACTGGGAATATTGTTTATTGGATTATGTGTATCTTTCTTACGACTTTCACAATTTGGCGTGGATCCATTCAGTGCAATGAATCTTGGAATCAGCGGATTTATCGGATGGAGCTTTGGAACGTGGCAGTTGCTTGTCAATGCGATCATTCTTGTAGTTGTATTCTTTCAGGCAAGATCCTGCATTGGTGCGGGAACCATTATCAATATGGTATTTGTCGGATATATTGCAGATTTTATCTGTTATGTAGCAAATGATGTAGTGCAGATTCAGATGAATCTGCCACTGCGTATCCTTGCACTGCTGATTGCTCAGCTGATGGCATCCATGGGAGTGGCATTATATATGGTCGCAGATATGGGAATCGCTCCATATGACAGTGTCGCAATTATAATCGAGAAACTGACACATCAAAAAATCCCATTCCATAAAGCAAGAATTCTTTCGGATGTTGTTGTTGTGATTATCGGAATCATATTTGCCACTGCATCTGGGGCGGGTATCTGGTCGGTAGTAGGGATTGGTACAATTATAAATGCCTGCTTCAACGGTCCATTGATTCAATTTTTTAAAACAAAACTGGAGAGATTTTACTTGTAAAATCTAAGGATTACAATTCTCCAATTCTTGCAAGGCTCATATCCAGAACGGATACGGGCCTTTCTTTTTCACCAGTAGCTTCATCCAAACCTTCATATTGAATAATGAACCCTTCTCAAACGAAAATTCCAAGCGCTCGAACATTTCCTTATCATCACCGTAAGTGTAAACGCTGTCATATATCATCCATTTTCGATTTGATCCGGTTATCATTCGCGGTGTATTCGACATGAGGATAGTTTCTTCTGGAAATTGGGTTGGAATCGTTCCATAAAGTAAGCGTCCGTTTTTGTCATAAATACAAAACATAATACCGTCATCGTAAAATTCGGTATCGCCGTCAAGATAAAAGGAATCATCCTGAAAATTAATATTTGAAGAGAAACCAGTCACTGCGGCACTGATTTCTTCTTCTGTCGCAGAAATTCCAACCCTATCCACAAAAAGAAGGACGAGAACTAAAATAGTCCCAAGAACTACGGCAATGATTCCGGTGTACCATAGCGTAATTTTTTTCTTGATCGTCAGCTGTTTCATTCGTTTTCCTTCATTACATATCCGACACCGCGAACAGTGTGGATGAGTTTTTGTTCATATTGTGCATCGATTTTTTTTCGCAAATAGCGAATGTATACGTCGATCACATTGGAACCACCTTCAAAATCAAAGTCCCACGCATTCTGTTCAATCTGCTGTCTTGTCATTACGATATTTTTGTTGCGCATAAGACATTCCAGAACCATAAATTCTTTTGCAGAAAGATCAATTTCATTTCCGGCTCTTGTAACCTTTCTTGTGTCACGATCCAGAATAAGATCTGCTATTTTTAGTTGATTGGATATAAATTGTGGCTTTCTACGCATCATGACACGGATTCTTGCAAGCAGTTCTTCAAATGCAAATGGTTTGATCAGGTAATCATCGGCACCAAGATCCAGTCCTTTGACACGATCTTCAATGCTGTCTTTTGCTGTCAGTAACAGAACCGGTGTATCATCTTCTCGTTGCCTTAATTCTCTTAAGATTTCATATCCGTCCTTTCCCGGCAACATGATATCAAGAATAATACCATCGTAGGAAGTCATATCGATATAAGCCATCGCTTCCAGACCATCCCCACAGGCATCTACACTGTAATGTTCCTTGACAAGCCTTTTTTTGACAATGTTTCTTAAATCATTCTCGTCTTCTACAATCAGTAATCTCATAATGTAATTATTATAATACCAATCATTTTCGTGTGCTAGAGTCCTTTTTTTCATTTTTTGAAATTACTATTTGTTTTAATCTTTTTTTAATCTTCCCCCTATATGATACATATAACAGCAAAAACAAAACATCCAAGAGACGGAAGGAGAATATGTTATGAAAAAAATATTAGTAGTTTTATTATCTCTCACATTAATATTTGCTTTTACAGGATGCACTTCATCCAATAATGGAGCAACAGAAGATATAGAAATTAAGACACAGGAAGTTGTAACATCAAATACAGATGACAATGATGATAATATCAGTAACACAGAAAACGCAGTAGAGAATGCGAACGAAAAGGATTATGATTTCTCTTCTTATGAAAACGATATCCGTAATATAACAAAAAGTGTAAACAATGCAAAAACATCTACAAATGCATCTGAGAATCACGAACAATTCTACGCTTTGAAAAAACAGGTAGACGCAGTCGATGACGAACTGGATAAGCTTGACGATGAATTTGAGTATGCTTACCAGATGAAAGAGATTAGCTTCGAGACATACAAAGCGAGAGAACGCACGATTGAAAGACTGGAAGATGAACTGGAATTAGCAGAAGAAGCACTGGAAAATAAATACGGAATTGATGATTAATTCCATATCGACTTCTTCAGAAACCATATCTGTCAGGGAATAACCAGAATCGCCCGGCACAGATTTTATATCACCTTCTTGAATTTTACTTGGAATGGATGCTTGCGAAATGCTTTGAGTCGTTCTACTATGGTTTCGCCTTTCCAGTTACTTTTTATCTTTTCAATTACGCCGGAGTAAACAAATTAATTCGATTACTAACACAAGTGATAGTGGCACCATATGAATAATCGGGTATTATGAATATAACATAATGAATAGAATATTCTTACCGGGGAGGCGAAAAAATATGGATAAAAAAAAGAATGAAAAATGGGAAGTTGTAGGCGTATAGCTGTTATTTATTATTGGATTGGTTGGATGCATCTTCTGCATATTCAATGAAATTAATAAACAAAAAGAGTTTGAAAATTCTACTGATATTCGAAGTGTGAGTGCAGTTATTACTCAAGCAAAAGAAGATAAAGAGTCTAGCAGGATAATAAAATATGATGTTAACTATTCATATGAAGTTGAAGGGGAAACTTATAAAGGAAGAGGCACCGTTTATCACAGAGTTAAAATAGGAGATGAAGACACTATAACTGTTTATCGAACTTCAAAGGGTAAATATAAAATAGAACTAATAGACAGTCCAATCGAGATTCTTATAGCTACTATAGGCGCTGTGCTTTGTATATTTATTCTGGTAGCTATGACGGTTGGCAGAATATTGGAAAAACGAGATAAAGAGAAGAACGAAGAATCGGATAATAAAGGGAAGAAGTCAAAGAGAAAATAGTAAATGACTAAGAGAAGAGGATGTAGAAATTGGGGAGATTATCCGGGGCGGACAATCTCCCTAATTATCATATAGTAGTTTTAATGACGGAGACATTATATTAAATACGGACATAGCCGGTGGATGGACCTGCACCGACCTTATTATCAATCACCGTCTTAATTCTATCCGGCTTGGAAAGATTATGGTACTTCAAATGCTCTACACGGCTTTCAAATTCATTGTATGCTTTCAGTATGATACCCAGATAATATTTAACAAAAGGCTCATAACTGTTTTCGCCCTCATGCCAGCCAGTAGAACTTGCTTGAAGAGCTTCATAATATGTTTCTTTTGTCTTTTCAATCAGCATTTCCATACTGACATATTTTCCAACGATATATCCCGCCTTATAAAAAAGCAGTAAAGTGAGCAAACGGCTCATCCTACCATTTCCGTCATTGAAAGGATGGATGCACAGAAAGTCCAGAATGAACATAGGAATCAAAACCAGTTTATCAATGCGGTCAGCTTCCCATGCTTCAAGGAAGCGAGCGCAAAGTTCTTCCATCGCTTCAGCAGTCTGAAATGCGGGAACTGGAATAAAACGTGCCTTCTGATGACCCTCGGCATCTGTTTCTGCAATTACATTATCGGAATTCTTATAACTTCCACCAGCAGATCCCTGTGAATAGGAGTACAGATCTCGATGTAACTGCAAAATAATGTTCGGTCTTGGGTTGATATATTCATAGCCTTCGTGAATTGTGGAAAGTACTTCACGATAACCAGCAATTTCCTGCTCAGATCGGTTGCGGGGTTCTGCTTTTTGACTTACCAATTCTTCCAAACGCTTATCGCTTGTAAATATACCTTCGATTCGGTTGGATGCTCCCGTACTCTGAATCAATGCAACTTCTAAGAGTGTTTTCAATTCATCTACATTGGCTTCGAGAAATAATTCCTGTTTGCCTTTATGTTCATGGATGCTGCTAACCATCTGAACAATTTCAGGTGTTAACAACTTCGCAGGACTTACAATAAAATCAAAGTCTCTCATAGGAATCTCCTTCATTTCAGATTTATCTCCATCATTCTATCATCAAATGATGGAGATCTCAATAGATTTGATGGAGATAGAATATCCATATACACAATAAATATCCTCATTTCATCCATATATTATATCGTTTTATGAATCATTTTTTCACTAAAATAATGATGGGGAGATAATAAAACATCACCCCATATACAACTTATGTTTATATCTTAAATGTTAATAATACCTCAATTTGTTTTTGATAAAATAGAAAATTTTGAATTTTTAGTATCCGCTTTTTACACAGACAGATTCGCATCTCCCCAATCCTTCATATAGTCAAGAACAGATAAAAAACTTTCTCCCAGTTCTGTCAATGAATACTCCACACGTGGAGGAACCTCACAAAAATCGTGGCGAAGGATAAAACCGTCTGCCTCTAATTCTCGGAGTTGCTTTGTAAGGGAACTTTCCGTTATTTCTCCGATCTGGCGGCGAAGCTGACCAAATCTCCGGACATCACATTTTCCGATATACCAAAGAATTTCAATTTTATATTTTCCTCCCAGTAATTTCTGCACGGTGGAAATTGTTTTGCACCGATTGATTGCGGATTCAGATTTTCTCATTCTTTTCATCTCCTTCTCTGTCATTATATCCAATTTCACGCCCAAAAAAAGGTACTATAAAAAAGTACCGTACTTTTATTTTCGCTGTGCTTTTCTATAATGTTGTTAACGGGAAAGTCATGTGTAGGTTTGCCCGTTACCTGCACATAATCATTGCAACAGGAGGTATTTACCATGCACTATACAGGAACCATCTGGCGTCCACCCTACGAGGCAGATTCACTGCTTTTAGAAGTGCACACATCACAAGTGCAAATTTTGCACGCTGTACAGTGACCTGCCCTTCAAATTCAGGATGACACCCATAAAGGATATCGAAAGCGACTTATTGGAGGTACAGGTCTTACGCAATAATCCTGCTTCCATAATAACAAACAAACTACATGGATTGCCACGTCCAAAGCCGATACAAAGAGTTTTCCTAACTGGGGCAAACCCATTCGTTCTCAAAACAGACAAACTCCTTGAAATTGCAGCACTCATCCGAAAGTATCTGCCATCTGTCGAATCAATCGGCTGTTTTGCCCGTATTACAGATTCAAAGAATAAGACGGATGAAGAATTGCTGCAACTCCGGCAGGTAGGATATAACAGACTGACGATTGGAGTAGAAACCGGAGATGATGCGGCGTTGTCCTTCATGCGAAAAGGTTATACTTCGCAAGATATTCTAACCCAATGCAAAAGGTTGGAGCAGGCGGGCATTGAGTACGGCTTCTTCTATCTGACCAGCATTTCTGGTAAAGGAAATGGAGAAACCGGTGCGAAAGCCTCAGCAGAAATTTTCAATCAGCTACATCCTTTTCTGATCGGGCCGAATATGCTGACAATCTACCCGGAATCAGAACTGTATCAGGAAATACAAAACGGAAACTGGGAAGCAGAAGATGAAATTGAAAAATATCGGGAACTCCGTGTCCTTGTGGAGAATTTGAATATTTCAACCTATTTTGCCGCCATGGGAGCTTCCAATGCCTTTCAACTTCAGGGACTTTTGCCGGAGGACAAAGAAAAATTACTGAAGACACTCGATAGAATTATTTCGGAAGCCGATGAAACTGAACTGCTACACTACAGAAAAAATCTCCCTCATTTATAAGCAAACCTGTTTGTGAATACACCCTGTAGCAATATAAATACACTATGGGGTGTATTCTTGTATTCATGCAACGCCCGATTTACCAGCCAAACGCCGATTTTTCAACATCATCACTGGAATTTGCATACCACTTAATATTCCTTAATTAATCACCAGGACCACACCATCAAAAATGATATAATAATTCCGCCTACCGCAAAAACAGGAATCATAGGAAGTAAAACCTTAACATGAAACCATTTCTGATGATACTCTTTTTCCATATCATCCGTTCTGCCATATAGACCTCCTGTTTCGGATTGTAATCCTTAAGCGCTCTATTGGCATTATACATCCTGATCCAGTTTCTTAAAAGACCGGAAGGGATATCATATTTTATTCCTAAATCAATGGAAGAGCCGTCACCTCTTATATATTCCTCAACCACTTTCATTTTAAATTCTTTTGAATAAGAACCATTTCGTATTTTTCTTGAAAAACCGGCAAGTCCATGTTTGTTATAAATCAAGACCCAGTCCTGAATAGTTCTTGAAGATATACATAGTTCTCCACATATCTGTGTTCTGGATTTATTTCCTTCAAGATAATCTATAACAGCCTGTTCTTTTTCTTCTGGTGTAAACTTTGCTTTTCTGGACATGAGAAATACCCCCAAAGTAACAGATTTTTATATTTAATCTGTCTACTTTAGAGGTATCATATCAACAGCAGGTGGTTTATTTGTTTTTCAAAGTTTCGTTTTTCGGATCAACGAAAAACTTCACAATGCAAAACAGGGCCTTGCCCTAACAAATAAAAGAGACAAGATGCTGATCTTGTCCCTTATCATTTATTGTTTCTTTATTCTGATATTGAAAAATTCTTTGAGCCCTTTCGGAAAATTCAAACTCATATGTTTATTAATGCTCCCAGATAAATCTACCGCTCAGAATGTTTTTTTCAGAGTTTCCGTTCCATCTGTTTCGGCCTTCACTATTATCTTTCCTCTTCCGACAGGCCGCACTGCCAGCTGCGCCCTTCCGTAAAATGTGGTATATTCACCTTGTGTGAAATTTTCCGTACTGGTCATAAGTGCACTTCCAAATCCTTGAAGGACTCCTTCTCCCTCCACACTCACTGTGATCTTTCTGTCACAGTCAGTCTTTAATACACCGTTTCTATCTGTAAGGCACACTTCAAAGAACCTGATGTCTCCCCACTCTCCATTTTCTTCACAGATACGGAGCTCCAATTCATCTGAAGCTGTTTCGACACGATATTTCCCGAATTCTTTACCTTCTGCATATAGGATTGCTTCAATATATCCAGGTTGATAGATTGTTTCAAACACAGTAACTCCTGCAAGATCTTTACCTTCTGTTACCTTTCTTACAGGCTTTCGTCCTACACTCTTGCCATTTATGATCAATTCTGCTTCTTCACCGACCCCATACACTTCTACACGAACCGGTTCTCCTTCATGACCTCTCCAGCTCCAACTTGAGACTACATCTGGCCAGGACCAAGGGGTTTTTATAGCTTTTTCTGCCTCACATTTCATATTATACACAGCAAGATAAGGATCTGTCCTGTGTCCGATCATACATTCACGATAATAACTCTGGGGACGGCGATATCCGGTTATATCAAAATCTCCGCAATTTGCTGTTTTATAGGGGAAAACTTCATAAATATCCCCGCTTCGATTAACGGTTCCCCGGTTCCGCCCAATTCCCGGTTCTCCAAGATAATCCCAGGAGGTCCAGGAGAAATCTCCCAGAATAGCAGGGTATTTTTTTACAAGTTCCCAGTTTTTAGCAATATCTTTTGGAAATGTCTCGCTGCCCACGCAGATCCAATCCGTAAAGTTCTCCATATCCAGTAACTGTTTATCCTCCGCATAATTATAACCGACAATATCAAGGATACCACTTGTTTCTTTCGTTGATTCTATCACCGGTTCCGCACACTGCATTTCATTTATCTTATCCATAAAATCAAAGATCACCGTATTGATATCAACTTCTTTTTTCTTCTCCGGTATAGCTGACGGACCTGGTTTTACTGTCAACATGGAATTAATACCTGCTGTAATAAAGCGTGTGGAGTCAAGCAGACGAAATGCATTAGCAAGCTCTCTGCAAATAACTTTCCCATCCAGACGACCCAGTTCACGTATCTCATTTCCGATGGAATACATAACAACACTCGGATGATTAAAACACAGATTTACCAGTGCTTCTGCGGACTGCTTCCAGTCTGTCTCAAAATTCTCACTGAAATCATTTTCCGATTTTCTGTAGTTCCACATATCTGTAAGTTCCGCCATCACCAGCATGCCGTATCTGTCACATGCTGACATGAGTTCCTCACTCATTGGATTATGAGAGCAGCGGACTGCGTTATATCCGGCTTCTTTAAGCATTCGGATTTTTCTGTATTCCGCTTCTTTATACACAGCGCTTCCCAGGATTCCATTATCATGGTGGATACACCCTCCATACATACACACGGTCTTTCCATTGACACAAAATCCTTTTTTTCTGCTGAGGGAAATCATACGGATCCCGGTTTCTGTCTGCACCTCTTCTATCGTTTCTTCTTTCAACAGCTTTACCGTACATCTGTAAATATGAGGATCATCCGGACTCCATAATTTCGGATCATCAACATAAATCCTCCACGATACACGGGTCGTCTCTCTATCTTTTAATGTAACTGCTCTTTTGCTGACAGCCGCGATGTTTCCATTTCCGTCTCGCAGTTCCACCATGGCTTCCACCTCATGAGTGAGCATATCTTCATTACAAATATATAGCTCTGTCTCAAGAACCGCTTCTTCCTCATTGGCAGATATGGTGCTAAACCTTACTTTTCCCGGGCAGAAATGAATCTTTCCTCCCCTGAGTAGATAAACGTTCCTGTATATTCCTGCTCCTGTATACCAACGGGAATCACATGATGAGTCCGCTTCCACCGTGATCAGATTTGTCTCTCCATATTTCAGTAATGCATGAACTTCTATTATAAAACGGTCATAACCGCACCTGTTCCCCCCGGCATAAACTCCGTTGACATATACTCTGGAATTCTTATATATTCCATCGAACTGAAGAGCGATATACTCTCCTTTCCACTCTGACTGTATATAAATCTCTTTTGAATATAGAAGATGTACATTTGGATAAAATCCTTTTTTTCTATCGCCATCTTCTGAACAGTCCAGTCCTATCATCGCATCATGCGGAAGAGTGATCATTTGCCCAGGTATGTCTGCCGCCTTATTCCCAATTGTTTTATATTTAAAGTACCAATCTGAATTAAGCAATATTTTCTTCATTTTGATTTCCCTACTTTTTCCCTAATTCTCTCATTCTTTTATTTTCCTTTTCTACATTCAGGAAAACCAGCACAAGCAATGTCACCACCGAAGGAATCACAACCGCCAGGATATATCCATAATTAATAACGCTCACTGTAAAAGCCGACTGTGCCTCTGTAGTTCCATTAAACTTTGCAAATTCGAGTAAAATCCCTGTCACTGCTGTTCCAAATCCAGTACCCACTTTCAATCCTACAGAAGAACAGGAATACATCATTCCCGTCACACGTTTTCCGAACTTCAGTGCAGAATAGTCATCAGCAGCAGCAATAAGAGCATTCACTCCGCCTCGCATTGGTGCAGTTCCAGCTGACTTCCCTACAAGACCGATAACAATTGCTATGAAACAGAATTCTGTATTCCCGCCGATGAGCGCCAGAATACCTCCTGCGATTCCAAATACTGCTCCCCAGATTGAAACCCTGCGAATGCCAAATTTTTCTGTAAGCTGGGGTACAAAAAGAAGAATGATCATTGCCGGGATCATACCAACCATGCTCAATGTTCCCAGCAATCCGGCATTGTTCAGTTTATATGTTGTATAATAGATACCAAGACCACTTGTTACTCCACTTGCTAGATACATAACGAGATACCAAACCAGGAGCATAATAAAATATTTATTTTTAAAAAGGAGCATAACCGACTCTATAAATCCGATCTTATTCTCTTTTTCCGTTTCATTTCCACTTTCCATCAGTTCACTGTCTGATAATTCTTTTACCGCTAAAACAGGAATAAAAAGAAAAACAAAACAGATCAAAGAATAGATCAATGACACGATCGTCCATCCGTGCTGTCCCCCGCCAAAATACTCTACCAGGTCAGATGTAAATGTACCGATCAAAATAACAGCCAATCCCGCAAAAATATAACGGTAACTTCCCAATTGGACACGTTCTTTTTGATTTTTTGTTACGAGTGCAGTTAAAGAGGAGTATGCAATATTGCTCATCGTGTAAAATACAACTCCCATAAGTGTATAGGCGATAAATATATACACATACTGCGTGTTCTTTGTAAAACCAGACGGTACGTTAAACAGCAAAAAGGTAAAAAAAGCTACCGGGAAAGCGCTGAGTGCATACCAGAATCTCGCCTTTCCCATTTTACTCTTTGTCCGATCGATAATCCTCCCCATTATAACATCTGATACTCCATCCAAAAATTTAGAAAGCATCATGATAACGCCGATCACTCCTGAGCGTATTCCTAAAGTATTCGTACAATAGATCATAATAAATGATGCCACAAAGGTCCAACAATAATTAGATCCAAGATCCCCGACTCCGTATCCCACCTTCTGGATAAAGGTTAAATATTTTTTTTCTGACGTATTTTCCATTCCTCTTTTCCACCTTTCTCATAAAATTTGTTAAAATATAGTTTCCGGAAACATATGATAAATGTCAATTTAATATTACTTTTTTCTCCGAAATATCCAATAATAAAAACAGGACACAACCACCACTTTATATCAAAAACGCGCCAAAATACTGCAAAGTACTTTCATACAGATCTCATTCTATAGTATAATAAGCCTAACACAAGAATGGAAATTCGATCAGTCCACCAGAAGGGAGTTCAGAATACATGCACAATACCACTAGTTATCAAAATATGTATCCAGGTCCTCAAAATGCATTCGATATTTATTATTCTGACAGTTCCATATCAGCTCTATATGAGCTAAAATCCCCCTATCTGCTGATAAAAGAAGTATTTGACTATGACAGTGATCTCTTTAAGACATATGCAGAGGCTCCTCACTATTTTTACCAGAATGAGCATGTGCTCTCAGAAACTATTAAAAATTTTTCCCGACGACATCAACACAACTTTTTTGAGATCATGTTTGTAATGAGGGGAAGTACAGAACAAAAGATCGAGGACCAAAAATACCTCTATCATGAAGGACAGTGCTGTCTACTGGATCATTCGGTCCGTCATCGTGAATTACCTTTCCAAAATACTACTCTATACTTTTTAATGCTTTCAGATGATTTTGTTTCTAAATTAATGGCAAATGATCTTTCCATTAACAAGGAAGGGGTCCTCAGCCAAAGACAAAATAAAATATATGACTTTTTTCGAAGATCATTAAACAATCGAGAGAAACAATACCTTGATTTTTATCCAAAAGTTCCTGTTGACAGGATCACTCCTGCACTGGAAGATCTCTTTGACCGATTATCGGAAGAAAACCAGCATTTTTCTTTCGGAAGTTATGCCGCAGTGCAAGGTATGATATCTAAAATTTTAGGGATAATGCTTGATTACTCTCTCTATACTTCACGTAAAATATCCGTGGACAATAGTAAAGATGAATATTTATTTATACAGATCCAAAGGCTTCTGGAATCCCACCGCGGTAAGATCAGCCGTCAGGAAATCTCGGATATCCTTCATTACAGTGACAGTTATCTGAATAAAATCGTCAACCGTTCTGTGGGAATGAGTTTGCTTGAATACCGAAAATTTTTTATGATCAAAGAAGCTGCACGCCTGCTTTCCTGCACTGACAAAACAATCTCGGAGATCATTGATGATCTGGGATTCTCAGGGCACACCTATTTTAATAGCTTTTTTAAAAAACAATACGGTGTTACGCCTGCCCAATATCGGAAAAACAGCCAGCTACGATCAAAATGAGGATCCTTTTTTCGTTAATTGGAACAGATCAACTAAATATCCTATTTTATTTTTTATGAAGAGTATTGTATTGATAATTGTGTTTATTTATTGAAGTTTTGAAAATATTAGATTTCGTATTCAAAGCTCTAGTTGGTGGTTTTACAACTGTTACAATTGCTTCAGTTGTTTTTGCAGGTATTATTGTACCTATGATTTTTTAGGAGGTAGAGAGATGAAGAAAATAATAAAATGTGGTCAGCTATTTACAGCAGAGGATGAAAGTGTTCAACACAATATGTGTATTGTGATAGAGGATAATATAATTATAGATGTTATCAAAGAAAATTTGTGCAAGGATGAAGGTGAAGTTATTGATTTAACAGATAAGTTTATAATGCCCGGATTAATTGACGCCCATGTACATGTATGTTTAGATGGTTCACCCACAGTAGATCCTATGTATCATAAACTTCCAGAAGAAGTTACAATCAGTGCTATGTTAGAGGCTAAAAAGGATCTTATGGCTGGATTTACTACTATAAGAGATGAAGGTGGAGTTAATTTTTCTGATATAGCAGTTAAGAAGGCTATTGATAATAAACTCATAAAAGGACCAAGAATGTTTGTTTCGGGTCCGGCCCTAACTTCTATAGGTGGACATGGTGATAGTCATTTTAGTCCCCAAATTTTGAATGCATCTTTGGGAATTGTTGTGAATGGAGCGGATGAGGCAAGAAATGCTGCCAGATTAAATTTAAAGTATGGAGCAGATCAAATAAAACTTTTTGCAACTGGAGGTGTTATGTCATTCGGAGATGAGCCAGGTGCAGCAGAATTAACATTTGACGAAATGAAGGCGGCATTAGAGATTGCTAATTTAAAGGGAAGAATTTCATCAGCACATGCACATGGAGCAGAAGGAATCAAAAATGCTATCAAGGCAGGCGTAACATCTATTGAACATGGAATGCTCATAGATGAGGAAGCAATGGAGATGATGGTAGAACATGGTGTATATTTAATTCCTACAATAATTGCGGCAGAACGAATTATTGAATTTGGGAAAAAAGGTGCACTTCCAAAATGGATGGCCGAAAAGGCGGAGGAATGTTTAAAAAATCATGGAAAGCATATTAAAAGAATGATTGATATGGGAGTTAAGATTGGATTTGGCTCAGATGCTGGATGTGCATTCGACAATCATGGTGATCAGGGTTTTGAGTTTGAGTTAATGACAAGGTATGGATTTTCTCCAGCTGGTGCACTACTTTCTGCAACAAAGGTAAATTCTGAACTTCTAAAACTACAGAACCAGATTGGAACAATTCAACCGGGAAAATTGGCAGATATTGTTGGATTTGATAAAAATCCATTGGAAGATATTTCTGTTATGACAGAGTGTTCATTTGTTATGAAAGATGGAGAAGTTTACAAATCATGAAATAATATAGAGTGATTTTAAAATAGCTATGATATTAGGGTACAGTAAACTGTGCTTTATGTCATAGCTATTTTATCAGCTTTCTATAATAGGCAGAAGTCCTTTTGACACTTCTGAAGTATACCTGATTTTAAATAATGTTTCTATATGGCAACTTTTCTACTTTATGTTTTTGTATTTCTCTCCCACATATTTCATGAAGTCTCTCATAATCATTTGAGTCCTTGCAAATTTTTTCAAACCATCCTTCTACTCCTCTATCTTTATTTCTAAAAAAAGGATGATTTTTATCCTTTTGCACATTATTCCAAATATATTCGAGGATATCGTCAAGTATTTTCTTTTCTCCATACCATCCACAAACCAAAGCAATATCTTTATATTCTTCAAATGATTTTCTTCTTGGATTACTTAAAAAGGACTTATAGCCTTTTATAATTTTATCTATTGAGACATCGCCTTTAAGTGGAATCAACAATTTATTTTTTAACCTTTCTGCTGAAAAAATATAACGTTCTTCATGTTTTTCTAACTCTATTGTTTCACTAGTACACTCTAATGATGTTGTAATGCTAGAATATTCTCTGCATAAATTATGTACATAAAAAACCGGTGTGTAATATGTATTTCTAATTACTTTTAGATAGATTCCTGTCATCAATGGGCCCACTCTATTATCCATTTCAAGTAATCGAGTCTTTTTTAATTCTGGAAAAAGTTGCTTCCAATCATTTGTTATCTGTCTTTTTGTTACCATCTTTTATCCTCTTTGTGCTAAGAAATCAGCAGTACTTGCTGTAATGTTTCCAATGCCTTATCGTCATAAAGCCGGTATCCCGCATCACTTTTTTCTGTTGGCTTTAACAATCCAATTTCATCATAATAGTGAAGCGTGCGAACGCTGATACCTGTTAAATCTGATATTTCTTTTACTGTCCTCATAGCTGTTGACCTCCTGTTCCTGATATACTCACTTTAGTCTATGACGCTCCGTTAGGGTCAATAGTTAATTTCAAATTTTTCTTTGAGTATATCATTTTTTCTTCACATCGGTAGAAACAACAAAAGCTAATATAAAACTTGCTGACCGGGAATAGCTTGCAAGGCAAGGTGTTTCCGGGCGGCAAGTCTGCGTACTCCTTTCTCCCGGTTCCGGACATGAAAAAAGCAGGGAACCGTTTCTGATTTCCTGCTTAGATGCTGCCGATGAGCGGGCGGCTGATATTTAGTTTTTAATTATCCTGTATCATTTGTTCAGTAATTTTTGAAAAGATAAGGGGAATACTGTATTCGTATTGTTTACCATTTTCATAATCGGATAATAAAATGGTAAGTGTATCTTCTCTTATTTCTTCATCTTTAGGAACCGTATAAGTAAAAGATGTGGAAGAATAATTAGATATTTTTCCATTAACTACTGAGGCAGTATACTCCCAATCTTCTATTTCAGTAGTAATAACTACAGTTGTTTCTTTTTCTCTACCATTTTGTAATGCAGGCTTATCAATTTGCACTTTAAACGGTAAAGACTCCTCTGTAGCTTCGGTTACTTTGACTGTTTCAAGTTCTTCAGAACCCGTCTCAATGGATTGAGTTTCTCTTTCTGAAGCTATTGTTGATTCTTGAGCAGATTCAACAACTTCTTTCTTTTCATTTGCAGTTGTGTTGTTTGTAGAGCACGCACATAATAACATGGAACACAACATCAACATTATAGCTATTACTTTTACTTTCATATTCATTCCTCCTAACTCTAATTTTTCCTATAGGACTAACGCCCATTATCTAAAATTGTTTGTACATGACTTGTGCTTGAATTAAGTTTAGCATATCCATAGACAACCTACAATGTTCTTTTTATTACGGTTTTCTTATCGACTTGCAAAGCACGTTGTTTCTGGGCGGCAAGTCCACAAAAGGGTAGCTGGCGCAGCCAGCGCAGGGGAAGTGTAGCGTCCCCTGTGAGGAATGGAAGCTGATTGCAAATCTGCTGGAAATCATCTGCTTTCCGCAGGAAGCCCCCGGCAGGGCGCAACGCACCGGCTTGACCGGTGTATA
>ERZ836939.2880-NODE-2880-length-15711-cov-3.755174_pt1 | contig 15711 bp, 13 predicted proteins | sample MGYA00519912_ERZ836939 | MGnify/ENA primary metagenome ERZ836939 (study PRJEB31850, sample SAMEA3708810) | human gut metagenome | biome: human gut; feature: human-associated habitat; material: faeces | place: China | collected 2014 ... | reverse complement strand
CAAATCTTCTGCAGCTTACATACAGTCTTGTGGATACCAGAATTGTCGGAACTTTTTTAGGGGAGGATGCGCTGGCAGCAGTCGGCGCGACCTCAACCTTAAGCAATCTGATCATTGGATTTTTGCAAGGGCTTTCCGGAGGTTTTGCAATCATCACAGCACAGAAATTCGGGGCAAAAGACTATAAAGATGTAAAAAAATCATTTGCCATGTCACTACTTATAGGAACAGGAATTGCGTTATTTTTTACAATATTCGGTCTGTTATTTTTGCAGCCGATCTTAAAAATGCTGAATGTTCCTGCGAACCTTCTGGAAACAGCTAAAAGTTATATTTTCATAATTATCGCGGGACTTGTGGTAACTTATCTTTATGATGCCTGTGCGGCAGCGCTTCGTTCACTGGGAGACAGCGTGACACCACTTGTGATCCTGGCAATATCGGTTATCTTAAATATTATCGGAGATTTATTCTTTGTTGTAATATTAAAAAGTGGTGTAAAAGGTGCGGCAATCGCAACGGTACTTGCACAGTCGATTGCATTTATTGTTTGCTGGATTTATATGATAAAGCGATATGAACTTTTGAGGCTTGGGCGGGAAGATTTTAAAAACCCGAGTTCTGCAATGGTGAAAAATATGCTGAGTGCCGGTTTGTCTATGGGTTTTATGAGTTCTCTGGTCAATATTGGTTCTCTGACTTTGCAGACAGCGATCAATAAACTTGGAAGAGATTATATCGTGGCGCAGACAGCGGCAAGAAAGCTGACAGAAATGTTTATGCTTATGTTTGGCGTGTTTGGAAATACAATGGCAACCTATTGTGGGCAGAATCTGGGAGCGGGAAAGATAGACCGGATCAAAAGAGGAATCTGGCTTTCTATTTTATACACCTGTATCTGGTGTACATTTGCTATTATTGCAAGCATTGCAACAACGCCCTGTGCTGTCGGGTTAGCTGTTATACCGAAGTTTGCAATTGCATCTCCTGCACTTGCACCTGTAGCATGACATGTAATTGCTGCATTATAAAGATCAAGTGCCTTAACACCAGCCTTAGTTGCTCCACCATATAATGATGGCAATACACTAAATGTATTGCTTAACTGGAATAATGGTAATACCTGTGCAAACATACACCATGTTGCAAGTGTCATGGCTCTGTTCTGAATCCATCCGCCCTTGTTCCATAATGCATTCGCAAATGTAGGAGCAAGAAGAAGAGCTACACCACAGTACCATGTATGTGTTGGAAGATTACAGTATGTATACTCAAAATTCCAGATATCATAAGCAACGATAAACCATATTGTCATATCCGGCCAGAGCATATCATCCTTCTTCTTAGATGAGTAAATTCCCCACCAGCCTGTCATACAGAAGATATTAATAAGTCCTGCAATACCATTAACAATATTCCACCAGCCGCCATAAAGGAATACACCTTCATTAGATGCCCACCACGCACCAGAAAAATCTCCAGTAATCTGATAAGCTCTTATGGCTGATTCAAAATCAGATACTACTGCAATAAGAATATTAATAGCAACAATTACGAATGGCCAAGGTTTAAACCATTCTTTCTTTCCAATTCCCCACTTATACTTAATCATGAGGAAACCGACAACTCCGATATCTGCTGCATAAAGCTTAGCATAATGGAACCATCCGTTCATATACTCATATGTCTGATTGCTGTGGCCACCAAACAGACCTGCCTGAATTGCTATGAAATAGATTGTGAGTATAGCCGGTATGATAACGAATAACACGATACCGCCAATCTTAGTACGACGACCTATCTCATTAAGAATTACTAATCCTGCAAACACAAGCACCCAACCCAGTAACTGAGTCATGGCTGTGCTGCCATAAAGTTGAAATAACATTGTTCACGCCTCCAATCAATTATTGATGTTATTTATATATATTTTACACTTTTTTAATTATTATTTCAAGTTATTTTTATAACAAATGACGCTTGGTCATTTCCTACTTCTATTTTCATCGCTGCACGCGCAAAAATAAAGGATAGTCCTTACGGACTATCCCATATATTTTAATATCTGTGTTTTTTTATTGTTGACTACCACAAGACTTTGCTTTGCTGAGCGCATATTCTTCTGTATTATTGCTCCCCTGATTCCATCAAAAGATTTAAAGAAACTATTAATTCCAAGCTCTCTGGCATTCTCCTCCAGCCGGTTAATTGATGTATAAGCTGCAGACCACTGGGAATTATTAAGTGTCTGCTCCAGTCTTATGAAGTCATAACACGCCATATATTCCCTTACATCCTTTATATATACGGTCATAACAACTTCATTCTCTATATCTTTATCCTTGAATTTTGAATTAGAAATATCTATTCCGAGTCTTCTAAGATTCGCGATTATTTTCATCAATACCTGTTCGCGGGCTGACATACTAACACTCCCCTCACACTCAGCTTTCTTATATTCTGGGCAGTACAATATTATGCTTTATTTTTATTTTTTCCTTCAGGAATAACATATATCCATATAAGTGAACTTACAAACAAAAACATTGGATAAAACAGCTTTGGAAGAATCTGAAATGCTGTAATGTTATATCCAAGCTCTGAAACCGCTGATATGGCAACCAGCATCTGGGCACCATATGGTATTATCCCTTGAAATATACATGAAAATGTATCAAGAAGCGAAGCCGCTTTCCTTGGAGTAATATCATAATCCTCTGACATCTCTTTTGCAATAGGGTTAGCCATTACAATAGCAACTGTATTATTAGCTGTAGCAATATCCATTGTTCCAACTAAAAGTCCCATTCCGAGCTGTCCGCCTTTTTTTCCTTTAAATAATCTTCTTATTCCATTAAGTAAAGCGTCAAATCCACCATATTCTTTAATAAGTGAACACATTACAGATACAAGAACTGCAACCATACATGTCTCAAACATTCCTGACGCACCACTTCCCATATTAAGAAGCAGAGTCTCCAATGTAACCTCGCCCATAACAAGCATAATAACTATTCCCGAAATAATACCTGTTATAAGTACAACAAAAACATTTACACCAATAATTCCACCCGCAAGTACAAGCACATATGGAATAATCTGAAAAAGATTATATGAATGTGCAATCTCACCATGAATATCTGTATTAAAAGAAAGCACAAGAATTATAACAAGGGTCACAATTGCTGCCGGAAGTGCTATCCAGAAATTCTCCCTGAACTTGTCTTTCATGGCACAACCCTGACCATTACAAGCTGCAATAGTAGTATCTGATATAAAAGAAAGATTATCTCCAAACATTGCACCACCCATGACAGATGCAACACATAATGCCATACTAAATCCTGATGCTTCTGATACCGCAACCGCTATTGGTGTAATAAGTGTTATTGTTCCAACAGATGTACCCATTGCCGTAGACACAAAGCAAGCAACAATAAAAAGTACCGCTACTGCAAACTTTGCAGGAATAATGCTTAACATAAAATAAGCTACACTCTCTGCACTGCTTCTTCCTACAACTCCGACAAATATTCCGGCTGTAATGAATATCAGAAGCATTGTAACAATGTTTCTGTCAGCCAGCCCTTTTGCCATTACATCAAGCTTTTCATCAAACTTAAGCTGTGAATTCTGCATGCACGCTACTAGTATTGCAGCCATAAATGCAACAATAATTGGTACATTGTAGAATCCCATTGGAATCTTCATGACATATTCAAATATAATTCCGGTTCCAAGATACAACACAAGAAAAACAAGTATAGGTACCAGCGCAACCGGATTAGAATTCCTATTCTTTTTCATAAATACCAATTAATCCTCACCCATCTTAGCAAGCTTGGCAGCCTGGTCGGCAGCGATACATGCATCAATAATATCCTGGATGTCTCCATCCATAATCTTGTCAAGCTTATATAATGTAAGACCAATTCTGTGGTCTGTTACTCTTCCCTGTGGGAAATTATAAGTTCTTATCTTCTCAGCTCTGTCACCTGTACCAATCTGGCTTCTTCTTGCATCTGCCTCTGCGTCATGTGCTTTCTGAGTCTCAATGTCATATAACTTGGCTCTTAAAAGCGCAAATGCTTTCTCCTTATTCTGTATCTGTGACTTCTCTGTCTGTGAATAAATAACTATTCCTGTTGGATAATGAGTAAGTCGTACAGCAGAATCAGTTGTATTGACACACTGTCCACCATTACCTGACGCTCGCATAACATCAATACGGATGTCCTTCTCATCAATGTGGATATCAACCTCTTCTGCCTCTGGCATAACAGCTACAGAAGCAGTAGAAGTCTGTATTCGTCCGTTAGATTCAGTTACCGGGATTCTCTGTACTCTGTGTACACCAGATTCATACTTCATAATAGAGTAAGCTCCCTGTCCCTTAACCATGAATTCTACTTCCTTCATTCCACCAATACCGGTTTCATCGCCACTTAATACTTCAACCTTCCAACCTCTTGCCTGTGCATAATGTACATACATTCTGAAAAGCTCTGCTGCAAAAAGCGCTGCCTCTTCTCCACCTGCACCCGCTCTGATTTCAACAACAATATCCTTATCATCATTAGGGTCTTTAGGTAAAAGAAGAATCTTTAATTCATGCTCTAATTCTTCTACTCTTGCCTTAGATTCATTAAGTTCTTCCTTCGCCATCTCTTTAAGTTCTTCGTCTGTCTCTTCATCAAGAATAGCAAGACTGTCCTCAATATTCTTCTTACAGTTCTTATACTCAGTATAAGTTTCTATAAGTGGTGCAAGACTGCTCTGTTCTTTCATAAGCTTTCTGAACTTTTCCTGATCATTAACCACATCAGGATTACCAAGTTCAGCCGTTATATCTTCATATCTGTTGACTGTATCTTCAAGTCTGTCAAACATACGTGTCACTTTTCCTTTCTATCTCTAACTATATAATTACTTTCTGCCCATAACAACACGGTCAAGACCAGCGAGGTCTTTTACAACCGTTATATCTCTTAAACCAGCCTGCTTCATTATTTCAGAAACATCTGCTGCCTGTTCGGCTCCTATCTCATAACACAGGTATCCGTCTGACTTAAGATATTCCCGTGCTTTCTCAGTGATTTTCCTATAAAACATAAGTCCGTCCTCTGTTCCGTCAAGTGCAAGCAGAGGATCATGTAAACGGACTTCATCCTGCAGAGTTTCTATAACCTTAGTTGGTATATATGGTGGATTGGATACTATTGTATTAAATGTAATATCATTACCCAATTCGCCAAATAAATCACTAAGCATAAAATCAATATTATCAGCCTCGAGATTATGCTTATTCTTCTGTGCAACTTTAAGTGCCTTTTCAGAAACATCTACTCCAAGCACCCTGCTTTCCGGGAACTTCTTAGCAAGAGTAATCCCAATGCAGCCTGAGCCTGTACACATATCAAGAATATTATCACCATTTCTTGTAACCTTGATTACCTCACCAACAAGCACTTCTGTATCAGGTCTTGGTATAAGCACATCTTCATTCACTTCGAATTCGTATCCATAGAAATATGCTTTTCCCAGAATATGCTGCAGCGGAACATGCGCAGCCCTTTTATCAATATACTCTTCATACAGCAGATAATTCTCTTCTGACAACATGCTGTCACCATTCACAAGATAAAAAGTTCTTGTCATACCATTAATGGCAGATAATAATTCAAAACTGTCATGGTCTGCATTATCGACGTTATTATCTCTAAGTCGCTTTGCACCCCATTTTACTGCTTCTCTAATTGTCATCATAATTATCTGTCTTCCAGCCTTTTCTGTTTAAACATAGGAACATCCTCAGGATACTGCTCTTCTTCCGGCTCTTTTCCAGTTTCGAACTCAAAGCCCGCAACTACCTCTTCCTCTGTAAGTTCCTCTGCTTTATCATCAGCATTATAATCATTTGAATTATCATATACAGTACTTTCTGATTCATCACTTGCTTCATATACAAAAGCAAATGACTCCCTGTCTGTATCGTCCATACCAAATTCCATCTCCCTGCCCATCTGTAAATACTTTTGTTCAGGGGTAAGTTCTGTTTCCTGATTATCTTCTGACTTCTGTTCCTCTATATCAATAGTTCTTGTCTCTTCATTCCCATGAATAAGACTTCCTGATATTGCAAGTTCTGCCTCAGATGTCACAAGTGCTTCAACCGGATTATCGGCTTCTGAATAATATTCAGCAATAAACTGTCTCCAGTCAAATACTTCCTCAACTGCCCTTATGGCAACTTCAATCATATCCATATCCGGCTCTCTTGTAGTAAGCTTCTGAAACCACATTCCCGGTTTACTCAAAACTCTTACAAATGCATTATCATTCTTTCCTGCCCATCTTATTACCTCATAAGAAACTCCTGCAATTACAGGAATAAGCAGAATTCTTATAAGTATCTGCAGTGCCGTATTATCAACTCTTATAAATATAAAAAACACAATACTTATAAACATTACAAAGAATAAGAAGCTTGTTCCACATCTCTTATGATATCTTGAACTGTTCTTTACATTCTCTGGTGTAAGTCTTGCACCATTCTCAATGCAGTTGATACATTTGTGTTCAGCACCATGATACATGAAAGTCCTTTTAATATCTTTCATCATGGATATAAGTAAAATGTATATAACAAATATTAATAATCTCACAACGCCTTCTATGAAATTAAGAAGTGTCTTGGAAATTATGTATTTTGATACCAGTCTGGCTGCAAGATATGGAAGAACCATAAACAATCCAATTGCAAAGAATATTGACAAAATAACCGTTACTGCCATTAGAACCGATTCAAACTTATCCTTAAGAATATTCTTGCCAACCTCATCAATCTTAGTCTTCTCCTGTTCTGCCGGATCATCATAAAAAGATGCTGAATAATTAATTGTTGATATACCTGTAACAAGCGAATCAACAAAACTGACAACTCCTCTTATTATAGGGAAATTGAGCCACTGATGCTTTTCTGTTAAATCTCTGCTTTCTTTGACAACAACTTCAATTTCATTATCAGGTTTTCTGACTGCAATAGAATATTTATTCTTATTACGCATCATAATACCCTCAATTACAGCCTGTCCCCCAATTCCTGATGGCTTCATATTACACCATACCTTTCTTAAATGTTTTGTATACATTCAAAAAAAGTTGAGGTCCCGAAAAACCTCAACCTTAATTTCAAAATTAATTGTTTGATACTCCGTACTTCTTGTTGAACTTATCAATACGTCCGCGAGTAGATGATGCCTTCTGCTGTCCTGTGTAGAATGGATGGCACTTTGAACAGATTTCTACGTGGATTTCTTCCTTAGTTGAACCTGTTACGAACTCGTTACCGCAGTTGCAAACAACCTTTGCCTGATAGTAATCTGGATGGATTCCTTCTCTCATGATTTCACCTCTTTACAAATTATTAAGTATTACAATTGTGAATTCCGCCTTAGATTCCCTTTCTGTCCCGATGGGATCTATGCGCATTAGACACAATGACCTCTTTATCTGTCATAAACAGCTTTCATATTGTATCACGATGCGACATGTTATGCAAGCATTTTTTCAAAAGAGTTATAAAAAGAAAATATATTTTAAATATAATGGTTCTTAACTACTGTTCTTACAAGTTCCTGATTATTCTTAGTCTTAACAAAAAGATCCAGTATTCTCTCTGCCGCCTCATCTGTCTTTAATCCATTAAGAGCTTTTCTCATTATATCAACAGCTTCCTGCTCTTCACTATTAAGAAGAAGATCTTCTCTTCTTGTACTTGATTTTGCTATATCAATTGCAGGGAACACTCTCTTTTCTGATAGCTTTCTGTCAAGAACAAGTTCCATGTTACCTGTTCCCTTAAATTCCTCGAATACAACGTCATCCATCTTGCTTCCTGTCTCAACAAGAGCAGTTGCAAGAATCGTAAGACTTCCACCCTCGCGCATATTTCTTGCTGCGCCAAAGAATCTCTTAGGCATATGAAGTGCTGCAGGGTCAAGACCACCTGAAAGTGTACGTCCACTTGCCTGAACCGTAAGATTATATGCTCTTGCAAGTCTTGTTATACTGTCAAGAAGAATTATTACATCTGTCTTCTGTTCAACAAGTCTCTTGGCTCTTTCAATAACCATCTCTGACACTCTCTTATGTCTCTCTGGAAGTTCATCAAATGTTGAATAAATAACCTCAACATTATCACCCACGATTGATTCCTTGATATCAGTTACTTCCTCAGGTCTTTCATCAATAAGAAGAATTATAAGATGCATCTCAGGGTTATTCTTAGTTACAGCATTGGCAATCTGCTTAAGAAGTGTTGTCTTACCAGACTTTGGCTGTGAAACAATCATTCCTCGCTGACCTTTACCTATTGGTGATATAAGATCAACCATTCTCATTGCCACTGTACTTGAATTCTTTTCAAGATGAATTCTTTCATTAGGAAAAATTGGTGTAAGACTTTCAAATGCAGGTCTTCTCTGTGCAACTGACGGATCTTTTCCATTAACACTTTCCAGATACATAAGGGCTGAAAATTTCTCACCAGATGTTTTCATTCTCTTAGGTCCCTGAATAATATCACCTGTCTTTAGATTAAACTTTCTTATCTGTGATGGAGAAACATATACATCGTTCTCTCCCGGAAGAAAGTTCTCACATCTTATAAATCCATAACCATCCGATAAAACCTCAAGTATTCCATCTGCTAATGGAGCATCATGCTCTTGTCTTGGCTGTGCATGATAATTATCTTTCTTATCTTCTTTAACATACTGCTCACTCTTATGGTGTGACTCATCCGACATTCCTGCTACATCATGCTCTGCTCCGGCATCTTCAGAAACAACAGCTTCAACTTCTGCCGGCTCTTTCTTTTCTTCTCCTTCTGCTGCAGCAATAATCGCATCAATAAGTTCACTCTTTCTCATTGTTGATATATTTTTTATATTCTTGTCCTTCGCAAATTCGCGTAATACACTAACTGACAATGTTTCTAACTTTGCCTTCATATAATCCACCTCTGTTATTAGTCATAGTTTAATGGGAAATGATGCAGAAATCGCATCAAAGATAAATTGATTATACAACGTATTATTCTAAAAGAAAAGACTAAAAATGCTTTTTTTAGTCAGAGCAATATGTTATTATATATAATACCGTTAAAAGCACTAATTATTGAAAGGAAGATTAGATATCATGACTAATGCAGAGAAAGCCTTACAGCTCCATGAAGAGTGGAATGGTAAATTTGAAACAACTCCTAAAATGAAGATTCAGACAAGAGAAGATCTTGCTCTTGCTTATACTCCTGGTGTAGCAGAACCTTGTAAGGTTATTGCCAAAGATAAAGAAGCCGCTTATACATATACAATAAAGTCTAACACTATTGCTGTTGTATCTGACGGAAGTGCTGTACTTGGACTCGGTAATATCGGTGCTCATGCCGCTATGCCTGTTATGGAAGGAAAAGCTGTTCTTTTCAAAGAATTTGGTAACGTTAACGCTGTACCTGTCTGCCTTGATACACAGGACACTGAAGAAATCATCAAAACAGTAGTTAATATTGCACCTGCATTTGGCGGTATCAATCTTGAAGATATATCAGCTCCAAGATGTTTCGAAATCGAGACAAGACTTAAGGAGCTTCTGGACATACCTGTATTCCATGATGACCAGCATGGTACAGCTATCGTTGTATTAGCAGGTATTATTAATGGACTTAAAGTTACAGGCAAGACTAAAGAAGATTGCCAGGTAGTAGTCAACGGTGCCGGTTCTGCCGGAGTTGCTATCACAAAGCTTCTTCTTACATATGGTTTCAAGCATGTAACAATGTGTGATAAGTCCGGTATTCTTTCTAAATCTTCAGAAGGTCTTAACTGGATGCAGCAGTCAATGATGGAAGTAACTAACCTTGAGAACAAGACTGGTTCTTTAGCTGATGCACTCTGTGGTGCAGATATATTTGTCGGAGTTTCTGCTCCTAATATTGTTACAGCCGATATGGTCAAGACTATGAATAAAGATGCAATTATATTTGCAATGGCTAACCCTGTTCCAGAGATTATGCCTGATGTTGCCAAGGCAGCTGGTGCAAAAGTTGTTGGTACAGGACGTTCTGATTTCCCTAACCAGGTTAATAATGTTATTGCATTCCCTGGTATCTTCAAGGGTGCTCTTGAAGGCCGTGCAAGACAGATAACTGAAGATATGAAGCTTGCTGCTGCACTTGCAATTGCTAACCTTGTTCCAGATGACGAAGTAAGTGATGTCAATATCCTTCCTGAAGCATTTGACCCAAGAGTTGCTGATGTTGTAAGCAAAGCCGTAATTGACCATATTGAGAAGTAATTATGCTTCCATATTATTATTCTGTAAGCGAATATCTTAAAGACACTTATGGTAAGAAACTATATAAATTAAGTCTTTCCGGAAACATGACCTGTCCTAACAGAGACGGAAAGTTAGGTACAACAGGCTGTATATTCTGCAGTGGTCATGGTTCCGGTGATTTTGCCGTTAAAGATATTGACAAAGCTAAGACTTTGATATCTAATAAATATTCCGGCAGTGAATATATTGCATATTTTCAATCATTTACTAATACATATGCTGATGCCGGATATCTGCGCGAACTTTTTATGCCTGTAATACTAAGAGACGATATCCGTATCTTGTCTATCGCAACAAGACCGGATTGTCTCGGTGATGACGTCCTAAAGCTTCTTGATGAACTCAATCGCATCAAGCCTGTATGGATTGAATTAGGATTACAGACAATTAATAATTCAACTGCCGATTATATACGCAGAGGATATCCTTTATCCGTATATGATGAAGCCGTAAGCAATCTTCTTTCCATAGGAATTGCACCGGTTGTCCATATGATAATCGGTCTTCCGCATGAGACAATAAGCGATTATATTGCTACTGCCCGCTATATAGCAGACAGTGGGGCATCAGGAATCAAGATTTCTTTATTGCACATTTTAAAAGATACTGACCTTTACAATGATTATTGTAAGGGATTATTCAAGGCTCTTACCATGGATGAATACCTTGCCGCAATAGGAGCTATACTTCCTGTATTGCCAAAAAACATGGTAATACACAGACTTACTGGTGACGGACCTAAGAATATTCTCGCTGCACCTTTATGGACAGCTGACAAAAAGAGAGTTCTCAACACACTCTCTCATTACCTCAAAGAAAATATGATTTATCAAGGAAAAGATTTATGAACACTGACTCAACCACATTGTACAAATTAATGATTTTATATATGCTGAGCAAAGTGAATTTTCCATTATCAAACACACAGCTTTCATCTTTCATGTTAGATAAGCAGTACACGGATTATTTCACTTTCCAGGAAACCATCAACTCTCTGGTTGAGGACGGCTTTATTAGAGGCTACTCGCATCAGAGCAGCACACATTATACTCTCACTAAAGAAGGTGAAGAAACTATTGCATTTTTCTACACCAAGATATCAACTGCCATACGTGATGATATAGAGACCTATCTGTTTGATAACAAATACGAATTAAAGAATGAAGCCGGAACTGTAACTGACTGCTACAAGCTGTCTAATGGTAATTATATTGCACATTGTCAGCTAAAAGAAGGCGACACAACTCTTATTGAACTTAACCTTAATGTTCCAGTTGAAGAACAGGCAGAGATAATATGTGCAAGATGGCGTGAAAACAGCCAGGAAGTATATGATTATATCGTTCGTAAACTTATGTAAAAAAGCTTTCCGACAGGTGTATATGCCTGTCAGAAAGCTTTTTATTTACTCATTATCTGCCGCTTCTTCCTGTGGCAGTACATATGAATCTATAAGCTGCCATAATTCTTTAAGTCCCTGCTTAGTCTGTGATGAAAAAGGAATAAGAATATCTTCCTGCCTTAATCCAAGTCCTGTTCTTACAGCTTTCACCTGTTTGCTTATCTGGCTTCTCTTAATCTTATCCAGCTTTGTTGCAACAATTACAGGTCTGTAACCGTTATTTACAATCCAGTCATACATCATTCTGTCATTATCAGATGGGTCATGACGGATATCTATCAACAAGAACACTTGCTTTAACTGGCTGCTCTTTCTTAAATATTTCTCAATCATCTTACCCCATTTTGCCTTGACAGCAGGGCTTACATTAGCATATCCATAACCCGGAAGGTCAACAAGATACATACTGTCATTAATATTGTAGAAATTAATAGTCTGTGTCTTACCTGGCTGTGATGACGTTCTTGCATATGATTTCCTGTTCATTAATGCATTAATAAGCGATGATTTACCAACATTTGACTTACCTGCAAATGCAACCTCAGGGAATGAAGTCTCAGGAAGTGTACTTGTAACTCCGACTACTATATCCAGATTAACTTTTTTTATAACCATAATCCGCTGCTCCTTTCATTTAACGCATTAATGCCTGTGCAAATACTTCTATAGCATTATTAACATATATTATATTCATCCCTTCAGTTATCTCTGTGTCAAGTTCCTCTACATCAGACCTGTTATCCCGAGGTACAAAAACATTTGTTATGCCCGCTGTCTTACTTGCAAGAAGCTTTTCTTTAAGACCTCCTATTGGAAGTACCTTACCTCTTAATGTAAGCTCTCCAGTCATTGCAACATCTGCTCTTACAGGAATTCCAGTAACCGCAGACAATACTGCCGTTGCCATTGTAATGCCAGCAGAAGGTCCGTCTTTAGGAGTTGCACCCTCTGGTATATGAAGATGGAATGCATGCTTCTGGAAATATTCAGGATCCACTTTATATCGTCCTTTTTCTGTGACAGATCTGATATAAGAAACAGCTATGCTCGCTGATTCTTTCATTACATCCCCCATATTACCTGTAAGCTTGAACTCGCCTTTGCCCGGCATTGTTATAACCTCTATCTCAAGAGTATCTCCACCTGCCTGTGTCCATGCAAGCCCCCTTACTATACCAGCTTCACCCTTTACATTCTTTTTGTCCGGTCTGTATTTTACTTTTCCAAGATAATCTGTAATATTCTTATCAGATATATTAACTGTTTTCTTCACAGTCTTGTCTCTTGTTCCATCAGATGTGAACACTCCAGCTTTGTATAATTCTCTAACCGCTTTTCTTACAATCTTTGCAATCTGCCTTTCAAGACCTCTTACACCAGCTTCTCTTGTATACGAATTAATAATAGTTCTAATAACTTTATCCGTGAACTTTACATCAGATACAAGTAATCCATTCTCTTTAATCTGTTTCTTAATAAGGTGTTCCTTAGCAATATGAAACTTTTCATTAGCTGTATACGAACCAACTTCAATAATTTCCATTCTGTCAAGCAATGGACGGCTTATATTAGACAGATCATTAGCTGTTGCAATAAAAAACACATTTGACAAATCAACTGGCATTTCTATATAGTGATCAACAAAATTAACGTTCTGCTCGCTGTCTAATACTTCAAGAAGTGCCGCTGATGTATCGCCCTTATAATCACTGCTTATCTTATCTATCTCATCGAGAAGCATAAGAGGATTATTAACTCCGGCATTCTTAAGTCCCTCAATAATTCTTCCAGGCATAGCTCCGATATATGTTTTTCTGTGTCCTCTTATCTCAGCCTCATCTCTTACACCACCCAGGCAAATTCTTACATACTCCTTGCCAAGTGCCTTTGCAACTGATCTTGCTATAGATGTCTTACCTGTTCCCGGAGGTCCTGCAAGACATATGACAGGTGCTTTTCCACTTCCTGTTATGTTTCTTACCGCAAGTGATTCCAGAATTCTTTCCTTAATATCTTTCATTCCATAGTGGTCCGAATCAAGCACTCTTGCAGCATTATCTATATCTTTGTTATCTTCAGTCGACACATTCCATGGTAGTTCAAGACATGTCTCTATATATGTTCTCTCAACATTGGCCTCAGCATTATTACCAGCAAGTGATTTCAGTCTCTTAATCTCCCTTTTTAGCTTATCCTTTACATACTGTGGTGAATCAAGCTTTTCAACGTCCGCCTCATATTCTTCCGCCTCTGTTATGGTTCCGCCATCAAGTTCTTCATTAATTGCTGCAAGTTCTTCTCTTAATATGTAATCCTTCTGGTTCTTATCTACTCTTTCTCTTACAATATTGCCAAGTTCTTCTTTAATAGTATAAGCATTTATCTCATTTACAAGTAATGTTGCAGCAAATGTATACATCTGCTCATAGTCTTCTGCCTCAAGAAACTGCTGTCTTTTATCAAAATCCATCATAAATTCCTGAGCAAATTCCATCATCAGCTTTTCTGCATCATTATAAGAAAGCCATCTCTTGACTGTATCCTTTGCAAACTTCGGATTAACATGTGCATACTGTGTCAATAGTTCTCTCATACCTACAATTATAGCTCTCGACACCATTTTATCAGGCTTTTCAAGCCCTTCAATAACACTTACATCAGCAAGCATCATTCCCGACGCTTCTTCAAATCTATTTACAAGTGCCTTTTCAAGCCCCTCTACCTGAACCCTTAAAATTTTGCCTGGCATCTTTATTATCTGTTTTATCTTAGCAATTGTTCCTACTGTATATAAATCTGCTATCCCTGGTTCGCTCACCTGCGAATCTCTCTGTGTTACAAGATATATAAGTTCATCAGCTGCCATACTTGCTTCTACAGCTTTTACAGACTTCTTTCTGCTCACGTCAAAGTGCATTACCATCCCAGGAAAAACAGTGACATTTCTTAATGGAATAGCTGGATAATGTCTATCATATTTGTTACTCATATATTCCTCTCTATCTAAAAAAACGGACCGTCCATCATGAACAGCCCGCCTGAATTAATTTCATTACTGTGCTTTTTTAACAGCATCTGTTCTGTATTCTAACAGAGGCTTTGCGTTTCCTTCTACAGCTTCCTTAGTTATTATACATTTTGATATTGTTTCATCTGACGGAATCTCATACATTACTTCATTCATGACTGATTCTAAGATTGAACGTAAACCTCTTGCTCCTGTCTTTCTCTCAAAGCTCTTGTGGGCTACTGCCTCAACAGCTTCATCAGTAAACTCAAGTGCTACCTCATCAAGTCCAAAAAGTGCCTGATACTGCTTTATAATAGCATTCTTAGGTTCTTTTAGAATTCTCACAAGTGCTTCCTCATCAAGCGAATCTAATGAAACAACAACCGGAACTCTGCCTACAAACTCAGGAATAAGTCCAAATTTGATAAGGTCCTGTGGAAGTGCCTTATGGAACATCTCACCTATATCATCATTACTTTTTTCCTTAAGTTCAGAGTTGAAACCAATTGAGCTCTTATCCATTCTTGATTCAATAATCTTCTCAAGTCCATCAAATGCACCACCACATATGAAGAGAATATTAGTTGTATCAATTGGAATAAGTTCCTGCTGCGGATGCTTTCTGCCGCCCTGCGGCGGAACACTGGCAATGGTTCCTTCCAGAATCTTTAAAAGCGCCTGCTGTACACCCTCGCCCGATACATCGCGGGTGATAGATACATTTTCAGACTTCTTCGTAATTTTATCAATCTCATCAATATAAATGATGCCGTACTCTGCCTTGCTGACGTCGTAATCAGCCGCCTGGATGATCTTCAAGAGAATGTTCTCTACATCCTCGCCGACATATCCAGCCTCGGTCAGAGTGGTCGCATCCGCGATGGCAAACGGTACATTTAAG
>ERZ836939.2875-NODE-2875-length-15725-cov-6.373899_pt1 | contig 15725 bp, 10 predicted proteins | sample MGYA00519912_ERZ836939 | MGnify/ENA primary metagenome ERZ836939 (study PRJEB31850, sample SAMEA3708810) | human gut metagenome | biome: human gut; feature: human-associated habitat; material: faeces | place: China | collected 2014 ... | reverse complement strand
CAGTGACCGTAGTGATCAAGAGCGCAAACTATGAGGACATCACGCTGACCGTCAATGTCAATGCGACCAACAAGCTTGTCCCCACTGTTACGGCACCTACGGCAAACGCCCTGACCTACAACGGTGCAGAACAGGCTCTGGTTACAGCAGGCAAGACCACTGGCGGCACGATGCTCTACCGGCTTGACGATTCTGAGTGGAGTGAGCAGATCCCCACAGCGAAAAATGCCGGGGAATACACCGTTTGGTATAAGGTTCAGGGAAACGCAGAGTACGCAGATGTGGCAGAACAAAGTTTGACTGTGACCGTTTCCGATCGGCCTTCCGGCGGCGGTGGCGCATTCGGTGGTGGCGGCGGAGCATCCAGTGGTGGCGGCGGTGGCGCAGCCCCGGCTCCGACACCGGCTGATGCGGATGTCATCACAGTCAAAGAAGACACGAAGGACAATACGACCTCCAAGCCGGGTGCGGAAACCGACACAACTACGACAACCAAGACGACCGTCAAGAATACGACGACCGAAACGACCAAGAACGAGCAGGGTCAGGATGTTTCCAAGACCACAGCCAGCGTTTCCAAAGACCTCGGTGACAAGCTGCTCGATCAGGCGGTTTCCAATAAGTCCGATACGATCGAGATCACTGTGAAGTCCAGTGACGCGAATAACGGCAGCGGCGCAGGCAGCACAGGCGCGGCGGACAGCGTGAAAGCAACCGAAGTCGAGCTGCCAAAGGCGACCGTCAACGCGATCGCCAAGGACACGAACGCCGACCTTGTCATCAAGACCGACAACGGCGAAGTCGTCCTCGACAACAAGACCTTAGAAACGATTGCAGGCGCAGCCAATGGTGACACCGTAACCATCGTGGTGGGCGAAAACACCCAGCTCAAGGAAACGCAGAAACCGGCGGAGAAGATCGTCGGCAAGAACGGCACGCTCTTCGACCTTGCCGCGAAGATTGGCGAAAAACACCTGCATCAATTTGAAGGCGGCAAGGCTTATGTGACTCTGCCGATGCCGGATAAGCTCAAAGGCAAAGACATCCTCGTGATCTACATCGACGACAACGGTCTCTGCGAGATCCTGAACCACAGCGTAGAGAAGATCGGCGCAGAAGATTACATTCGTTTCACGACGACCCGCTTCTCGACCTTCGCAGTCGTCGACAAAGACGAAGCAGAGCGGTTAATTAAAGAACAGAACGCCGCCCACGTCAAAGAACTGATGCAGAGCGCGAAGTTCAAAGTGACCACCACTAAGACGAGCAAGAAATCCGTCAAGGTACAGGTCGCAGCCAAGAGCAGCAAGAGCCTGATCTCCGACATCAAGTCGCTGGGCTACACGGTCAAGTACCAGTTCTATCGCTCGACGAAGAAGGACGCAGGCTACAAGCTGCTCAAGACAAGCAGCAAGAACAGCTTTATCAGCACCAAGGGCACGAAGGGCAGAAAATATTACTACAAAGCCCGCGTGTTGGTCTATGACGGAAGCAAACTTGTGGCTAGGAGTGCACTCAAGCAGTGCAGCTATGGCGCAAGACGTTAATGCAAAACTGATTTTTTGCTAACAGAATATAGAATTTTTACTTAGGGCTGACTGTAACAGGTCAGCCTTATTTCTTTGATGGGACAATTCTTGAATTGTGTTTATGGCAGTTCCAGAATTGTGCTTTTGACAATTCAAGAACTGTCAAAAGCACAATGTAACAGTACTGATAATAACTATACTGATTATAGTGATACTGATCTTATCCTTTCCTATCCGGAATGGAACAGGAATGATAAGAAGTAATATAACTAATGTTGAGGCTGTGGTCTGCCTTTATTGTAGAATTTTTTTCGCCATCTCATATAAAAGTGTGATTGATAAGCATTAAATTTTAATAATTTTGTGATTTTGGTTGTAATTTTCATAGATTTCGCATATAATAAAAGTGTGATTATAAAGCATAAAACTCCAATAAAAATGTGAGGAGTGATTCTATGGAACGATTTATCTTAAAAAAGTTGCTGGATTGGAAGAATTCTCCCTACCGCAAGCCTTTAATCTTGAAGGGCGTACGTCAGGTGGGTAAGACTTGGATTCTGAAAGAGTTCGGCAGACGCTGTTATGAAAATACAGCCTACTTTAACTTCGACGAAAACGAAGAATATAAACAATTTTTTGAAACAACCAAGGATGTGGACCGGATTCTACAAAACCTTATGCTAGCAAGCGGTCAAAAGATATTGCCAGAAAAGACCCTCATCATCTTTGACGAGGTACAGGACTGCCCGAAAGTCATTAACTCCATGAAATATTTCTGCGAGAACGCACCGCAGTACCATGTTGCCTGCGCCGGTTCTCTGTTAGGTATCGCCTTGGCGAAACCTTCCTCTTTTCCAGTAGGCAAGGTCAATTTCATGCAGATTGACCCCATGACCTTCGCTGAGTTTCTACTTGCCAACGGTGATGAAAATCTGGCGCAGTATCTGGAACAGGTGGATACCTTTGAACCTATCCCTGACGCCTTCTTTAATCCGCTGTATGAGAAGCTGAAAATGTACTATGTCACCGGTGGTATGCCGGAGCCGGTATTGATGTGGACGGAGGCACGGGACGTTTCTGCCATGCAGGAAGCATTGTCCGGAATCATTGGAGCCTATGAGCGTGATTTTGCCAAGCATCCTAATCTCAGTGAGTTCCCGAAAATCTCAATGATCTGGAAATCCATTCCTTCTCAACTGGCAAGGGAGAACAAGAAGTTTATCTATAAGGTGGTCAAGGAAGGTGCACGAGCCCGTGAGTACGAGGATGCTTTGCAATGGCTGGTGGATGCCCGTCTGGTGCATAAAATTTATCGCAGCTCAGCTCCCGGCTTGCCGATTGCAGCTTATGATGACTTGTCCGCTTTCAAGATTTATTTGGTAGATGTGGGACTGCTCCGCCGTCTGGCACAGTTGGCTCCCACTGCCTTTGGCGAAGGGAACCGCCTTTTTACTGAATTCAAAGGCGCATTAACCGAAAACTTTGTATTGCAGACTTTAATTACTCAGCTTGAAGTTATGCCCCGTTATTGGAGCCAGAACAACCCACCTTACGAGGTGGATTTCCTCATTCAGCGGGAGAACGACATCTTCCCCGTGGAGGTCAAATCCGAAGCCAACACAACCAGCAAGAGTATGAAGAAGTTCAAGGAACTGTTCCCTGATAAGGTCAAGCTTCGCATCCGTTTCTCATTGGACAATCTGAAACTGGACGATGATGTGCTGAATATCCCGCTGTTCATGGCAGATCAGGCGGATCGATTGATTGGGTTGGCGTTGGAACACAAATCCGAATGAACAAAGGAGAACAGCTATGAATAGATTTGATATAATAAATAGAATTGGCGACAAGTATCGTATTGGCAACACTGAAACAGGCGAGTTTAGCTACGCTCAAGCACTGAAAACTGTCGGCAAAGACATTAAGGATTATCAAAAGGCTACAACAGGAGCACAGCACAAATTCCTTGACATTCGTTTTGAAAATGACCGTTTGGCAGTTCTTGTGGAATGTAAAAACAAGTTCAGTCGTTGGGATAAGGATAAAATTCAAGGTCAGTTACAGGACTATGTTCGTTTTGAAAAAGCATATTCGGATAAAAAGATTGTTGCTATTCTTGCGGAAACCGATGGCGATGAAGTGTGGGTTTGGTACGGTCAATCTGTCATTATTGATGATGAACATCGCATACAAGAAGAAACAGTTCTTCGTACATTTTAAGAATATGAAAACTTGTGTTTTGGTAGAGTGAACGACAAAATCAAAGTTGTTGATTCTATTAAAACGCTTAATGAGAAACTTCATTCGGATGGCATCAACGAAAAACTGCGTAGTCAGTTTGTGGGCACTTGCCTTCTTGCCCTTAAAAACGGCCTTGTTTTCAAAAATGTAAAAGAAACGCTCGATCCCAAAACCGGAAAGAAACTCGCTCCTGAACGTGTTGTCTTAAAGAGTATCAAAAATATTCTGGAGGGCTTGCTTACTCGTGGCGGCAGTTTGAACAAAGCAGGAAAGCTTGCTGTTCTGAACAGCAAAGTTCTCGATGATCAGGATGTTACAAGTTTGACTTACAAAGAGCTTGAGGATATTTTGCAGTTCATTGACGATAATGTTGTTCCTTACATCAATGACAAGAGCACCGCTGGACAAGACTTGTTAAATCTGTTCTTCACCACATTCAACAAGTACGTTGGAAAATCTGATAAAAACCAAGCATTTACTCCTGACCATATCTGCGATTTTATGAGTAAAGCAGTTGGTGTGAACAAAAATTCCCGTGTTTTGGATCCTTGCTGCGGAAGTGGTGCGTTTCTTGTTAGGGCAATGACTGATGCCATGGACGATTGTGATACTGAAGAAGAACGTGAAGAAGTTAAAAAGAACCAAATATTCGGCATTGAATATGAGGAGGGAGCCTTTGGCCTTTCTTCTACCAATATGCTGATACATGGTGACGGTAACTCTAATGTTGTTCAGGATTCAATGTTTAAGCGAGCAAAATGGATTGCCGAGAACAACATCAATATTGTTCTGATGAATCCTCCCTATAACGCAACTAAAAAGTGTTGTGACCCGGATTATACCAAGGGATGGGATGTCAAGAAAAAGGAGGATCCCTCCAAAGGTTTGCACTTTGTAGAGTGGGTAGCTCGCCATGTCCCGTCCACCTGTAAGATGGCTGTTTTACTGCCTATGCAGGCGGCAATAGGAAATTCCGAAGATATAAAGGCATTCAAAAAGAAAATGATGGATAATTACACTTTAGATGCAGTTTTTTCTTTACCTAAAGAAATGTTTTATCCTGGTGCATCAGCGGTTGCATGCTGTATGATTTTTGATTTGTCGCAGAAACATACACGTTCTGATAAAGAAACTTTCTTTGGATATTTCAAGGACGATAAGTTTATAAAGAGGAAGGGCCTTGGCAGAATTGAAATGACAGATAGCGAAGGAAATAGTCTGTGGATCAAAACGGAGAAGTTGTGGCTTGATTTGTATAAAAATAGGAAAGTAGTCCCTGGACTTTCTGTTAAATATAAAGTCACCTATGAAGATGAGTGGTTGGCAGAAGCATACATGGAAACCGATTATGAAACTTTAGAAGAGAATGACTTTCAAACGACAATTAATTCCTATCTTTCGTACTTGGTAAAGGAAGGAGAAGTTTATGAGTCTTGATGCCAGACGTTGGGAAAAGTTTTGCTTTTCTGATATTTTCATAATTAAAAATGGGTTTTATAACAAAAAGCCTGAAAACTGTGGTAAGGGGACAATCCCCTTTTTGGGCGCCGTTGATGACAACAATGGTGTAACGGAATATTATACTACTGAGGAAATAGAGTCTGCATCCAAAACGGGAGACTTGCCCAATGCACCGCTTGATAAAAAATTATTTCCGCCAAAAGCTGTATGTGTTACAAATAACGGTTCTGTTGGTTATGCGTATTATCAAAACAAGACATTTACATGTAGTCACGATGTGAATGCACTATATTTAAAAGATAACGAGTTTAACGAATATACCGGCTTATTTGTTGCAACAGTTATAATGCACGATAGATATCGTTGGGACTACGGCAGAAAGTGGCGTCCCAAACGAATGGTTTTTTCAGAAATAAAATTACCTATCATGCAAGACGAAAATGGCAATGCTATTATTGATAAAGACCACAAATATTCACCTGCTGGTTTTTTGCCGGATTGGGAGTATATGGAAAAGTATATTAGACAACTGCACTCAAAAAGAATTTCAACAGCGATAAAAAGCCAATGTAGAGATATGAAATTAGCAGATTGGAAGCAGTTTAAGCTGACAGACTTGTTTGATATTTGTCGAGGAAATGGATTGTCGAGGATCGCTTTAGATGATGGGTCTGATAATGGTATTAATTTCATTTCAAGGCAAAGCTATAATAATGGGGTCAACTCTGTTATTGGGCGGCTTGAAAATGTTAAGCCATTTGATGGTGGCTGTATTACCGTTGCTTTGGGCGGAGAATACTTGGGTTCATCCTTTGTGCAACTAAAGCCATTTTATACTGGAGCACATATGGCTGTGCTGACTCCGAAGGATGCCGAAATGACTCTTTATTCAAAACTCTTTATTTGCACATTGATTCGTTTCGAGTCTAAGATAAAATACTGTGCTTTTGGGAGAGAATTGGATACGCACATTGACAGAGAATTCTCCATAAAATTGCCAGTAAGAATAGACGGAAATCCTGACTGGGATTGGATGGACGCCTATATGAAATCATTGCCGTATAGCGACAGATTATAATTATCTATTTCTTATAACATTAGCAAAATATTTTGCAACAGCTGGAGATGAGAATATACAAAAAGCCCAAAATGCACGGAAACCGATTTAATCTGTTTTTCGGTGACTGAAAAAGCGCCAAGAAAAAACTGATACGGTAGCTTCAAACGATTGATAGCTTACTACAGATAAATACGGAGGAAAATATGCAATTAATAAATATCAAAATTAAAAACTACAGATTGCTTATTGATGCCGAGCTGGATGTCGATGAAAAAACAACTCTTATCGTTGGCAGGAACAATACCGCCAAAACTTCCTGTAATAACTGTATCAACACTGTATTGCAAGGAAGCGATTTTTCATACAATGATTATCCTCTGTCAAAGCGAGAAAATCTCTACAACCTGTTTTTGCAGTTCATGGAGAAAAAATTAAGTTATGAAGATCTCTGCAAAGGAATAGAACCTATTTCTATAGAATTTGTAGTTGATTATTCATTGGATGATCCAGATACAAAATTGGGGGCATTATCACCTTTCATTATCGACGTTGATGTGGATACCACTACAGCGTTAATTCGTGTGGAATATCAGTTGAAAACTGACGAAAATAAACTGCGGGAACTGTTTAAGGAGAGTTGCTATAGTGGGGGCAAGTTTACTCCCAAAACAGAGGAAATGCATGATGTACTTGTAAGCAATTTTACGAGGTTGTTTGGTTTAACTATCTATGCGGTTAATCCGAAGAATTTAGAAGATCGACAAGTTAAGAGTCACAGAGAACTTGAAGACCTTTTCCCTTATTATCCGATTCCTGCAGAACGTATACTTGGAGAAGATGGTACTCAAAAGAATGAGTCCCTTAGTTCATTGATTTCGGACTATTTCAACTTGAGCGAGGAAGACTTGACACCAGACATAGTGGAGAAAGTTAAGGAACTCCGCTCAGTGGTTGATGGTGCAAATAAAGATGTGCAAAAAGAAAGTGATCGAATACTCAGTGACTTGGTCAACAAAGCAGTTGGTTTTGGCTATCCTAATGTTGAAGAATTACAGCTTGGTGTTATCACAGAGTTGAGGATCGATGATCAGATAAAAAACCAGACACGTCTTTCATATACTTCTGGTGCCAGAGATGAAAGCCTACCCAGCGCCTATAATGGACTTGGATACAAGAATTTGATTAAAATGGAATTTCTCCTGGCTGCGTTTGCACGAGATGTTGAGAAGAAGGGGGAAGCCTGCATTCCGTTGCTGTTTATTGAAGAACCAGAGTCACATATGCATCCTCAAATGCAACGGGCGTTTGCTGAACATTTGGAAAAATTCCTTGCAAAAATTACTACCGTTCATATTCAGACATTTTTAACTACACACTCTGCACACATAGCAAATACCATGGATTTTTCTAAAATCCGATATGCAAAAAAATCCAAATCTGGAGTTGTTTATAAGAATCTTGATATCTTTGCTAAAGAAAATGTCGACAATATGGATTTCATCAAGAAATACCTTACGCTTAGCAGATGCGACTTGTTCTTTGCAGATAAAATTATTTTTGTTGAGGGTGCGTCGGAGCGGTTGCTGATACCGGACATGATAGAAAAGTGCGAGAAAGAAAAACTGTTTGATTCAGAAAAGTATAAACTGCCTGCACAGTATTATGCTTTGATTGAAATTGGAGGGGCATACGCATATAAATTCATACCTTTTGCGGACTTCCTTGGACTACCTTGCTTAATTCTTACGGATATAGATTCTATGATAGATGGCAGAACTAAGGCTGTTGTCAGCAAAGGTAAGACCACCTCCAATGCAACAATAAAGTGGTGGATGCGTAAAATTAAGGGTATTCCGCAGAATAGCAAAGATAAGATTTCACTTGCTAATATCATCTCAGCAACAGATGCAGAAAAGACTCTGGGGAAATGTCATATCGAATATCAAACTCTGGAAAATGGGATATGCGGCAGATCCTTGGAAGAAGCTGTCATGAATGTGAATCGTAATCATTATGGGTTAGTGGAACCTGTTGCGGAAGAAGACTTGGAGTTTACCGAAAAAAGCAAGACTGACTTTGCACTCAACCTGATTTGCAATAATCCCAATTATTCTATTCCCCAATATATTAAAAATGGTTTGATCTGGCTTAATAATCAACGAGTTCTTGAGTGAGGAGGTGCTGAGGATTGACTAAGAATTGTGGCTTTTCAAATTATGACATAGCTAAGGCGGAAGCAGACAAAGTCGACGAGCAGATTGTTGCTGCCCTCAAGGCTGGACGTAGCTTCCGTGTGGAGGCCGGTGCTGGTTCTGGAAAAACTTACTCACTCAACCGTGTAATCGAGTGGATTCAAGCAAACAAGTGGAATGATTATCGTCGGAAAAAGCAAAATGTAATATGTATTACATATACAAATGCAGCGGTTGATGTTATTGCGGAGCGGTTATCCCAAGATTCATTTATTCTTCCGTCGACGATTCATTCCTTTGCTTGGAGTGCAATCAAGCAGTACCAAAGTACTCTTATGAGCATTATTGATAACGATGAGTCATTAGCAACGACTGAAACGGATTTCAGCAAGGTGTTGGAAATCCGTTATACCTTAGGACACCGTTATGTCTCGCAAGGGGTACATTATTTGCACCATAACGATGTTTTGAAACTTTTTTGCACTCTGTTGGATAATGTAAAATTTCGCCGTGTTTTCTCCGACAAGTACCCTTTGATTCTAATTGATGAATACCAAGATTCCTACAAACCGATTGTCACACGTTTTATAAATTTCTTTATTGCTGAAGAAACTGGACCGCAATTTGGCTTTTTCGGAGATGCATGGCAAACTATTTACCAAACCAATAATGCCTGCGGTGCGATAGAACACACCAATCTTGAGGAAATCAAAAAAGGTTCAAACTTTAGATCTTCTCCCAGAATCGTGAAGCTCTTAAATGATATTCGCCCAGATCTGCCACAACAATCTGCAATAGATAATTTTGAAGGCGAAGTAGTTGTTGTAACCTGTGAAGATTTTTCTGGAATTCGTCGATCAGATCGCACATTCAAAGACGATCTCCCAGCAGAGGAACTAAAATCCAGGCTGTACCTGCTTTCAGAATGTATCAAGAAGAATGTGCCAAAAGATGAAAATATCAAAATTTTGATGATAACTCATAAGGTTCTTGCCACACAGCAAGGATATGAGCACCTATTAGCTATTATTGATGATGGACTTCGAGATAAACAAGATCCATTTTTGCTATTCTTCATGAATACCGTAGAACCGATATACGAAGCACTTAGTACATCAAATATGCAACTGCTGTTTGATACGCTTGGAATTAGACGCTATCCGATCACGAAAAAATCCGAGAAGATGAAATGGAAAGAGTTTGAGTCGCAGCTAAAGAAGGCTCGTGAGAAGAAAGCCATTGATGTTGTCAATACTATTGTAGAGACAAAGTTGGTTCCTGTTCCGTCATTGGTTGATGGATACTACCATCTATATTATGATGCCCCGGATACAATCTATGGATTGGATTCAACAATCCGTGATGTTTTAGATTTAGATTACAGCCAATTTCGGGCTGCAATTGAATTTCTATACCCTGAAGCAGAGTTTTCGACGGAGCACGGCGTTAAGGGCGAAGAATACGATAATGTTGTCTTTGTTATTGGCAAAGGATGGAATCAATATCAATTTGAAACCTATGCACCAATGATAACGGGACATGCTCCTATACCAAAGGGGAAGCAGGCTTCCTATGAAAGAAATCGAAATCTGTTTTATGTATGTTGTTCAAGGCCAAAGAAAAGATTGATTTTCTTTGTAACGGTTCCTATTGATTCCATCTTCAAATCGTTTTTGGTTGAACTTGTTGGAGAACAGAATATTTTTACCTTCAGCCAGTATATCGAAAGAAAAATCGATTAAGTAGTTAGAAGTAAGACATCACTCATCGTTCTTTGAGCGGTGAGTGATGTTGCTATAAATTCAATTATTATTTCATAGACTCTTTTCTGTTGCTTATTTCATAAGGCAAATTATAAGAACAGCGTTCAGGATGAACGAGCAGCCATCAATGAAATTGATGCTCAAAGGGTATCAGGGAGCTTTCCCTGACAAGTCATTTTGCAAATTGAGGCGAAGGAGAAAATGCGAAAATGAGCAAAGTGCTGTAACTTTGCCCTGTTTGCCAGTTTCCTTCCAACATATAACTTGTGCCCAAGTTGGGAACAAGTACGGATTAACTTCTGCTCTAATTGGGCAGAAGTCGGAATCGGAACCTTCGTCCAATTTGTGCGGAGATGTATCAATTTTTATTCCCGACTCGGGAATAATTTTGCCCGTATATTATAGGCGTTACAAATTGGCAAGCAGTGTAAACCTGTACAGGTTCACTCATTTTCTTGATTTCCCCTCTGGGTCAATCTTCGTAAATTGCTTGTTGGGGAAGCATCCCCAATCCCTTTTGAACGCCACCTGTGGTGTCGGCTGCGCATTCATTCTGAATACTTTTACTTACTGACTTCTGCGCAATTTGCATAGAAGTTCAATTTTCCATAACGAAAAAATGAAAACATGGGAGAAGTTGTCCATGATTATTTAGTGTCAAACGATTTATTCAAGAGGATTTGCAAAATCTGGCTGAAGAACTGAGGGAAACGGAGCAGCAGCTCTCCAAACTAGATGAAGGAAGAAAAAACAATATGATTGCCATCTGTGACTTGGAAATGACAAAAGAAAGGCTGCTCTCTTTTGCAGAGTATGCAAAAGATGCGCAGCTGGAGGTTCTGGTCACATTGATCCAGACTATCGTAGAAAGAATTTATATCGTCGATAAAGATGATGAACGTTTCTGTCACATCTTCATCAAAGGCTGTGCGGACGAGGGTTATACCGGCTTCTTCCAGACAGCCGGTTACATAGAGCAAAATACTACCCCTGTGTGTGATTCAGAACAGTATTGCATTGACAATATATTTTTTACATATGTTTTTATTCGTCACTTCTTTCCTCCACTAAGCAGATTATATCAAAGTGAATCAGAGTTGATTCACTTTTTTGAGTCAAAATTTTTGGATGAATCAGAAGTGATTCACTCTGGAGCATATACGAACTTGTATGCGTATCCGCTTTGATTACTCCCGCTTTGAGCTGGAACGTGTTTTGCTAGCATAGCGTTTGGATATCCACAAACGCATTTCTGGGGAATCCCCAGACCCCCGCGCTGCTCTTGTGTGACGATAGTGACGCTGATGACGCTTGTGACGCTGTTTTGAGGATATCCCTATACCATATCCCGGATTCAGCGTCATTAGCGTCATCTGCGTCATTCTGATTTTGTGTTTCTCGTAATATCATTATTTTTGCTTCGAGCAGTAGTAAACTGCAAGCGTCATTTCACTATAAGCGTGACGGTGGTGACGATGGTGACGGTGTTCGTGGGATAGGGTAAAGGGGTATATCAAAAACATCGTCATCACCGTCAGCATCGTCATTCTACAGGCAAGCCGTTTTAATCTGCGGCTTGCCTGTTTTATTTTGAGTAATGTGGCAGGGTTTTTGCCCCATTGCCTGTTAAAATGGATTTAGATATTTTGTAAAAGTGCAAGGGTTTTTAGCACAATGGGTGATATGCTGTTTTTGAAGTGTAATTTTGGCGTTTAGGCCAGTTCTTGAGAAAAAATTCTTCGCTTTACATCTCTAAACTTGCAGGAATCCTGCAAGTTATACTGTTATACTGAAATTTAATGAAAAAATTCCATTATTTTTTCAGCGAGCGTTACCTTTTGCCTTTTCCCAGTGGCTATATAGTAGAGATAATTTTTCAAATATTTTGAGGACAGTTGCAAAAGTTGCGACTGCCGGTCTGTATGATATGATTTGGAATCTTTCTAAAAATTTGAACTTTTTCTAAACAGTTTAAAAAACCTCGTAATTTTCGCCGTTCTCAGCGGCTATATAGTAAAGACCTTTTTATAAATTATTTACATAGGAGGAACCCATGAACACGGAATTTCAAGATTTACCAAATGTTGTAAGTCCCAAGGAGGTGCAAACTTACTTCGGCATTTCGCGCTCAACCACCTACCGCATATTTCACGACGCAACTTTCCCTGCGTTCCACATTGGAAACCGACTGCTGGTGCGGCGGAATGAGTTACTGGACTGGCTGAAACAGCAAAAGGTCAATAAAGCCCAAAACGAGAACCCGAAGATTGTCGGGTCTGATGAATAGCTTTGTGGCCGTACCTGTGGTAGTCTTTGTGTCACGAAAGGAGACGATGCAACGTGAAAGACACATATAAAAAAGCCCTGCGCCGCGGGCATAACGAGGGCAACATCCGTCAGCGCACAGACGGGCGGTGGGAGGTGCGGCTATCTGCCGGAATCGACTACAAAACCGGTAAGCCCAGACGCACATCCACCTGCTGTAACACGCGGCAGGAAGCCATTGCCATTTTACAGCAGCAAGCCCATGAAGTCCGCACACAGGGCTGGCGCGATCCTATGTCGGTGACACTGGGAGAGTGGTATGAATACTGGCTGGACACCTATATGAAGGACACCGTCAAGCAATCTACTTACGCCAGCTACCGCAGTTATCTCAACAAGCACTTTTGTGTACTGGGAAAGATTTTATTAAAGAAATTAGAACCGCACACCTTGCAGGAGTTTTACAACTACAAATTTCGCGAGGAAGGGCTGTCGCCCAAGACGCTTCGCAACTACCACATGGCATTGCATAAGTGCTTACAGCAAGCTGTAAAAGAGCATCTACTGGTCTATAATCCCTGCGATGCCGTGACCTTGACCAGCGGAGAGAAACCCGAAGTCGTAGTCTTTACCAACGACCAGCAGCGGGCGCTGGTGCAAGCCAGCTACCGCCACCGCTATGGTGTGTTTATCCGCTTAGACTTGTGTACCGGATTACGCATGGGGGAATTGCTGGCGCTGAAGTGGGAGGACATCGACTTTTCCACCGCCCAACTCCATGTACGCCGTACCATCAACCGCCTTGCCAAGTACGAAGCCCACGACGGCGAAAACAAAACCGAGATTGTATTTGGTACACCCAAGACCAAGAATTCCTGCCGTATCATTCCGCTGACCCGCACAATGATTGACGAACTTACCCGCTGGAAGAATCTGCAGGCACAGGATAAGCAGCGGGCAGGGGACAAGTACCTTGACAACGGCTTTGTAGTGACCAACGAGTTCGGTCACTACTTTGAGCAGAAAACCTTCAAGGATTACTACAACCGATTGTTGAAGGATGCTGACATCGGGCACTTTACCTTCCACGCCCTGCGGCATACCTTTGCCACCCGCGCTCTAGAGCGCGGCATGGACTACAAGACACTGTCGGCAATCTTAGGGCATTACTCGGTGGCTTTTACGATGGACACCTATGTTCACAGCATGGATGAACACAAGCGGAACGAAATGAATAAGATGGACGATATGTTCGGGATGCAGTATAGCATCTCTGTAGAGAACCAGCCTTATCCTGTACTCTGCACCTTATCCCCGAACGGCTGCACCGCCCATGTTCCCGACTTTCCAAAAATTGCTACCCAAGCAGCTACGCTGGATGCTGCCCTGCTCGAAGTCAAGCAGCAAATCCAAAAAGCCCTGCGCCAATACAAGAACCCGCCCATTCCTACCAAACAGGAACAGATCATCGTACCAAACAACAGCGTGTTGGTACTCGTCAAAGCAGGTTGACCGCTCCTATATTTACCTGCCAACTCCGCAAAATTTATCCACAAAAAGCGCCCGGGCGGTTGAAAAATTCAGCCGCCCGGGCGCAGTCGTTTTCCCGTTTCGGGGTCATTTTGGGGTCAAAGTTACCAGCTTGTTACCACTTTTGCCATAATGTAGAAAAAAGCACGTTGAAACTTGTCGTTTCAACGTGCTTTTGTTGGTTGCGGAGACAGGACTTGAACCTGCGACCTCCGGGTTATGAGAAATTCAAAGTCAGTGCGTTACTGTACTTTTTTGTGTGGCACGGTGGTATCCTGTCCCGCACCTCCGCACAGATTTTGTCCCATGTGTACTAATAATTCCGCACAGTATCCACCTGTTCCAAATGCTTTTGGGGGCAGTTTTGGGGGCAAAATCGAGCTGTTATTCAAGAAAGGTATTTTTCCCCAGCGCTCATTTATCTGCGCAGCTTTGGTCTTATTGTGAGCACAAATTTCTTTGGGCTCATACAGGGGCAAATCCCTGCAATATAAGTAACAACTTCTACTTTCCAGTATCAAGTTGTATGCCGTGTCCATTTCAACCAGCTTTTGCAACAGTGTCATTACTCGCCTGCATCATCGCCTATTACAGCCCGCGTTGCCGCGAGAAAGGCCCCTTTTTGGGCAATTTCCAGCCTTATCGGCACCCATGCCCGCCACATCACTGTGACGCCTGAAGTCCCCCGTTGAAGTGCCCCCAAAAAGTTAGACAATAATTTGAAGCAAAAATTGTTCAAGCAGCCGAAAGGGCTTGCTGTCTGTGAATTGCAGGCGGCAAGCCCTTTAGCTTTGCCTTGATCCTGCGGTTGTTGTAGTAATCCAGATATTCAACGAGTTCCTGCTTGAAGTGTTCCATAGACTGAAATTCTTGCAGATATAGCAGTTCGCTCTTGAGCAGCCCGAAGAAATTTTCTATCACTGCGTTGTCCAGACAGTTTCCCTTTCGGCTCATACTCTGTCGGATGCCCTTCTCTCGGAGCATCCTCTGATACTGTTTATGTTGGTATTGCCAGCCCTGATCAGAATGGAGAATGAGGTTTGTTCCGTCCGGAATTTTTGCAAATGCCTCGTCCAGCATGGTCGTCACCATACTCAGCACAGGGCGATCCGATATGGTATAGCTGACCAGATCGCTGCTGTGCAGATCGAGAATTGGGGACAGATACAGTTTCTCGCCAAACAAACTGAACTCTGTCACATCGGTGACCCACTTCTGGTTTGGCTTTTCGGCGCGGAAGTCCCGGTTTAACAGATTTGGTGCGATTTTACCCACTTCTCCCTTGTAGGAGCGATATTTTTTCATCCTGACGCGGCAAACCAAGCCCAGCTCCTTCATAAGCCGCCGGACAGTCTTGTGGTTCAGGAGGAAATTGCGCTTGTGAAGTTCTGTTGTCATGCGACGATAGCCGTATCTTCCCTTGTTTTCATGGTAAATCGTTGTGATTTCTTCTTTGACAGATGCGTATTTGTCTGTGCGCTCCATCCGCTTCAGATGATAGTAGAAGGTGGCGCGGGGCAGTTGAGCGATTGAGAGAAGAATATCCAGAGAATGTCTTTGCCTCAGCTTTTGAACTACCTGCGTTTTCTGCGCTGGCGTCGCTCGTCTTCCAAAACCAAGGCTTGCAAGTTTTTTAGGTAATCGTTCTCCGCACGCAGTCGCTGCACTTCGGCCAGCAGATCTT
>ERZ836939.2867-NODE-2867-length-15769-cov-4.279305_pt1 | contig 15769 bp, 14 predicted proteins | sample MGYA00519912_ERZ836939 | MGnify/ENA primary metagenome ERZ836939 (study PRJEB31850, sample SAMEA3708810) | human gut metagenome | biome: human gut; feature: human-associated habitat; material: faeces | place: China | collected 2014 ... | reverse complement strand
TCAAAACTTTATGTTACCTTCATTGATTATTTCTTCAATGATTTTACTTGTTAAACAAGGAGGAACATCTTATGAATAGTTATGTACTTTCAGCAATTATTCTTTCTGCTTTAATTACTTTTTTATTAAGAGCTTTTCCTTTTCTTTTATTTAAAGAAAAAGAACTTCCTAAATGGTTAGAAAAACTAGAAAAGCATTTACCAATGACTATTATGGCAGTTCTTATTGTTTATTGTCTAAAAGATTTAAAAACGCAATTAACAACACTTTTTATTCCTTATCTTTTAGCGTGTTTAACAGTTGTCTTTACTTATAAATGGAAGAAAAATACTTTTTTAAGTATTATTTTATCAACTCTTGTTTACATGATTTTTATCCGTCTATAGTTTGTTAAAAATATCACAAGCTATAGATTTTTTATTTTGGTAGTGCTATAATTATATTAACACTTAAAAATTGTATTTAAGGAGGAAATGTAAATGGGATTTTTAACAGGTAAAACAGCAATTATTACAGGAGCAGGACGTGCTGTCTTAGAAGATGGAAGCTGTGGTTCTATTGGTTATGGAATTGCGACAGCTTATGCTAAAGAAGGAGCAAATCTTGTCATTACAGGACGTAATGTTAAAAAATTAGAAGCTGCTAAAGAAGAATTAGAAAGATTATATGGTATCAAAGTTTTAACAGTTCAAGCAGATGTCAATGCTGGTGCTGATAATGAAGCCGTTGTCAACAATGTTGTTAAACAAGCAATGGATACTTATGGAAGAATCGATGTTTTGATCAATAATGCGCAAGCATCAGCATCAGGGGTAACATTAGCTGATCATACAACAGAACAATTTGATCTAGCAATGTATTCAGGACTCTATGCAGCCTTCTATTATATGAAAGCATGTTATCCATATTTAAAAGAAACAAAAGGATCAGTTGTCAACTTTGCTTCAGGAGCAGGATTATTTGGAAACTATGGACAATGTTCATATGCTGCTGCCAAAGAAGGAATCCGTGGATTAACACGTGTAGCTGCTAATGAATGGGCAAAAGATGGAATCAATGTCAATGTGGTATGTCCTTTAGCTTGGACGGCACAATTAGAACAATTTGAAAAAGCATATCCAGAAGCCTTCAAAGCAAATGTTAAAACACCACCAATGGGACATTTTGGAAATAATGAATTAGAAATTGGACGTGTCTGTGTACAACTTGCTAATCCTGATTTTAAATATATGACAGGAGAAACACTTACATTAGAAGGTGGACTTGGTTTAAGACCTTAATCATTAATCACTCTTAGGAGTGATTTTTTTTATGTATTCTTTTATAATGAATATATAGGAAAGAGGGAATGGTTATGAAGTATGCATTAATTAATGGAAAAATTTTAAATGGTCATCAGGATATGGAAGTAGAAACAGGGAAAGCAATTTTTATTGAAAATGAAAAAATTGTGGCTATTGAACCTTATCGTAATTTAGATAAATCTTATCAAATTATTGATTTACAAGGAAAATATATTTTACCAGGACTCATCAACATGCATGTTCATCTTGCAGGAAATGGAAAACCACAAAAGAAACAAAAAGATAATGAAAAGACAGTTAAAATGTTGATGTCTAATCCATTATCACGAAAAATTACGTATAAAGTGGTTTCTAATTTCGCTAAGATCGAATTAATGAGTGGGGTAACAACAATTCGTACAGTTGGAGGAATTGCTCATTATGATTCTAAATTAAGAGATGAAATTTTAAAAGGAAAAGTTATTGGTCCAAGAATTGTTGCCAGCAATGAGGGAATTTCTGTTCCTCATGGTCATATGGCAGGATCAGTCGCCATTGCTGCTCATAATAATGAAGAAGCTCTAGCTTTAGTGGATAAAGCAAAAAGTCAAAATGTTGATTTGATTAAACTTATGATTACTGGTGGGGTTTTAGATGCAAAAGAAAAAGGAGTGCCTGGCGAATTAAAAATGCCTCCTGAAATGGTAAAAGCTGTTTGTGATAGAGCACATCAACTTGGCTATAAAGTAGCTGCTCATGTTGAATCATCTGAAGGGGTACGAGTAGCTTTAGAAAATGGTGTTGATTCGATTGAACATGGAGCAAAATTAGATGATGAAATGATTGCTTTATTTAAAGAAAAGAAGGCTTTTTTATGTACGACGATTTCACCAGCACTTCCGTTTGCGTTGTTTGATCCAAGTATTTCCAATGTTTCAGAAATAGAAAAATACAATGGTGAACTCGTTTTCAATGGTATTATTGATTGTGCAAAGCAAGCATTAGAAAATGATATACCTGTTGTTTTAGGAAATGATGTAGGATGTCCATGGGTGAGTCAATATGACTTCTGGCGAGAACTTTATTATTTCCATAAATATATTGGTGTTTCTAACCGTTTTGCTTTATATACAGCAACATCACTTGCTTCTAAATACGCTGGTCTTGAAAATATTACAGGAAGTATTGATGTTGGTAAGGATGCAGATATGATTGTTGTAAGTGAAAATCCTTTAGATGATTTAAAAGCTTTAAGATATGTTGAAAAAGTATTTACACGTGGTAAATTAATTGATTATCCAAAGGTAAAAATCAATAAAACAGTAGAAACAGAATTAGATAAGTATTTATAAGGAGTTAGTTATGAACAGAAAATTTTTCTTTTTTGACATTGATGGAACATTAGCAGTAGGAACACCAGGAAGACAATACATCCCTGAATCCACAAAAAAAGCAATTCTCATGTTAAAAGAACAAGGACATTTTGTAGCAATAGCTACAGGAAGAAGCTATGCTATGGCTGTAGATCATATGAAAGAACTTGGCTTTGAAAATATGGTCAGTGATGGTGGAAATGGAATAACAATAGATAGCCAACTATTAGAAATTAAACCACTTGATTATGACAAATGTCTACAATTAATTGATGAATGTAAGGAAAAGGGCTTCATCTGGGCTATTTCTCCTGATAATGCAACAAGAAGACTTGCTCCAGATAATCGCTTTTATGATTTTACACACGATATATATATGGATACTGTTGTAAAAGAAGGGTTAGATCCTAGAGATTATGATGAAATATATAAAGTTTATATTGCTTGTTATAGTCCCGAAGAAGATCAATTAGAGTCATTGAAGGAATTACCATGGTGTCGATTTCATAAAGAATTCTTATTTGTGGAACCAGGAGATAAATCTATTGGCATAAAAGCGATTGTTGATCATTTTGGTGGTGATTATAAAGATGTTGTCGTTTTTGGAGATGAGAAAAATGATTTAAGTATGTTTATTGGAGAATGGACATCAATTGCGATGGGAAATGCTATTGAAGAATTGAAGGCTAAAGCAACTTATGTTACAGATGATGCTGATAAAGATGGAATATATAAGGCGTGTCAATATTATGGGTGGATAGATTAATATGAAAAAGAAGATTATATTTTTTGATGTAGATGGAACTTTATACACAAATGAATTAGGTGGGATTACAGATAATGTTAAAAATGCTATTGCTGCTACAAGAGCTTTAGGACATCTGTGCTTTGTTGCAAGTGGTAGACCATATGGTTATATTGCAGATAATGTGAAAGCAATTGGATTTGATGGATATGTTCTTGCTAATGGGGCAAATATTAAATATCAGAATCATGATTTAGAAAAAAGATTTCTTAACTATAAAGATGTCAAAGAATTATGTCAAAATCTTAAAAAAAAGAATATCGAATATGTCTTACAAACATCAACATTATGTTATTTAAATAAAGAGAATAAATGTTTACTTGATTTCTATAAAAAATGTAATATTGATTTTAAGAACTTTTGTTTTGATTATGATGAAGAGGAAATTATGCATAAAGTTGTCAAAATAGAAGTTTGGGTAAAAGACCAGGAAGAACTAGATTTTGCTATTTCATGTTATGGAGCTTTTCAATATGAATTGCACCCTGATAATCATAGTATGGAAATTTATGCAAAAGACGTATCGAAGGCAACTGGGATTTTAGATGTATTAAGATTATTAAATATTGATATCAAAGATAGTTATTGTTTTGGGGATGGACCAAATGATGTAGAAATGTTTGAAACAGTAGGCCATGCGATTGCAATGGGAAATGCTATTGATATTATTAAAGAAAAAGCAGATGAAGTCTGCTTAAGTGTAAAAGAAGATGGCGTTTATTACAAATTAAAAGACTTATTTGATTTAAGCTAATTATCAAATAAGTCTTTTTCTTTACTATTTTAAAAGTTTAAAATGATGTCCTGGTTTTACGAAATCTAATAACATGAGTTCTTCTGGTTTAATAGTTGCAACTAAATTACGCTCACCATCATTTGGAATTTCAGTAAGTACAATTTCTAGTTCACCACGATAATGAGCTAGATTATCATTAACAATCAAGACGTCTCCACGTGTAAAGACTTTTTTACCTGGGTCTCTATATGGAATTGATTGTGATTCAATGTTTTTATCAGTTGCAGTTGCAACTGATGCATCTTGAATACTCTTTTGTTCTTTAAACCAAACTCTTGGCATAGAAGAACGTAACATAAATGAAGAATGATCATAACGATCCCAATGTGGTGCATAATCAAACATAATCATTTTTTCATTATCTGAAATACCTTCAGCTTCATCTACTTTCATTTCAATTGCTTGAAGATTAACTTTAGATAAAGCTTCTAATTCTTCATCACTTGCTGGATAATTTCCAATAAGAATATCATCAACATCGCCAGTTGCTAATAGATAACGAGCTTGTAAATCAATTGGTAAACCTCTCATAATTTCAACTGTTGGTAATCCACAGAAAACTTGCCAAGGTCCAATTGTATTTTCATTATTTGATGAAACAAATGCAGCAGTGTGTAAATTTAATTCTTTCCAATAACTGTTATACTCCATAAATAAGTCAAAATCCATACCAGTATAACGTTCTGGGAAGAAGTTATGACACATAGTCATTTGGTCTTTGTTTCCACCCTTATTAATTAAAAGTTCAACACCCATATCCATACTTGCATTAAATTCAATTTTAATACCATATGGATTACGTGTTAATTGAATATCTCCTTGTGTCCCAAAGTTTCCATCCATTCTAATAATATCAAGTCCTAAATCATAAAAAGGTTTTAAGTTATCAGGAGTTGCTCCAATTAAAGTAAAAACTTCAGGATTTGTATCAGCAGCAACTTCAAATCCTAATTCATGAGCTTTATCCATGAATTCTTTAAATTCAACCAAATATGTTTCCCTTTGATCTTCAGGAATAGATAAAAAACAAGTGAAAATTCTGCTATATCCCAATTGAGCAGCTTTTTCTAAATATGTGTATACCTCATCACGTGGTGTTTTATCTGGGTATACAGAAATACCTAATTTATGCATTTTCGTTTTCCTCCTTGTGCAACCACATTATAACATTTTTACTTGAAATATTTAAGCGTAAAAAAGATTTTCTATAAATTTCTTTCATTTTGTACTATAATACATAGAGAAAGGAGCAATGATATGAGTTTAGAAATTTGTTTATCATTTATTATGACTTTTATTGTCAGTCTCATACTAGTACCATTTGTCAGCAAAATATCAAAACAACTTGGTATCATTGCTCATACAAATAAACGTACTATTCATAAAGGAACAATAGCGAGAACAGGTGGTTATGCTATTTATGCCAGTTTCTTAATTGGAACTATGATATTCCTAAAAACAGATACTCAAATTAATGCTATTCTAATTGGGGGTTTCATCATATTTTTAACTGGATTTTATGATGATATTCATGACTTATCACCTAAACTTAAAATGCTGGGACAGATTATTGCAGCACTAGTTGTCATTATTTATGGTGATATTTCATTAAAAGGAGCAATTATACCTTTTTTGCCATCAAATGTATCACATGTGATTGCTATTATAGTTACAATTGGATGGATTGTTGGAATAAGTAATGCAGTTAACCTGATTGATGGATTAGATGGTTTATGTGGTGGTATTTCAATTATAGTTCTTGTGACAATCTCATTAACTTCTTTGACTTATGGTCGTACAGATATATCATCATTATCATTATTGTTAGCAGGTGCTATTGGAGGTTTCTTAGTCTATAATTTTCATCCTGCCTCTGTATTTCTAGGTGACTGTGGAGCTTTATTTATAGGATTTATGATTGCAGTTATTTCATTGTTAGGTTTTGGATATAAAAGTTCATCATTCTTTACATTAGGAGCTCCTATTGTTGTATTAATGGTTCCTATTATGGATACAATTATAGCAATTATTAGAAGAAAAGTTCATCATAAAAGTTTTAGTGAAGCAGATAAGAATCATTTACATCATAAATTGATGTTCTCTTTAGAATTAGGTCAAACAAAAAGTGTTTTGATTTTATATACTGTGACAATTCTTTTCTCATTATGCTCATATATATATTTATATGATAAGATTGCTGCAACAATCCTCTTTCTAACATTAATGTTATTTTTTGAAGTCTTTGTTGAAGCAACAAATATGATTGATCGTAAATACAAACCAGTGTTAACAATCATGAATATATTTATAAAGAGCGAGTATTTGCCATCTATTAAGGATACAAAACCATATCACCGTATTGTGGAAAGAGCTAAAAAGAAATACGCTATAATCTTCCTTATAGTGGTTGCTATTGTCTTTTCATTAGTATTCTTTATTAATAAAGATAATACTCCTAAAACAAACAAACCCGAACAAACGATAGAATACAAAGAAGTAACTCACGAAACCCCTTTAATGAGTAATATATATAATCAGTTAAAAACTGCAGTCAGTAGAAATAAAAAAGAAGATATTAGACAATTGGTAGCTGCATATTTTATTACAGATTATTTTACACTTTCTAACAAGGTAGAGAATCAAATTGGTGGAATTGATTATTTTTATACAGATAAGAAAGATGATTTTACTGCTTATGCAAAAGCTGCATATTATAAGAATGCAAATACTTTGATTACAAACAAAACAAATACACAAGAAGTTATTAAATATAGTATTATTTCTAATGAACCCTCAAATGTTGCTTTATCAGGTCTTGAAGATTATAGTTATTATGATATAAAAATAACTGTATATTTTAAAGAACTAAATTCTATACTTAATGTTGAAGAGTATACAACAACAGTGACCCTTATTGAAAAAGATCAAAAATTTAGTGTAGTTGTTATGGAGGAATAAATTATCATTTTATTCCTTTTTTATATATTGACAAAAACATATATAGTCCTTTATACTATACAAGGGAATGAATGTCTCCCTTAGTTTAAGGACTAAAACCGCTATATGCTGATGACTTCTGCATTTTTGAATGTAGAAATCATCAGTTTTTTTGTATGATAAAGGAGGAAATTTATGTTATTGAGTATTGCTTATATATTGTTATTAGGAATGTTCACAGGCTGGATTTGTAAAAAACTAAAATTACCAAGTTTACTAGGAATGATTTTAACTGGAATGATTTTAGGACCATATGTTTTAAATCTGATAGATGATTCTATTTTAAACATATCATCAGATTTAAGAAGAATGGCATTAATTATTATTCTTATGAGAGCAGGGCTATCTTTAGATCTGAATGATCTTAAAAAAGTAGGGCGTCCAGCAATACTCATGTGTTTTGTTCCAGCATGCTTTGAAATGATAGGGATGGTTATACTTGCACCTCAGTTATTAGGTATTTCTGTGATTGATGCTGCCATCATGGGAGCAGTTGTTGGTGCTGTATCACCAGCAGTGATTGTTCCAAAAATGCTTAAGTTAATGGAAGAAGGTTATGGAACGCAAAAGAGTATCCCACAATTAATCTTGGCAGGAGCTTCAGTTGATGATGTTTTTGTGATTGTTATGTTTTCAGCTTTTACTGGCTTAGCACAAGGAAATTCGGTATCAATCCAAAGTTTTATCAATATTCCAATCTCAATTGTATTAGGGATAATGATGGGATGTATTATAGGTTTGATCTTGGCTAAATTCTTTGAGAAAGTACACATTCGAGATACTGCGAAAGTGATTATTTTGTTATGTTTAAGCTTTATTCTTGTGACGTTAGAAGATTCTTTTTCTTCTCTTATACCTTTTTCAGCATTAATTGCTATAATGGGAATGGGAATTGCATTGCAAAAAAAACGAGAAACTATGGCTATAAGATTATCTATTAAATTTAATAAATTGTGGGTTGCCTCAGAGATTATTCTATTTGTTCTCGTTGGAGCAACTGTCGATATTTCATATGCTTTGTCTGCTGGAATAACTACGGTTATCTTAATTTTAGGAGTATTGGTTTTTAGAATGATCGGAGTTTTGATATGTCTTGTGAAAACAAATCTCAATGTAAAGGAAAGAGTGTTCTGTATCATAGCTTATACACCTAAAGCAACAGTGCAGGCGGCTATTGGTGGAGTTCCTTTGGCTATGGGATTGTCTTGTGGTCACATTGTTTTGACAGTTGCTGTTTTAGCTATTTTAATAACTGCTCCTTTAGGTGCTTTTATGATAGATAAATCCTATAAAGAATTATTAATAAAGGAAGAATGAATTTGAACGCAAATTTTGCGTTCTTTTTCTTTATTAAATAAGAAGGATATTATATAATGAGCACGTAAAAGTTTATAAATTTGTTGGTTATCATATATACACTATGAGATTAAATTGGAATCAGGTGGAAAACCTGAGCTGTCCCGCAGCCGTAAGAGGGAGTTAATGCAAGCATGTCACTGGGAAACTGGGAAGACGCAAAGACGTAGAACTTGAGCCGGAATACAAGCCAACATCTAAGAATACACTTTACGGAGTATAAAGTAGTTCTAGAATGACCTAGGACGAGTGCGTCCTATTTTTTAGTCTAGACCTATTTATTAGGGAGGAAGACATGAAAAAAGTATTATTAGTTTTATCAACGTTTTTATTTGTATTAAGCAGTACATTAACTTTTACATATGCAGCGAATACAAAATCGGAGGCTTATCTCAAGCTTAAGAATTATTATCAGCAAAGCAATGTATTAACAACCCCAGAAGAAATTATGGCTGTTGAGGCACTTGGATTAGAAGTTGAAGATCATTTTTCAATTCCTGATTTAAAAAATCAAGATTTTAAAGAATTAAAATTCTCTGATTTGTCAAAAAGTATTATTGCTATGTCAGTAAGTGGCATTGATCCAAGAGATGTTAATGGAATAAATGTCGTAGGGATTTTAGAAGCTTATATACAAGCTGATGGCTCTTTAGAAAATGCAGGTTGGGTCATTGATGGCTATACCTTGCCATGGGTTGTGTGGGCATTATATATTGTTGATTCATCACATTTAGAAAAAGTTTGTGATTATCTCGTTTTACAACAAGCTAGTGATGGAGGATTTGGAGGCTACGGGTATACAGATGTTGATACGACAGGACAAGTTATGCAAGCCCTATGTTTAGTTAATAAGAACAAATATGAAAGTGTTATAAAACATGCAATCCAATATATGAAGTCATTGCAGCAAGATGATAGTGGATATAAGGCTTATCAGTATGGAGGCGGAAACCCTGATACTCAGGCATCAGCGATTTTAGGCTTACTTGCATATGATGAGACAGGTCTTAAAGGTAGAAATTATAGTGTAAATGGAAATCATCCGTATGATTATCTATTAGATTATCAGGCAAGTGATGGAAGTTTTTCAAAAAGTTCATTTAATGCCAGAACAACAGCTACAGCAGCCTTAACAATTGGTAGTTATATGAATGGTGATTTTTTTATACATGCAAAAAAAGAGTATGAACAGTTAGTTGAGAAAAACAATCAAGAAAATATGAAAAAGAGAAGACAGAGTTATCAATCTCTTTATTCATCTTATGAAAACAAGAATACTATAGACAATTATTATGATTATATAGCTATCAAGGCTTTAGACTTAAATATAAAAGACTTTCAAACTATGGATTTAGAATCTATAAAATATGAAGAGTTATATGAATCTGAATTGGCTCAAGTGATTTTAGGGTTATTAGCAGAAAATAAAAATCCAAGAAAGGTAAATGGAAAGGATTTGGTTTTACTCTTAGAATCATATGTGCAAAATGATGGAACAATCTCAAAGAAAACGCCTATTACAGCTAATTATCAAGTTTGGTGTGTCTATGCTTTATATGCAGTGAATTCAGAAAAATTAGATATTGCAGTAGATAAACTTGCATCAATGCAAAATCAAGATGGAGCATTTGGATATCCTGGTTTTGAGGATTTAGATACAACGGGGTGGGTAGTTGATGCTTTATCATTGGTCAATAAAACAAAATATCAATCGGTTTTACAAAAGTCAACTCAGTATTTTCAATCACAACAACAAATGAATGGAACATTTGGAATAGAGAAAAATGATTGGGACATTTTTCCAAATACGAATACACAGGCAAATGTTTTATTAGGGCTTATCAGTTATGATAAAAGAGGATTAGATGATGGTATTTATCATAAAGATGTTGTTGATATTTTATTAAAGTTTCAAAATAGTGAAGGAACTTTTGGTTGGAACAATCAAACATACAATCTATTTGCAACTCAGCAGGCATCTTGGACATTAGGAAATTATTATAATGGAAATGTTATGACAAAACTTAAACATACATATCTTAGTTTACAAGATTTGATTAAACCTGATGAGAAACCAAGTCAAGATATCCCAAAACAAGAGGAAAATATGGAAAACTCTTCAACAAAGAAACCAGTTGAGAATATAACTATAAAGTCTTCACAGATTAAAAAGCAAATATCAAATTCTAATCATGAATCACTTGATTTGAATGATTTACCGAAAACTCAAGACAATCGTCAACCATTAGAGAAAAAATATACTGTTGAAAACAAACTAGAAGTCAGTAATGAAAATCCATATCTTAAATATGGCCTGATTGTTGCAGGTGGTGTCGTTGTTTTGGCAATGTTAAGGGTTGCTATATCTATATTGAGGAAGAAGGGCTAGCAATGAATAAAACAAAAAAGTATGTTATTCAGTTTGTTGTATTGGGATTTATGCTGATTGGAATTATAACTTTTTACAATATGAATGCTCAATCAACAAAAACATTGACTACCAGCAAAGAAGTCACAGAGTCAATTCCTCAAGATCAAGAAACGATTGTTCAAAAAGAAAATCAGAGTAAAGATCAGTCATCCAAAGGACAAAAGTCTACTCAGCCAGCTACTACAAATAAGAATCCAGCAGAAAACACTCATCAATCACCACAGAAACCATCATCAGATAGCAAGCAACAAAATGAATCTCAAACTGGTATAAATGTTTCAATTATTGGTGTTGATGGAACTATAGCAACAGGAGTCATTGAGTATAATAATCAGAATGCATTTGATGTATTAAAAACATTATGTTCCAATAATGGCATTTCACTTAAAACAACTGGAGCAGGGATAACTGTCTATGTTAAAGCAATTCATGGTCTTTCAGAAAGAGATTATGGAGTTATGTCAGGATGGAAGTATAAAGTGAATGGAGAATATCCTGGTGTTGGAGCTGGCCAATATCAATTAAAAGTTAACGATAAGGTTGAATGGGTTTATGACAAAGCTGAGTAAAGTTCAAGAGATTAGTTTAATTGGAATTCTTGCAGCAGTGAATATAGCTTCAAGGATAGCACTTCAAGCACTTCCTAATTTTAAGCCTGTTACATCTATCATTATTATATCAGTAATGATTTTTGGTCTGGCTTTTGGTATTCAATTAACTATTGTGACAACTGTTGTATCAAATGTTTTTTTAGGAATGGGAACATGGACATTTTTTCAGATTTTTGCATGGATTATTATTTGTTTATTAACTGAGATTTTAGTTGATTTTTATAAAAAAATAAAAAAGGATCCTTCTCTTTTAGTAATGTCTATTTTTGCATTTTTGATGGGATATGTTTTTGGTTTTATTGTTTCATTAGAGCAGTTGATGATAGGCGGACCAGGTTTGTTTTTGGCTTATTATGCAACGGGCATTTTATTTGATACATTTCATGCAGTAGGAAATTTCTGTTTCTATCTGGTGTGTGCACCGATCTTAATGAAAATATTTATGAAAGAAATAAAAGTTTTTTAGAGTATTGTTCTCTTAAAGAAAACTTCAATAAAAATATATTGTATTTTTATAAGGCTTATGGTATCATAGCAATGCTAGTGTATAAAAAGTTTTAAGAAAAGGAGGTACTCAAATGATTTTAAATATATTATTAATGATTGTTTCAGTTGCTCTCATTATTGTATGCCTATTACAAAGTGGTAAATCTGATGGTATCGTCAATGCCTTAACAGGACAAAGTTCTAATCTTTTTGCTCAACAGAAAGAAAGAGGAGCTGATTTGGTACTTTCTAGAATGACAGTTGGACTTGCAGTTGCGTTCTTCGTGCTTGCAATTTTAATTAGAATGGGTTAAATCAATAGGGCACTATGTGTCCTATTTTTATTTGATTTGGGTAAACTAACTAAGGAGGTGAATTTATGAAAGAAGAAATTTTACAATTATTAGAGGATCAAACATATACAAGAAGAAAAATGAATGAACTGGCTGAGCGTTTTGGAATGACTTCTGCAGAAGACTATATTTCTTTTATTAAATTAATGAATAGTATGGAAGATGAAGGTCTTATTATGAGAAGTCGATTGAATGATTATTATTTGATTAATCAATTACATTTTTATAGTGGAACAGTTCAAATGAATAAGAAAGGCTTTGCTTTTGTTAAGGTAGATGAAGAAAGAGAATTCTATATTCATGAAAACAACATGAAAGATGCTTTTGACAAAGACACTGTATTAATTGAAAAAATACCTTCACATGGAAGTCGTGAAGAAGGCCGCGTTGTTCGTGTGATTAAGCGAGGACAAATGCGCTATGTTGGTGAAGTGAAAAGAGGTAAAAGAGATTGTTATGTAGATGTTGATGATGCTAAATTTAATCAACCAATCTTTGTAGATGCTGCTCATCTTCATGGGGCAGTTCCAGGCCATAAGGTTGTGGTGGAAATCAAAACATATAAGCCACAGCTTAAAGGTAATATTGTTAAGGTTATTGGGCACCGTAATGATCCAGGGGTAGATATTTTATCTATTGTTCATGCTCATGATGTTGATATTGAGTTTCAAAAAGAAGTGTATCAACAGATTGAAGCAATTAATGATGAAATTGACCCCATAGATATTCAAAATCGTGTGGATTTAAGAAATGAAATGATTGTAACTATTGATGGTGATGATGCTAAAGATTTAGATGATGCGATTTCATTAAAGAAACTCGCTAATGGAAATTATCAGTTAGGTGTTCATATTGCAGATGTTTCATATTATGTAACAGAGGGTTCTCCTTTAGATAAAGAAGCTGTTAAACGTGGAACTTCGATTTACTTGGTTGATAGAGTTATTCCAATGTTACCGCATAAGTTATCTAATGGAATCTGTTCATTAAATCCAAACACTGATCGTTATACTATAAGTTGTACTATGGAGATTGATAAAAACGGTGAAGTTGTGAATCATGATATACAACCAACTGTTATCCACTCTTCATATCGCATGACATATAATAATGTAAATAAGATTTTAGATGGTGATGTTCATGTACAACAACAATATCAAGAGGTTGTTCCATTATTTTTCTTAATGCAGGAACTTGCACTATTATTGAGAAGTAAAAGGGATGAGCGAGGTGCTATTGATTTTGATGTTAATGAAGCTAAAGTGCTAGTTGATGATAAAGGGAAACCTATAGATATAGTACCAAGAACTCGTGGAGCATCAGATAAAATTATTGAAGAGTTTATGTTACGTGCTAATGAAACTGTTGCTCAACATTTTAAATGGATGGATTTACCTTTCATTTATCGTGTTCATGAGCATCCTAAATTGAAGAAACTTCAACAGTTTGTTTCTATTGTTAAGCCATTAGGTTATACAATCAAAGGTTCATTGGAACATGTCTATCCCAATGAATTAAGTGCAATCGTTGATGCTTCAAAAGGAACAGAGGAGCATACAATTATATCTACTTTATTGTTACGTTGTATGCAAAAAGCGAGATATGATAGACAATGTTTAGGACATTTTGGTTTAGCTGACGAGTATTATACTCATTTCACATCTCCAATTCGTCGTTATCCTGATTTATTGGTACATAGATGTATTAGAAACTTCTTATTTGAACAAAACTATGAAGCGACTGCTCATTTTGAAGAAGTGATACCTTTATTAGCTGAACAATCTTCTTTTAGAGAAAGAGAAGCTATTGATATTGAGCGTGAAGTGACTGATATGAAGATGGCAGAATATATGTCTTATCATATTGGTGAAGAATTTGAAGGAATGATTTCTTCTGTCACACAGTTTGGATTCTTTGTTGAATTACCAAATACAATTGATGGTTTGGTTCATATGACTGAATTGACTGATGATTACTATCATTATGATGAAAAGAACTTAATGTTAGTGGGAGAAATGACAGGAAAGACATATAAACTATCTGATAAAGTGAAAGTAAGAGTCATTTCTTGTAGTAAAAAGGATCGTACAATCGATTTTGAATTGGTAGGTCAGAAGGCTAGAGTCAAAAAGAAAAAAACAATTCAGATAAACGACAAAAAAGTAAAGACAAATCCTAGAAAAAAGGGTAAAATAAATAAGTCAAAGAGATTTCCTAGAAAAAGAAGATAGAAAGGAGTTGATATGTATGAAAATTGTTGCACAAAATAAGAAGGCTTATCATGATTATTTTATATTAGATACTTATGAAGCTGGTATAGAATTACAAGGTACAGAAATTAAATCTATCCGTAAAGGAAGTGTAAACTTAAAAGATTCATTTATTCGTATTAGAAATGATGAAGCTTTTATTGATAACATGCATATCGCTCCTTATGAACAAGGAAATCGTTTTAATCATGAACCACTTCGTCAAAGAAAACTCTTATTGCATAAAAAGGAAATTAGGAAACTGCAAAAAGAGCTTAAGGAAAATGGTTTAACGATTGTACCTACAAAGTTATATTTCAATACATCTAAACTGAAAGTAGAAATCGCTTTAGCAAGAGGTAAGAAATTATATGACAAACGTCAAGATCTTAAAGAAAAAGATTCTAAACGTGATATCGAAAAAGCATTGAAACATGCTTACTAATGGGGGCGTCTTGGCTTCGACAGGGGTCAGTTTGAATGAAGTTGCAGCCGTGGGCACACGTTACATGCACAAAAAAATATCTGGAAACAGACAAACTAATTACGCTTTCGCTTAGTCGACATAGACGAGAAAGCTGCCATTATTTAGCGTGCCTATAGCTATTTAACTGGTAACATAACTCATAGGATAGGGATATAAGGAGTCTGGACTTATGTCATGAAAATTCACAGAATCGCTAAGTGAAAGACTGCTTGTGGATCGTAGCTTAGTTAAATTCATTCCACAAGATAAGCTGTAGACGCTTCATATGGGACGGCTTTTGGACGCGGGTTCGATTCCCGCCGCCTCCACCTGAGCTATTAAGATATTAATGGTTGAGGTGAAGGCGAATGTATGAAATTTGTTGTATTTTTATGTAAAAAGGAAAAATATTTATTGGGATAATTTATATGTTAGTGAATTGTATCCGTTCATACGAAGTAAAAACTCTACTACCAAAGTAATAGAGTTTTTAATATTTTACTTATAGTATTATTTAAATTATAATATATATATAAGAAAATTGTAGAGGAGTGATGTAGGGA
>ERZ836939.2866-NODE-2866-length-15771-cov-27.871787_pt1 | contig 15771 bp, 10 predicted proteins | sample MGYA00519912_ERZ836939 | MGnify/ENA primary metagenome ERZ836939 (study PRJEB31850, sample SAMEA3708810) | human gut metagenome | biome: human gut; feature: human-associated habitat; material: faeces | place: China | collected 2014 ... | reverse complement strand
AAGCTCGACCACGTGCTCGACGGCGAGCGCATCTTTGTGGCCATGTTCGCCGACCAGGGCGTGACGATCCCCAAGGACACCTTTGTTCGCGGCGATGCCGAGCAGTTTGGCCCCTTCCTCAAGGCGCGCATCAACAAAAAACTCCGCATCGAGACCAAACGCAAGAAGATGAAGGCCGAGAAGGCCGCAGCCGAAGCCAAGCAGGGCGACAAGCCCCAGGAGACCAAGGGCAAGCAGCGCAAGCAGAAGAAGAGCAAGAAGAAGCGGTAGGCCGGCCGACACCGAAGGCGCCTCGTCCCGCGCCCGATTCCGGGCCGGGGCGCCTGGAATCGGGCGCGCGTACCGCCAATGGACCCGTTTTGCCTTGCTCTCGAGCTATTTCACTTCAAACCTTAAGAGCCTCCGCTCCGGCAGATCGGTCATCTTCATCGTGTAAGTCCCGGGAAATGCTTTCTCAAAACGGACGGTCTCGTAACCTTCGAAATAGTCGTTGGTGTTCTGCATCATAAATGGGACGAGCAACTCGTTTTCTGCCCCAACCTCCACGGCAAACGCAGCAGAGCCGCCAAGGACCGGCATGGCTTGCGTTATCAGATCGGTATTGACTACAAAATCATAGTTTGGCGCAGACTCCGGAACCAGATGCCAAACATACGCTTTGATTCCACCGTCGATATTATCCCTATTTCTGACACGCATCTTTACGGCGATAACGCACGTGATGTCGGCATCCTTCAGTCTCGTTTTCGTATCCACGGTGCCATATTTTGAATAATCGTCATGTGCTCGTTTGAGATACTCGCGCGGCGTGAGCAACTCTGCCCCGTCTATGCAAAACGAATACCCATCAGTCACCACATCCTTCGACCCCAGAAACGCTCCATCCATCGAGAGCCATTCGCCCTCCGCGTAATATTTCTCAGGAATGACCGTCCGGTTCCCGTTAACGACGCTCACCCTCATGCCCGCAAGGCCGGCAGCAGCACAGCAAAAAAGCGCGAGCGCCGATCTTCTCGTCCACAGGGTCTTCTTCATCGCGCTCACGACCTTTCCCGAACTTTCACAACGGCACCGTCGCGCATGCAGTAAACCCGATCGGCCAGTTCCTCGAGCACCTCTCCGTCATGGCTGGACAGAAGGACCTCACGACCCGTTGATGCCGCCATCGCCACAACGCGCTTGAGCATTTCAACGCCCGCTTCGTCGAGGGCATTTGTTGGCTCATCGAGAACAAGTAGCTTCGGCTTTTCCATAATTGCCGCAGCTATTCCCAGACGTTGCTTCATCCCAAGCGAATATGCTCGGAACTTCTTTTTTTCGTCTGCATCGAGCCCCACGAGCCGCAGGGCAGAGCGAATGTCCTCGGGAGTGGCAACGCCCTTGATCTGAGCGATGAGCTCCAGATTGTCGTAGCCAGACAGATATCCCAAAAAGGCAGGCGCCTCGATCAACATCCCCAGACTCGGCGGGAACGAGATGTCCGCCCCAAGCCTTTGGCCATCGATAGAGATTTCGCCTTCGGTAGGCTTGATCAACCCGCAAACCGCTCGCATGAGCATGGTCTTACCCGAACCGTTTATCCCCTGAAGCCCGACCACAGTCCCAGGGTCAACCTCGATGGACACGTTGCGCAGAACATCGTTTTTGCCCATGCGCTTCGATACGTCCCTAACGATCACGCTCATATCTTGTCCCCCTTTTCTATAAGGTCGGCCCTTCGAAACCACAGTCCACCCAACGATAGGCATAACGACATAATCACAATTGAAAACAAGCCACTCGAGCCCGCCGCGATTCCCTCTTTGACAATTCCGCCCCAGCGCAACAGCATCAAGGCGTTACCCAATAGCGCCCAATGTCGCGCATATGCCGAGCAGATCAGGTAGCTCGTTAAAACCACAAACGAGACCGACGGCCCAAGTACAAAGCCAATCACTGCCTGCGCAAACGCAAGCGCCTCGAAAGCAAAAAAGAGTCCTACGAAAAACGGCAGCGCATCCGCCTCGGCAGCTTTGAGAAACCACGGCGCCAAATTAGCCAGCTGAAGCGACTCACCATGAATGACCGCGCTGAACGAGGAGCTCACCACCAAGCTCCAAATCACAACAGAGCAAACCACCACGAGCAGTGAAAATGCCGTTACTGCCGCCACCAAGATAAAACGCGAGACCCACCAAAGGGTTCTTGCCCGGCATCGAACAAGCGCTTGCAAACCAAACCCGTGCAACGATTCGGTCGGATAGTCGAGTGTTGTATAGAGAATAAGCAGAATGAGAAATAGCCATCCTAGCGGAGGCACAAACATGACCCCGGGCCTAGGCTCAAACGGAGCAGATCCGGCAAACACGAGCGCAAGATTATCCGCAAACCCCAAGGTATCCGTTCTAACCCCATACACAGAAGACAATCCGTAGGCGTACACCAAGTTCGCAACGGTCACTGCCGCAATTGCAATAAAAGTGATGATGTTCTTCTTCAAAACGGTCCTCAGGTCCGCGGCGACCAGCCTCAACAGCATCAGACCACCTCGCGTCTTTTCCACGCCCCAGAAAAAGCCAACGAAGCAAGGGTCAATAATATGATTTCCGCAAAACCGGCTCGAATGTCTGGCCAGTTATTCAGCGATTCCGACCTGATGCTGTTGAGGATATTGCAGTTAAACCCCACACAAGCCATTACGCCGAAGATCCAGCCATTTGCAAAATGCCACGCAACCATTAGCAGATACGGGACAATTATCGCTTTGATTCTGCTACGAAACAAAATTGAGAAGCCAGTTACAGCCATGGATAAAGTCCCGAGCGTGACAGCATCGAACAGCGTGTATGCGAGCACATATGACAAAGGATGCGAATAAAATAGACCGGAGAAGTAGCTATGCAGGTAAAGTCCTACGTAAGTCGACTCATCGACCCGAGGAAGATACGCAGGAAAAAGCATCGAGACGATCAGGAAATTGACGAGCAGAGGAATGGCAGTCACTGTAAACGCGGAGAGGAAAGCAGACAGCATCTTTACGTTCACGTACGCCTTTCTGGAAACGCGCGTGCATATCTGTATGTCATAACCACTCAAACGCTCAAAGAGACACGACCAAGATCCAGCCAACATTGCAAGCAGGGGCAGTGCATAGAAAAACACCGACGCAGACAGTGGCGCGTTCGCGCTCACAACAATCCAGTTACCGAAGCTGCTTTCACGTGTTTGACCGAGATAATTTTCGGCTTGCACGCCAACGCCGTAACCAAAAGAAAGAAGGTTGTGGCGCTCTTTTTCCAAATTTGCCCACGGCTCCAGCGCGGCAGCTATTGCAACTGCGACCGCAATCAAGAGAGCAAGGATAAAAGCTGGACGTCTAATCGTTTTCGACAGTTCGTATCTTGCGAGCTTTTGGTTCATACGTCCTCCTCCCCCTTCCGACCCAGAAAGCCGGAAGGGAGCCATTTCAAACAACTATGCGGGAAGCTTGTGGAAATGCCCGACGCAGTCGGGGCTCCATACGCCAATAACAGTGCCGTAGCCAGACTCCGCCCATGCAGTCAGTCGCGCCGCAGATCGCCCGTTCTCACGGACGAGGTTATACATTTCCCACTGTCCCTTGTGATTCGAACGATACGTTCCCTGAGTACAATTCATGCTGCCGCTACCGCTTGTGTTATACGCACCGTCTGTATATAACCGAAGCGGATTTCCCGTATGGCCCTGGATATCCAGATAGAGCGATGAGGAATCATCCTTTTGACGGTAGCCAGTTGCACTCGTCCCGGCACATTGAAAACTAAATGCCTTATCGGCATTGTTCGTACAGGTCGTAATTCCCGTATCGGCGTTTTGAGTAATGCTGGAAACCTGAGAGGTGTCAAACTCCTCTTGTGCAAACGATGCAGCGGGAACCCCTAGGGACAGACCAGCTGCAATCACCAAGCCGACTCCGATTCGAGCAATAGCGCTCCTTGGCTTAATCATGGCCTTCTCCAATCAAAAGCGGTTAACAATGCGTCGACGCACGGCAACCTTCGCATGAATAGAGAAAGATGTCTGTAAACACCCGCTATTGAGTTGATTGCTCAGGCGTTTACACGTTATTTACCTGCGATAACAATAAAATTAGCTCCGCCTTATTCTTGATCTTCAACTGGCGGTAAGATGCAGACCGCAGCGCTTGCACCGTAGATGCAGCGTAACCGACATCCTCCGCAATGGCCTTTGTCGTTGCCCCCTCTGCCGTCATCAGCAAAATTTGCGACTGAACATCAGAAAGGGAGCGCGACGTAAGCAGGGCCAGCTGGCGCACGCGGGCCGTTTCGGTGGACCCGTTCGCCCGGTACTCCAAGACGGCCTTCTCGTCCTCAACCGAGCGGGCGAGCGCGATGTGCGTAACGAACATGGGCACAGACCAGCAAACAATCACCGTTGCCACGACGACATTGACAGCCGAACTTTGCCCCAACAACGACGCGAGGAACAACGGCTCGAAAACCGTCAGATCCTGCACCATATTGAGCAAGACAGCCCAAACAGGAGCCGTCGCCCCGAAGCAAAGCATCCATATCCCAAGCATTTTGCGCTGCGGACAGCTTCGCATCACTATATATGTGAGCAGCACCCCCGTCAGCACCGCAAGTCCATGGATTCGCCCCCTAGCGACCGCATAGATTAAGGCAACCATGCCCATTGACACCAACGGCACGATAGCCCGAGCATGGGCATGCACCTTAAACGGACGCAGCCCAACAGCGAGCGAAGCCGTAGACGCCACGCCGCAAAACAGGACCGGCACAGCCATCAACGGAACGCGTATGCACATCAATGCCGCGATATAGATAAAAGACCATTCCACAGCAGATAGCACCGCCCATACGTACGGGCTTCCGAGCCAAATCGCTTCACCCGCTCTATCCAGCGCAGCGCCACGATTCGCTTTTCCACCCGCGTAGCGTAGCGACAGAAGCAGTCCGAGACCCAATGCGTAGCTTAAGAGGGAAAAGGCGACAGCCCGCGAAACACCGGACCCCCAATCGCTATCCGCCATTACCAAGGGCCCCGCCGCAAGGAGGATAAAGAATAATGTGAGCAGGTATCGAAACAGCCGGCGCGTTCGAGCTGATGCCACTATATCGTCAGCATGCCGCTGCGGTAGCTCATGCCCTACAGTATCGCCCTCACCCGCAAACAGCGCCACGAGCTCGCGTGAGCCCGCAACCGACGCCTTCCCGTATGCTCGGTGAAGCGTTGTTCTCACCGTCGATGGCTTCGTATCCGTCTCCTTGGCAATTTCCGCCGGCGTTTTCCCTTTGAGCAGCAGTCGAACAAACTGCTCTTCTCTAGGCGACAGGGCAGGGGAAAACACCCCCGCATCGAATGTGTCGGACGCACAGGCGATATCCGAATTGTTGTCCCGTTTCCCCCTTAGCAACATGCATACGAAGGCAGCAGCGATAACGGACCCCATCGCCAGCAATGCAATGACCACGGCATCGCTTGCGAAGTATGCCGCCTCAACAGCCGGAATAAGACCAATAGGAACTGCTACGAGCACAGAACAGGCAAACACGTCGCGCCGCCCATGGCCAAAGGCACGAGGGCGGCAAAACGGCGGGGCCACAGTCAATGCGAGATAGACCAACGGAATTAAAAGCGCAAGGCCAATTGACGCGGCCGTTACAGGGGGCATCCCCCATGGCTCGGGAACGACTCTCCATGAAACTCGACAGCAAAACAGCAGGCAAGACATGACGGCTATTGTTTCTGTAAAAATCGCGTCCTGCGGGTGACGAGTTTCCCTTTCGTCAGTCCGTGTCGACCTCTGCGTCAAAGGAGAGTCCGCCGTGCCCCAAATAACATATGAGAGAAGCAGCGACCCAACAAAGCACGAGACACACGAAACGCCATGTAACAACCAAATCGGTGCAAACACGATTGGAATAGAGTCTCCGCGAGCATAGAAAGCCAGGTCGGCCCATTCGGGAACCGTTGCAATAACACCAAGGAAAACACCGATGGCACCGAGATGCCTCGGCCTTCTCATTCCCCCCTTGCATAGCGCAGCACCATGAACAAACGCCGCGAGGCATGCGCCCAGGATAACGAGCCAGGTCATTGCACCTGACGCTAGGCCGATTGAAGATGAAAACCGGTGATAAGGGGTGACCGCCATTACGACAAGCGCAATGGCGCAGGCAAATGTAGCAGAACGGCGGGAAAAGAGCATACGGCCTCCATAGCGTGTCATTATATCGCTCGAGCCGCTCGTTTATCTCTGTTCTCACACCAGCCAGCATCAATGATTCAGGCGAACTCCAATCCGCGCCAGATCACGGTCCGGCTTTTGTTCGCAGTCCCCACATCAAAGCGGGATGCGGTTTCCTTTTGGACGCCGGTTCGGAAAGCGCATCCCGTTCCAGGGCAATATTCTGGGATGCAGTTTCCGCAGCCCACCCCATTTGGAAAGCGCATCCCATAATTTGGCTGAAAACTGAGATGCGCTTTCCAAACGAGCCGAAACGGGCCGAATCGATCGGGCCACCTCGCATCCCGCTATCCTCGCCATCTGCCCGAGCGTGCTACACTAGCAGCATCTATGCCACCGCGAACGGCTCGGCTCCGCGCCCGCCACTCGCAAACGAACTTTAAACGCACGAGGGTTGGCCATGCCGCTTTTCTCGCAACATACCGCCCGGTTCTCGCCGGACGTTCCTTTGGAGGGCACCAGCTCTCGCGAGCTGCTCAAGCGGTACCAGCCGCTCGAGACACTTGCGACCGGCGGTTTTGGCTCCATCGAGATTTGCCGCGACACGCACCTGCGCCGCCGCGTCGCCATTAAGCGCATCCCCCTTATCAACGGCGCCGGCATGCCCGCCAGCGACATCATGGATGTCCTGCGCGAGGCGCACACTGCCGCCATGCTTCAACATCCCAATATCGTGCAGGTCATCGACTTTACGCATGACACCGCCTATGCCTACCTGGTTATGGAATATGTCGATGGCATGTCGCTGGCCGAGTTTTTGCATCGCGTGGACGGCCACTCGCTCACCTTTGACGAGGCCGCGGCCATTGCCGATGCCCTGGGCCAGGCGCTCACCTTCGCCCATAGCAATGGCGTACTCCACCTGGACATTAAGCCCGCCAACGTGCTCATCGACCACTCGGGCAATGTAAAGCTCACCGACTTTGGCATGGCGCGACTGTCGTCCGCCGGTGGCTTTGGCGGCTCGCGCGGCGGCACCATCGGCTACATGCCGCCCGAGCAGCTCGATATCGAGACCGGCACGGTCGACGAACGCGCCGATGTCTTTGCCCTTGCCTGCGTTATCTATGAGGGCTTGTGCGGCAGCGCTCCCTTTATGGCGGCCACGCCCGCCGACTCGCTCGACCGCATCATCGGCGGCGCCACCTATCCCAGCGAGCTGATACCACACTTTCCCCCGGGAGCCGAGGCCGCGCTCATGAGCGCGCTCTCCCCCATGCCGCAGGACCGCCCCAACAGCATCGAGGCATTTTGCGACCAACTCCTTGCCGGTCTGGGCAGCGTGCGCGAGGGCCGTCGCAGTCTGGAGCAAATGGTTGGCGAGCTTTCGGATGACGAGCAGGAGCTCGACGATATCGAGCCGTCGTACTACGAGGACGACGCCATCGAGGTCGACCCCGCGCTCGGCTGGGCGGGCACGCGCTGGAGCCATGCGCGCGACTACACCATGCACGCTATCTCGGCGCTAGCGTGCGGCACCTTTAGCTTTTTGCTGATGCAAACAGCCGGGGTCGCGGCGCTTCCCGGCCTGGTCATTGCGGCTATCGCGATCGGAGCGGCAGCCGGCTTGGCACCGCAGATTGGCTCGGCCATCTCGGCCGTGGGCTTTTTGGTGCTCATGGCAAACGCCACCATGCAGGCGCAGGGCATCCTGTCGATGTTGCCCGTCGCGGTGGTCTTTGCCGCTGCCATGTCCGGTTGGTGGATCGCCTGGGGTCGCACCGAGGCTGCCGCGAGCGCCGCGCTCACCTGTGCACTCGCGCTTGGCTGTCTGACTGGCAATACCTTCCTGGCAGCTGGGGTCGCCGCCGGCGTCGCGTCATTTTGGCTCGGCCCGGCAAGCGCCGCCGCGGCAACGGGCATGGGCGTGCTTTTTGCCCGTCTGGCGACGGTCGCGCTTTCAGCCGGAGGCGTGCTGGGGCTCGGTAACGTTGCCGCAGCGCTGGAAGACCCACTCCTTTGGGCTGCCTTTGTGCTGGTCGCGACAACTGCCGCAGCGTCATCTGCGCTGCTCAATGCCCATGCCAAGCGTGCCGACCAGGGCTCAAACCTTGCCGCAATCGCCGCCATCGCCGTCACCGGCATCGGCTGCGCAGCGGCATCCTGTCTTGCACACCATATGGAAATTGCCAGCCTTGCAGCCGCGGTCGCCGCCAAGGCGGCAGTTGCGGGAACCCTATCCTCTATAATCGTTGGGATATGCCTATATTTGCTCGGATACCAAAGAACCTATACGGAGAGTGATCTTTCGTGAACTTCCTGAACATCTTCGAGGACCACGTGGCCGGCATCTTCGGTGCCACCCGTGCCCCGTTCTCCTTTAAGAAGCTTGCCAAGCAGGCCGCTCGCGACATGGAGGATCAGACTCTGGTGATCAATGGCGTCAACACGGCGCCGGCACTCTATACCATCCTGATCGCCGCCGACGACGATCCCATGCTCGCCCCGTTCTACCCCGAGCTTTCGCGCGAGGTCCGCGAGTTTGTGAAAGCGCAGGCCGAAAAGCGCCGCTATGTCTTTGTCGGCGAGCCCCTCGTGCGCTTTATGATCGATCCGCAGCTGCGCGCCGGCAAGTTCTCGGTCTTTGCCGAGAACGTCGATGCGCCCACGCTCGGCCGCCTGTACGAGGAAGAGCGCGCCTACCAAAACGGCCTGGGACAGAACAACTCGGCCGCAAGCCGCGCCGCCAGCGCCCCGCGCGCCGGCCAGCAGCAATTTGCTGCCCCGCAGCAGCAGCGCCCCGCCGCCATGCCCCAGCAGCAGCCAACGCCTCGCGCCGCCGCTCCCGACCCGCTTGCCACGGCAGATCCCTTCGCGCCTAGTGTCCCCGACCCCGCCGCCGCACCCATCCCGGTGCCGCAGACCGTCTCGCGCGACGCGCTTGCCGGCATGGGCGGAGCCGCCGCGACCGGTGCCGCCGTGGGCCTAGGCGCCGCAGCCGGCATCGCCTCCAACATGGCAAGCACTCGCGCCCCGCAGCGCCCACTCGCCCAGCTCGTCGACGTCGTGAGCGGCGAGAGCCATAGCATCACCTCCGCACAGGTGACCATCGGTCGCGAGCGTTCGGTTTCGGACATCGCCCTGCGCGACCCCAACGTGTCGCGCCGTCACGCCCAGCTCACCTTTACCGGTTCGGACTGGTCGATCGAGGACCTCAATTCCACCAACGGCACGCTCGTCAACAACCGCCGCATTACGCGCTGCCCGCTGCGCAACGGCGATCTGCTGACGTTTGGCCTGAGCACCTTTGAATTTAGGGGATAGTCGCTTATGAACATCGATATCGTCCTTTTTGCAGGCCGCATCGTCCTGGTCGCCCTGCTCTATATCTTCCTGTTCGCCGTCATGAAGACCGGCGTGGGACTTGTGCGCGGACAGCGCCGCGACTCGGCTATCTGGACGATCGATGTGGACAAGGGCCCGCGCGGCATCCGTGGCATCCACGTAGACATGCTCGGCCCCGTCATCGTTGGTCGCTCGCCATCTTCGGACATCTGCATCAACGAACCGTTCGTCTCGGCCTCGCATGCGCGCTTTTCGCTGCAGGGCCCGGCGCTCATCATCGAGGACCTCAACTCGCTTAACGGCACGCTCGTCAACGGCCGCCAGCTTGTGGAGCCTGCAACGCTGCGCGAGGGCGACGAAGTCCAGATTGGCGATGTGGTCATGAAGGTGAACCGTCGATGATCGACGAGGAGAACAAGTCCGCAACTATGACCGAGGCACCGGCCGCCGCCACAGCTGCGCCGGCCCACGCCGCTCCGGCGGGCTCCGCACCCGTGGAACCCGAGGACACCGTGTTCTCCCTGCCTCTTTCGCATGTCACGCATGATATTTCTGATCTCGCCGATAACGAGGACGAAGAAAATGCCGTAGCGGCGCCCATCGGCGCACATGCTGCGGATCAGCCCACAGCGCCCGAAGCAACCCCGACGCCGGCTCACTTTGCAGAGCCCGTCGCCGCGGCAATCAACGAGAGCGCTGCGGTGTTTGCGGCACCCGAGCCCGCCGCGCCGGCGTTTCCCATAGCCCCGTCATCCGAGGTTGCGCCCGCGTCTACGCCGGCGCCCGAGCCTATAGACGTCAGCCCGCAAGATGACGAGCCGACCGCCCGCGTTTCCGAGGAGCCCGACTCCCCGGACACCGGCGATTCCGAATCAAACGCCGAGACCGACACCGTCTCTCCCGGTGACACAGCCGAAATCGACGTTGCCGCCGTTGAGACCAAGCTCAAAGACCCCGGCTCGACCATGAGCTTTGAGCCCCTGACCGAGGAGCGCATCGAGACCGACTCGACCTATGATGCCGGCACCACCACGCAACTCATGTGGGGCGCCCGCTCCGACGTTGGCTGCGTGCGCCCGCACAATGAGGATTCCTACCTGGTGCAGTCGCCGCTCTTTTGCGTATGCGACGGCATGGGTGGTCACGCTGCCGGCGAGGTGGCCTCTTCCATCGCCGTTGAGACTATTGCCAAGACGGCCCCGCAGTCCGCCGACGCCGCACGCCTGGCGGCAGCCGTCGAGGCCGCTAACGCCGCCGTAATCGAGGCCGCCTTGAATGGCCTGGGCAAGCCCGGCATGGGCTGCACAGCCACTTGCGCCTATATCGAAAACGATACGCTCGCCATCGCCCACGTGGGCGACTCGCGCGCCTACCTGCTCCACGAGGGCACGCTCATCCGCGTGACCCGCGACCACTCCTATGTGGAAGAACTCGTGGACGCCGGCAAGATTACGGCAGACGAGGCTCGCGTCCACCCCAACCGTTCGGTCATCACCCGTGCGCTGGGCTCGGACCCCGCCATGTATGCCGACCACTTCACTCTGCATATCGAGGAAGGCGACCGCCTGATCCTGTGCTCCGACGGCCTTTCGAGCATGATTCCCGATAGCGATATAGAGAACATCGCCACGCAGTCCTCAACCGCGCAAATCTGCGTCGACAACCTAGTGGACGCGGCGCTTGCCGCCGGCGGCCACGACAACGTGACCGTAGTAGTCGTTGACCTGGTTGACGATGGCGTTATGCGCGAGGCGCAGCGCGTGCGTCGCCGCAACGTCACCATCGGCGTCGTCTTAGGTCTCGTCTTGGTGCTGGCGGCTGCCATCTGGGCCTACACGGGTGTCACCGGCTCGTACTACCTGGGTACCTACCAGGGCAATGTCGCCGTCTGGCGCGGCCTGCCCGGCAAGCCGCTCGGACTCAAGCTCCACTGGCTCGAAAGCGAAACCAGTATCAAGCTGTCCGACCTGCCCGAAGACACGCAAAACCGCCTCAAGGCGGGCATTCCGCAAACAAGTGTCGACGATGCGCAGGACACGATATCCAAGTACCGCCACCAGATCGACGAGGAGCAGACCCGCCAGGTGATCGACGCGCAAACGATTCGCGACAACACCGGCCAGGGATCGACCTCCGAATCAGATTCCGAGAAAACCGCCGAACAGTCCGCCGAGGCCGAAGCCTCCGAAAAGAACTAGAAAGGGAGTGCCGCTTATGAGTCGCCGCAACACCGAGCTGCTCTTGCTCATCGCCTCGGCGTTCCCCGTCATCCTGCTGTATGCGATGTACGTCCTCACCGCGGGCGCTGCCATCTCCTTTGAGACGCTCGCCGTACCGATCGGCCTCTTTGCCGCCTTTGCCGCGGCCCACATTGCCGTGCGCATCTTGGCGCCCGGTGCCGACCCCGCCATCCTGCCCATTGTCTTTGTGCTTTCGGGCATCGGCATCACGTTCGTGACGCGTCTCGCCCCCGCTCTCGCCATCTCACAGCTCATCATCCTGTTTGTCTCGGTGGCCCTGATGGTGGGAACGCTCGCACTGGTCAAAAACCTCGACGTGGTCATGCGCTACAAGTACACCTTTGGCATTATCGGCATCATCCTGCTGATGCTGCCCATCTTTATCGGCACCACGATCTCGGGCTCCAAGCTGTGGATTCGCATCGCGGGCTTTACCATCCAGCCTGGCGAGTTCGCCAAGGTCTTTATCGTGCTGTTCCTGGCCGGGTACCTGGCCGAGAACCGCGAGCTGCTCTCCATCTCCAACCGCAAGATCTTAGGTCTTAAGATCCCTCGCCTGCGACTGCTGCTGCCGCTGTTTGCCGTGTGGGGTGTGTGCCTGCTCGTCGTCGTCTTCGAACGCGATCTGGGTTCGGCCGTGCTGTTCTACACCATCTTCTTGCTGATGCTCTACGTTGCCACGGGACGATTCTCGTATGTCGTTATCGGCCTTGCGCTCTTAGCTGTCGGAGCCGTGGGCGCCTACAAGTTCCTATCGCACGTTCAGGTGCGTTTCCAGGTTTGGGTCGATCCGTTTAAGGACGCCCAGGGCCAGGGCTACCAGATCGTCCAGTCGCTCTTCTCGCTTGCCGATGGCGGCCTGGTCGGTGTTGGCATCGGCAACGGCATGGCCAACAACATCCCTGTCGTCGAGTCCGACTTCATCTTCTCGGCTATCGGCGAGGAGATGGGCCTTTTGGGCGGCGGCGCCGTGCTCATCCTGTTTATGCTCTTTGCCGTGCGTGGCCTCACCACGGCTGCCCGCGCTAAATCCGACCTCGCCGCCTTTAGCGCCACGGGCCTTACGGCCGCCATCAGCTTCCAGGCCTTCTTGATCGTTGGCGGCGTAACCCGCCTGATCCCGCTGACCGGCGTCACCCTGCCCTTTATGAGCCAGGGCGGTTCCTCGCTGCTGGCGAGCTTTATCATCGTCGCGCTCCTGCTGCGCGCCGGTGACGAGGCGACCGGACGCGAGGCCGAGCTTACCGGCACCGGCACCATGGCTGCCATCACCGATGATCAGGTCGCATCTGCCGCCGCCCCGACGGGCACGCGCTTTGCCACCTCGTCTTCCTACGGCAGCGGCAGCCATTCCGTCGGCTCGCGCATGCGCCGTCGCCTGCTCGACACGCCTGAATCCGGTGTGCTCGGCCGCGTTGCGCTCGCCAACCGTCTAACCCGCGCGGTACTCGCCTTTACGGCGCTGTTCGCCATCCTTATCGGCAACCTCACCTATGTCCAGGTCATCAAGGCCAAGGACTATCAGGACATGCCGACCAACAACCACACCATCGCCCGCTCCAAGTACATCCAGCGCGGTTCCATCATCACGTCCGACGGCGTGACGCTGGCCGAGTCGCTGCAGCAGGAGGACGGCACCTACGTACGCTCCTACCCCAACGGTAACCTGGCAGCGCACGTGGTTGGCTACGTGAGCCAGCAGTATGGCACCACCGCCATCGAGAGCGTCATGAACGACACGCTCACCGGTTCTAAGGACTACTCCAGCTGGAACAACGCCATCGCGTCACTCGCGGGCCAGACCCAGCCGGGCAACACCGCCAAGCTCACCATCGACTCGCGCATCCAGACGGCTGCTGAGCAGGCGCTCAAGGGCTTTAAGGGCGCTGTAGTGGTCATCGACCCGCGTACCGGCGCGGTTCTCGCATGTGCCAGCTCGCCCACCTACGACAACACCAACATCGATGCCCTGCTGCAGACGGGCGGCGGCGAGGACGGCTCCATGTACAATCGCGCCATGGACGCGCTGTACACGCCGGGCTCAACGTTTAAGGTCGTTACGCTTTCCGCGGCACTCGAGACCGGTACCGCCAGCCTTACCAGCACCTACCAGGCGCCCGGCTCCATGGACATCGGCAACGCACCGGTCACCAACTATGCCAACGAGAGCTACGGCACCATCAGCCTGCAGCAGGCCTTTGCCGTGTCCTCCAACGTCGTCTTTGGCCAGGTGGCAAACGAAGTTGGCGCAAACACGCTCGTGCAGTTTGCCAACGCCTTTGGCTACGGCCAAAAGCTCGGCCAGGACCTGACCTCCGCGGCCTCCATCATGGCCGACCCGTCGCTCATGACCGAGTGGGAGACCGCCTGGGCCGGCGCCGGCCAGCCTGTCGGCATGGACCACACGCCCGGCCCGCAGACCACCGTCATGCAAAACGCCGTGATTGCCGCCGCCATCGCTAACAGCGGCGTAGTCATGGACCCGTACTTTGTAGCCCAGGTACTCGCCCCGGACGGAACCGTGGTCAAGACCACGCAGTCCCGCTCGCTGGGTCAGGCCGTCAGCTCCGCCACGGCTGACCAGGTCAAGCAGGCCATGCTTGCCGTCGTCCAGTCCGGCACCGGCACCGATGCCCAAATCCCCGGCGTCAAGGTCGCCGGCAAGACCGGCTCGGCCGAAACCGGCGGCACCAACGTCAACTCGATGTTCGTTGGCTTTGCACCTTACGATTCACCCACGGTCGCTATCTCGGTGGCCTTAGAGGATTACGACAAGCATGACGTCAAGGCCGCCAAGATCGCCGGCATCGTCCTGACCGCGGCGCTTGCCGCACAGGGAGCGTGATGCCCATGATCGAATCGGACACCCGAGGCGCGCCGCGGCCGAAGAGTTAGCGGCAACGCGCCACACGGCCCCAGCGGCCACATCGTAGGTACTACACACATCGTTGAGCGAATAGTTATGTTAGGAGCAGGAATGGAACAGAGGGTCCTCGGGGGAAGATACCTCCTCAAGGATAAGGTGGGAACAGGCGGCATGGCGACCGTCTACCGTGCACAGGACCAGGTCCTCGACCGCACGGTAGCCGTCAAGATCATGCTGCCGCAGTATGCTGGCGACACAACCTTCGCCGCACGCTTTAAGCAGGAGGCCCAGGCAGCAGCCGGTCTCTCCTCCCCCTATATCGTGGGCGTCTACGATTGGGGCAAGGACGGCGACACCTATTACATCGTCATGGAGTACCTGCGCGGCACCGACCTTAAGAGCGGCATCAAGAGCCACGGCGCCCTCGACCCCAAGAAGGTCGCCCAGATCGGCTCGCAGATCAGCTCCGCGCTTTCGGTCGCCCACAAGCACGAGATCATCCACCGCGACATCAAGCCGCAGAACATCATGGTGCTGCCCGACGGCAACATCAAGGTGATGGACTTTGGCATCGCGCGCGCCAAGAACAGCCACCTCACGCAAGACAACAACGTGCTGGGAACCGCCCACTACGTCAGTCCCGAGCAGACCCGTGGTCAGGACCTCGGCCCCACCTCGGATATCTACTCGCTGGGCGTCGTGATGTACGAGTGCGCCACCGGCCGCGTGCCCTTTGACGGTGATGACGCCATCTCAGTCGCACTCAAGCAGGTCAACGAGCTGCCTATTCCGCCGAGCCAGATCAACTCCGGTGTCGACGCCGACCTTGAGCGTATCATCCTCAAGTGCATGGAGAAGGACCCGGCAAACCGCTTCCAGACCGCCGACGAGCTGCGTCAGGTGCTCAACAGCTACCTGTCGGGCCGTGCCGTCAACATCTCGGAGCCCACGCGCATCATCGGTGCACCCGGTGAACTGGGCGCCACCAAGACTCGCGAGCTTTCCGATCAGACGCGCGCCATGGTACGTCCCGTCTCGGGCGTGAGCGGCCAGAATACCGCCCGTAGCTCGGTTTCGGGCTCCACCGGCTCCTACGAGGTCGAAAAGCCCAAATCCAACAAGAACAAGAT
>ERZ836939.2848-NODE-2848-length-15869-cov-16.097951_pt1 | contig 15869 bp, 10 predicted proteins | sample MGYA00519912_ERZ836939 | MGnify/ENA primary metagenome ERZ836939 (study PRJEB31850, sample SAMEA3708810) | human gut metagenome | biome: human gut; feature: human-associated habitat; material: faeces | place: China | collected 2014 ... | reverse complement strand
TTGCTTACGGTATCGCATATCCGTTTGGAGTGATCGGCGTGATTCTGTTTGTCAAGCTGTTGCCTAAAATCATGCGGGTGGATTTAGATAAAGAAGCCCGTCGCCTGGAGATAGAACGTCGCGGACAATTCCCGGAATTGACTACTTGTATTTATCGCGTCACTAATGCGAATGTGTTCGATCGCAGCTTGGTGCAAATTAATGCGCGTGGTATGACAGGTGCTGTCATTTCACGTCTGAAACACAATGATGAAATATCCATTCCTACCGCCCATACGGTGTTGCATGAAGGAGACTACATACAAGCCGTAGGCAGCGAAGAGTCACTGGATCAACTGGCTGTGTTGGTAGGCAATAGAGAAGAAGGTGAACTGCCTTTGGATAAAACACAGGAAATAGAATCTTTGTTGTTGACTAAAAAAGACATGATAAACAAACAGCTGGGTGATTTGAACTTACAGAAAAACTTTGGTTGTACAGTGACTCGTGTTCGTCGAAGCGGTATTGATTTATCTCCGTCTCCCGATCTAGCCTTGAAGTTTGGTGATAAACTGATGGTAGTCGGTGAGAAAGAGGGACTTAAAGGAGTAGCCCGCCTGTTGGGAAATAATGCGAAGAAACTATCTGATACGGACTTTTTCCCCATTGCAATGGGTATTGTATTGGGCGTGTTATTCGGCAAAATAAATATCTCTTTCTCTGATAGCCTGTCATTCTCACCGGGACTGACCGGGGGAGTTTTGATGGTAGCTCTTGTGTTGAGTGCGATAGGTAAGACAGGACCCATTATCTGGTCTATGTCCGGACCTGCCAATCAGTTGTTGCGCCAGTTAGGTCTGCTTCTTTTCCTTGCCGAAGTGGGAACTTCTGCCGGTAAGAATCTGGTAGCTACCTTCCAGGAAAGCGGATTATTGATGTTCGGAGTAGGAGCCGCCATCACATTGGTGCCAATGCTTGTTGCAGCCATTGTCGGACATTTCGTATTTAAAATCAGTCTGCTCGATTTGCTGGGAACTATTACGGGAGGGATGACAAGTACTCCGGGACTCGCTGCCGCTGACTCGATGGTGGATAGCAATATTCCGAGCGTAGCTTACGCAACTGTTTATCCGATTGCCATGGTATTCTTAATTTTGTTTATTCAAGTAATAGCCTCGGCTGTATATTAACAGAATTTCATATAATAATTGATTGTTAAATAAATAGTTCGTATCTTTGTCGTCTCAAAGAAAAAAATGAGGTGAAACGATTGTTATTGAATATTACACGCTACTTCTTGCCGATACTGTTTGTATCGTATCTGGTAAGCTTTACATTCTTTGCCCACGTGCATGTGGTCAATGGCGTGACAATCGTCCATTCACACCCGTTTAAGAAAGGGGCGGCACATGAACATTCTACAGTCGAACTACAGCTGATTCATTGTCTGTCTCACTTAACGGCAGACGGTGCGGCTGTTGTTTTTGCTCTTTCCCTTTTCATTCCTTTTTTATTATGCTTGTTGCCCGGACGTTCGCAACACACTCACTATCATTGTCCGTATCATGGGGTAGTGGGACTTAGGGCACCCCCGGTTATTCGTTTCTCTATTCTTTAAATGATGATACCGTACCTTGCATGAGGTAGGGCATTATCTGTCTATCCATGTAAATACTTATCGAAAACGAATAACAAACGAAAAATGAAGAATTACATCTTTTCGCTTGTCTGCTTGTGCTGCACATTGTTGCCTGCCCTCGAAGGACAAGCCCATGAATATCCTGATCATCCCGAATTACGTAAGTCAGATGCCAACATTGTTGGCCATATTCTTGATAAAAATACAAAAGAGCATTTACCCTATATTACAGTCGCCTTGAAAGGTACGACCATCGGAACAGTGACCGATGCTACCGGACATTATTTCTTGAAGAATCTTCCCGAAGGTGATTTTGTGCTGGAGGTTAGTTCGGTGGGATATAAAACCGTCAGACGGAATGTGACGCTGAAGAAAGGGCGTACATTGGAAGAAGATTTCGAGATAGAAGAAGACGCGGTTGCTTTGGATGGCGTAGTCGTATCTGCCAATCGTAATGAAACCACCCGACGTCTTGCTCCGACACTGGTGAATGTAGTAGATTTGAAAATCTTTGAGAATACCAATTCTACGACTTTGGCACAAGGCTTGAGCTTTCAGCCGGGTGTTCGTGTAGAGTCCAATTGTCAGAATTGCGGTTTCCAGCAAGTGCGTATCAATGGACTGGATGGCCCTTATACGCAAATCCTGCTCGATTCCCGTCCCATTTTTAGTGCGCTTTCCGGTGTGTATGGTATCGAACAGATTCCTGCCAGCATGATAGAACGTGTGGAAGTGATGCGTGGAGGCGGCTCGGCACTGTTCGGCTCATCTGCCATTGCCGGTACAATCAATATCATCACCAAAGAACCGATGCGCAACTCTGGTATGTTATCTCATACGATTACGGGAATTGGCGATGGCGACGTTTTCGACAACAGTACGGCATTGAATGCGTCTCTCGTGACGGACGACCAGCGTGCAGGTCTGTATATCTTCGGTCAGAACCGCCACCGTTCTGCGTATGACCATGACGGCGACGGATATTCCGAAATACCCAAATTGCACGGTCAGACAATTGGTTTCCGTTCGTTCCTGAAAACAACGACTTATTCGAAACTTACTTTTGAATATCACCACATGGAAGAATTCCGCAGGGGAGGAGACTTATTGAACCGCCCGCCTCATGAAGCGAATGTGGCGGAGCAGACCGAACACTCAATCAATGGCGGAGGACTGAAGTTCGATTATTTCTCCCCTAACGAGAACCATCGTTTCAATGTGTTTGCATCTGCACAGCATATCAATCGCGACAGCTATTATGGTCCAGGTGACAGAGACCCTTTGGATGCTTACGGAAACACCACTGACTTGAACTGGATGGCAGGCTCACAGTATGTCTACAGCTTCGGCAAATGCATCTTCATGCCTTCCGACCTGACTGCCGGAATAGAGTTCAATCAGGACAAACTGGAAGATAACATGTGGGGATACAACCGCACGGTAGACCAGAAAGTGAATATCGGTAGTGCTTTCCTTCAGAACGAATGGAAAAATGATCATTGGGGATTCCTGATTGGCGGCCGTTTGGATAAGCATAATCTGATTAACCATGTGATATTCAGTCCGCGTGCCAACCTGCGTTATAATCCGACAGAAAACATCAATCTTCGTTTCAGTTACTCATCCGGCTTCCGTGCTCCGCAGGCTTTCGACGAAGATTTGCATGTGGAAAATGTAGGCGGTAATGTAGCGATGGTTGAACTGGCGGATAATCTGAAAGAAGAAAGATCACAGAGCTTGAGTGCTTCGGCAGATATTTATCATCGCTTTGGTGCGTTTCAGGTTAACTTCCTGGTAGAAGGATTCTATACAAAGTTGTCGGATGTTTTTGCCCTTACCGACGGAGAGGTAGTGGATGGAATTCTGACACGTACCCGTCACAATGCATCAGGAGCGCAAGTTATGGGATTGACACTGGAAGGAAAGATGGCTTACCTGAATAAAATCCAAGTTCAGGCGGGAGTCACTCTGCAACAGAGCCATTACAGCAAACCGCACATCTGGAACAAAGAAGCTCCAGCGGTGAAGAAAATGATGCGTACGCCAAATACTTACGGCTATTTTACAGCAACCTACACCCCGATAAAGCCGTTATCTATCGCTCTTTCCGGTACCTATACCGGTTCGATGCTGGTTCCCCATGAGCCGGTTCCGGGATTCCTTGAAAATCCGATAACGGTGAATACCAAAGACTTTTTCGACATCGGTTTGAAAGCCGCTTATGACTTCAAACTTTACAAGTCGATGAACCTCCAGGTGAATGCCGGCATACAGAATATTTTCAATGCCTATCAGGACGACTTCGACAAAGGAGCTGACCGTGACTCCGGCTATATCTATGGTCCTTCTCTGCCGAGAAGTTTCTTTGCCGGGGTGAAGATCAGTTATTAAGATTCGGTTAAGATTTAAAATCGTTATAAATAGGGATTGTTTTGCATGGAGACAATCCTTATCTTTGCAAAAAAACAAACTAAACCCTGACTTTACTGCACAGAATAGATGTGCAAGATTACCGGATGAAACAATTGTACCTACATATAATGAAGTGGTTTTTGCCTGTACTGTTTATCTCGTACATGGCAGGAATCACTTTATTTACTCACTCCCATGTAGTAAACGGGGTAACGATTGTCCATTCGCATCCATTTAAAAAAGGCAGTGAACATAGCCATACGACGGTTGAATTCCAACTCATTCACCTGTTGAATCATGTATTGGTGACAGACAGCGGATTAATACCTACATTCGCGGTCGCTGCTTTATCTCTATTATGTATCCTGTTTATCCGCCCGCAAGTTGAGCCATATCACCGTTCTTGTCCGGGCGTCATATCTCTTAGAGCACCTCCTGTCGCTTAGTCTATCTTTTCGGGAACAGTATTCATCAGTTAGGAACAACGATTAATGATCGCTGCTTCCCTTTCCCTTATTATTATTTTTGATTTTAAACATTAAAAGACTAACGACAATGAAGAAATATCTTTTAGTCCTGGCCGGCCTGTATTGTGTCCTGTCATACGCATTGGCTGAACATCCGGACTACCCTGAACTGAAAAAATCCGATGCGAACATCATAGGCCATGTACTGGATAAGAAAACGAAAGAGCACCTTCCTTACATCACCATTGCACTGAAAGGAACAACGATAGGAACCGTGACCGACGCTACCGGACATTATTTTTTGAAGAATTTGCCGGAAGGTAACTTTATACTGGAGGTTAGCTCGGTCGGCTACAAGACCGTGACCCGCAACGTGACTCTGAAAAAAGGAAAGACACTGGAAGAGGATTTTGAAATAGAAGAGGACGCGATTGCTTTGGATGGGGTAGTGGTTTCCGCCAACCGCAGTGAAACGACGCGCCGTTTGGCTCCTACTTTGGTAAATGTCGTCGATCTGAAGCTATTTGAAACGACTAACTCTTCCACTTTATCGCAAGGGCTGAACTTTCAGCCCGGTGTACGTGTAGAGACAAACTGCCAGAATTGTGGTTTCCAGCAAGTCCGCATCAATGGACTGGACGGACCGTATACGCAGATTTTGATAGATTCCCGTCCCGTATTCAGTGCCCTTTCCGGAGTGTATGGCCTGGAACAGATTCCCGCCAGCATGATTGAACGCGTAGAAGTGATGCGTGGGGGAGGTTCCGCCTTGTTCGGCTCTTCGGCCATTGCAGGAACCATCAATATAATCACCAAAGAGCCTTTGCGCAATTCCGGCCAGCTGTCGCACACCCTTACTGCTTTAGGGGGCGGCTCCTCATTCGATAACAATACCTCCCTGAATGCTTCATTAGTGACGGACGATCATCGTGCCGGACTGTATATCTTTGGTCAGAACCGTCACCGGTCCGGATATGATTATGACGGAGACGGATTCACCGAACTACCTAAATTGAAGAATCAGACAGTGGGCTTCCGCTCTTATCTGAAAACAAGCACTTACTCCAAACTAACCTTCGAATATCACCACATGCAGGAATTCCGTCGGGGAGGGGATATGTTGGACCGTCCTCCTCACGAAGCCCATATTGCAGAGCAGTTGCAACATTCGATTGATGGTGGAAGTTTGAAGTTCGATTATTTCTCGCCAGATGAAAAGAACCGTCTAAGTATCTTTGCGTCAGCCGCCAATACAGATCGGGACAGTTATTACGGACCGGGTAACGATCCTCTGAAAGCCTATGGAAAAACAACGGATTTAACCGCTATGGGCGGCGCGCAGTATGTACATACGTTTGATAAGTGTTTTTTTATGCCTTCTGACCTCACGGCAGGACTTGAATATAACCGTGATCGTCTGAAAGATAATATGTGGGGATATGACCGCCACACGGATCAGACGGTAAATATTTACAGTGCTTTTCTGCAGAACGAGTGGAAGAACGACCGTTGGGGCATTCTGATCGGTGGTCGTCTGGATAAGCATAACATGGTAGATAATGTCATCTTTAGCCCCCGTGCCAACTTGCGTTTCAACCCGACACAGAATATAAACCTGCGTTTGAGCTATTCATCCGGATTCCGTGCTCCGCAGGCTTTTGATGAAGATATGCATATTGAAAATGTGGGCGGAACAGTGGCAATGATTGAGCGTGCGAAGAACTTGAAAGAAGAGAAATCCCAAAGTTTCAGTGCGTCCGCAGATATGTATCACCGTTTCGGAGTATTCCAGACGAATTTCTTGATCGAGGGCTTTTATACAAGACTGACAGATGTCTTCGTGTTGGGCGAACCTTATGACCGTGGCGATGGGATATTGGTAAAAACACGCAGTAACGGTCCCGGCGCGAAAGTGATGGGGCTAACGCTGGAGGGCAAAGTGGCTTATCTTTCCATCCTGCAAATACAAGCGGGACTCACTTTGCAACGCAGCCGATACGATGAACCTCATAAATGGCATGACGACGCACCGGCAGAAAAGAAAATTTTCCGTACTCCCGATACATATGGTTACTTCACAGCTACTTATACTCCCATCAAACCTTTATCCATTGCCCTGTCAGGAACTTATACCGGGAGAATGTTAGTGCAACGCATGGATATCACCGCCGAGAACGCCGAACTGGGCGCAATGCCCGAACGAAAGGCGGAAGCCATCCGTACACCCCGTTTCTTCGATTTGGGAGTGAAACTGGCTTACGACTTCAAGCTATGCAAAACAGTCGATTTGCAACTAAACGGCGGAGTTCAGAACCTCTTTGAGTCTTATCAGAAGGACTTTGATAGAGGAGCTAATCGGGATTCCGGCTATATTTACGGGCCTTCTCTGCCGAGAAGTTTCTTTGCCGGAGTGAAGATTAGCTATTAGGTTGTTTCTATACGATTTTGCAGACTTGTCGAATTTTACAGGGTGTAACTAGTCGGTTTCTCGTCAAGATTCATTAACTTTGTCGGGAAAATAAATGCTAAGCAATGGATATACCGGCTTTACACACACTAACAAACGGCATTATTATCGGAATATGTCTGTCTATATCTTTCGGTCTTGTCTGCTTCAAGCAGATGGCGCACGCCATTAATCCCAAATACAGGCGTGCATGCCATTTCTTCATCGCTGCTTCTCTCATTATCGCTGCCGGTCATTTGGCGGAGTTGCTGGTTGACGGGTTCGGCGTATACCGGTCGTTGGACTTATTCTCAATATTGGTGTTGGTGCTTGCTTCTTCGCAGGCGTTGATGTTCACGTTTATGTTGATATTGCTGTTCGACAGCAGATACGTCACTTTTGCCAATGTGATGAAGCATGCGGCGCCTTCGCTCGTTTTCATTCTGCTGTATGTGGTGAGTTGCTGCATTGAAGCGGACGTCTGTGTATATTCTTTAGCAGAATGGCGTGCGTGTGTCGTTCACAATCTCCCGTTGGCAGTGCGGACCTTGTTCGGTGTCACCTATACCGTACAACTGTTCGTTTACGTCCGCCTCTTTTTCCGTAAAAAACACCGCTACATCACGCATTTAAAAGAATTGACCGGAGAGTGTATCTCAAAACTGGAACTCCGGTGGACGATGCGCGCTTTCCTTTATGCGTTGAGTATCGGCATTGGCGCATGGGTTTTACTTGTCTGTCCGGGACCGATACCCGAGTTTAGTTTCAGTTTCCTTATCGTGGTTTTCTATCCTGCTTTTGCATGGCTGTACACTAACTATCATTACACTTACGAGATGCTACGCCGTTTTATCGTTGAACAGGATGGGAAACTGCCCCAACCACCGCTCGAAGCCGATATGGGCGACCTCATCTGTTACCTGCAATCCGGCGATAGCAACCACTTGTTTGAAGAGCTCGAAGCCTATCTGCAGAAAGAACAACCGTACCTCGACTACAACTTCAAGCGTGACGACCTGATTAAAGCTCTTGGCACAAACGAGCGTAATCTCTCCGCCGCTGTGGGGCGTGCCACAGGACTGACCTTGCAAAATTATCTTCTCCGCCTGCGCATCCGTCATGCCATGGACTTGCTCCTGCTTCCGGACTACGCGAACCACACAATTGAAGACATTGCCGGAGCGTCGGGCTTCAAGGCAATGCGCACCTTCAACCGCAATTTCCGCGAATTGGTAAAAATGACTCCTACCGAGTTCCGCCGACAAAAGTCTGTACTTTAAAGGAGAAGGCGATACTCTTTTATCATCAAATGCTGTTGTTTCCATCAATGCATAGGTAGAAGTTTCTCCGAACAATGGAATTTCCGGCAATCCTGCAAGATTTGCAGGATTTTGGCTATACAATGCAGGATTTTGGCTATACAATGCAGGATTTTGGCTATACCTTTTCGTTGTTGCATATTACTTTTGTCCGAAAAGAGAACACGATTTATTCACCCTTTTAGAAAGACAAAAGAAGTATGAAACAACTAAGAATCTTTTTCCTCTGCCTTATGGCAGCAACGTTGGCAACCGCCTGTGGCGACGACAACAATGACGACAACTCTGTGCCCGTAGAGAGCATCACCCTCAATCATGAGACTCTGACCCTGAAATCGGGAGCGACCGAAACGCTGGTTCCCACCATTGTCCCCGACCGGGTGACTGCCGAATCCGTAGTATGGAGCAGTGACAAAACTTCCGTAGCCACCGTAAGTAAAGACGGACTGGTGACCGCCGTAGCTGAAGGAACAGCTACCATCACCGCCACCGCACGCGAAAAGTCCGCCACCTGCCTTGTGACGGTCAGCAACAAGACGCTTGTCACTACCGCAGCCGAACTGAAAACCGCTATTGAAACGGCAGACGGCACTGCGGATGCACCAACACAAATCATCCTCGGTGAAGGTTTTGAGGTTGCTGCGGATGCAGAGCATTTTGCCTTTTCAATAGACGGCAAACACATTGCTATCGACGGCGGAAATAATCCTATCAGCGGAAATTATTTTATTTCCCGTACCGCTAGCGACAAAAGCCTTTTTGAGCTTACAAACGGCGCGTCATTGAAGCTGACCAACCTCAACATTTATGGAAATGCTGATACCTATTCAACTAATATCGCCTGCATATTTGTTAGGGCGTCTTGCAAACTAACGCTGGGTAACGGTTTCGAATTACATTCCGGCAATGGGAATGATAATGACCAGCTAATTGGTATCTCTGTCGGTGATAATGCCACACTCATTATGGAAGGCGATGCTGAAATCTCCAAAAGCATAAAGGGGCAGGAAGTGCTTGTTGCCCCTACAGGAATACTGCAACTGAAAGGCGGAAAAATAAAAGCAAGGGAGGAGGGAACGTATGGGAGTGAACGGAGCCTCTGTCTGCAAGCTGCGATTAATGGCAATCAAGTGACCATCCCCACCGTTACGGTTGAAAACGAACTTCCGGCGGATTCTGATTTTAAATTAGATCTATATGATTACGTGTTGAGTAGTTCCACTGTCCGGCCAGGAGCCGAAACCGTTGTTAAGGGAACCGACAGCTACACCTTGGCTGACAGTGATCTTATGAAGTTCCATCTGATGACTAATACTACTGGGGGCATGACATATTATGACAGTTATTTCGAACTTTATCTGGACGGTAATGCTATCAAGATACGTGCGAAATGACAAGCAGCACAGAACGTAACTAATAAATAGATATTCACTTTCCTTAAAACAATCATTATCATGGCAACAAACGAAAAAATCACGCTCAATGTTGACCTTTACGACAACATCATGACCGAACAAAAAGGCGACTACACCGGACGCGCACGCATCACAGGCAGTCTGCACAACAAAGAAATCGCAGCACGCATCATCAAGGAGCGTACCGAGTACCGGCAGGAAACCATCGAGAACATCCTCGACCTTGCCGACCAGAAGAAGGTGGAAGCCATCGCCGAAGGGAAGAGCGTGGTAGACGGTGTGGGACAGTACATCGTCACCGTACGCGGTTCGTTCCTCGGGGAGAACGCCCAGTTTGACGCCACGAAGCACTCGCTCGGTGTGTCCTACACACCGGGACAACTGCTGCGCGACCAGCTCAAAGCCGTAAAAGTAATCTGCAACGGGCTGGCACAGATGGGGCCGGTCATCAACTCCATCACCGACTCCGTGACGAAGAGTATCAGCCAGGTCATCACTTCCGGCGGTCCTGCCGTTATCAGCGGAAGCAACATTAAAATCCTCGGTGACGACCCTTCGGTCGGCATCTATCTCACCAAAGACGAAGAGGGAGCCGTCCCGTTGAAAGTGTCCGTCATCGTTCACAACGCACCGTCACAACTCACCATCATGCTACCTGCCATAGAAGCCGGAAAGCTCTATGCGCTAAGCATCACGACACAATATAGCGGAAGCAACAAGGCATTGAAAACGCCACGCTCTTACCGTTTCCCGATTCTGCTGGGTGACGAAAACGCGGGTGGCGGCGGTGGCGGCGGCGAAGCGCCCGACCCTGAAATCCCCGGAGGAGGTGAAGCCCCCGACCCGGCTGCATAAAGAAGCAGGTCACGAATGAGGACGGACAGTCCGGCTGCAGACAGCGCATCCGCCCTCATGGCAAACAAAAAAGGCGGCAGCCTTTCATAATTTACCCTTTTAAAGAAAACAGAAAGACGCATGAAACAACTAAGAATCTTTTTCCTCTGCCTTGTGGCAGCAACGTTGGTAACCGCCTGCGGCGGCGACGACAAAGACAACTCTACACCGGTAGAGAAAATCACCCTTGACAAGGAAACACTCCTGCTGAATTCCAACAGCTCGGAAACACTGACCGCCACCGTAACTCCTGCCAGCGCAACGGAAAACACCGTGACATGGAGCAGCGATAAGACCACCGTGGTTACCGTAGACCAAAACGGGAAAGTGAACGCCCTGACCGAAGGAACCGCCACCGTCACGGCAACGGCAGGCGGTAAGTCGGCAACCTGTGTCGTAACGGTATCGGATGCTGTAATTATCAATGCTCCCGAGCAACTACAAGTTGCGTTCGAAGATGCTTCCAGCAACCCCGATAGCCCTACGAAAATCAGGCTGGGGGCAGGGTTTGAACTCGAACTCTGCTATGGAGAGACTTCAGACCCGCACCGGTATATCGAACTGGATGGCGGTGGATTTACTTTGTCTAATGTAACAGGCTCAGAATCAGATGTCGTCACTATAGAATCAACCACCCTGAAACTCAGCAATATCAAGATGAATACCACTGATGACTCAAATTGTGTGATAGCGCTTTATCCGACGAATACGAAGTTGATACTTGGCAGCGGGGCAAAGCTTGATAATCCTACCGGCCGGGCTGTTTATGTCTTTGAGGGATGCCAGCTTATTATGGATGAAGGTTCTTCCGTGAACGGGAGAATCGTATTGCAAACAAATAAATATAACAGTGATGAAGGCGGCAGCTTCTTCTACAAAGGGGGGACATGGGAGAACGCCGAGCTTATGTTCTCCTATGATAACGCAAGCACACTGATGCCGATGACTCTGACCAAAGCACTTGCCAACCCGTACAAACTGACGTTTGTGGCTCAATGGAGTATGCAGCCATCCTATTTCCCCGAAGGTGGATTCACGGTGGTGAAAGGAGACGGATACACCTTAACCCAACTCGATCTTGAGAAAATCACCTCATTGGAAATGGACGTCGCCGATAGTTCTGTAACCTCTGAAAACTGCGAACTGGTACTGGATACAGCCGAAAATGCCATCAAGCTGCGTATCAAAGCAACAGCCTATTGAATACGTAAAACCGGAACGGCGGAAAGGGATGTGTGCCGCAGCAGGCTGGGGAGACGTGCCGCAGCAGGCTAGGGGAGCATGCCACAGCAGGCAAGGAGAGCATGCCACAACAAGTTAGGGAAACGCACCACAGCAAGCTGTGGCAATACACCCTAATTTCCCGGCTACGACAGCACAGAACACGCAAAAAGGCAGCAGTTACTCACAGACGAGAGCAACTGCTGCCTTTTTCACGTGTCACACCATATCCTTGTCTACTTCAAGCAAGTGGCGTACGCTGTTAATCCGTTTCGATTTTCCAGTCTCCAATTGTTCTCGTGGTACTGTCGAAGTTGATGCCGACCTTCACTACTTTCCTGTGGTCTGCCTCATAAGGAATCGCATACCCTTTGCTGTTAATTTGTGCCAAAGCCTCTTCCGCGGTGCCGTCCATTTTAAATTCAAGTACATAAATGGCATCCTGCATTTTGATAACCACGTCCGCTCGTCCGACAGCGCTTTTGACTTCGGTATCCACATATTGTCCCATCAAGCGGAACAGAAGATAGAATATGGTTTGATAATGTTTTTCCTCTTTGTTGTTCAGGTCGTTCGGAATAGAGGCGAAGAAAGACCGGGTGCGTTCAAGGCAAGATTCAAGGTTTCCCTTCATTAAATCACGCACAAAGGACACTACATAAAAGTTGCTTTCGCGCGTAGGTTGGTAAAGATAAGAAGGGATGAGCGACTCGATAAAGCCGATTCTTACTTCCTCGTTCGGGTAGCCTAATGTATAGGTACGAAAGAAAGCATCGTACGACTTGATTGTGAGATAACCGCTTTGGTAGAGCACCGGAATAGGGTCGGTGAGACAATCCGTAGCCTTGTCGAAGTCTTCCGGCTTGGCGTCCATACGGTCGAGCAGCCGGATGTCAAAGTTCATTTGTTGCAGGAGTTCTATCAGAAAGGTAGGGGTACCGGTAGAAAACCAGTAGTTCTCATAACTCTTTTGAGCAAAAGCATTAATCAGGCTGAAAGGATTGTACACATCCACACAGGATTTACTGAAATGATATCCGTCATATTGCTTCTTCAAGTGGGCACACGCCTCTTCATACGTTTCATCGTTGGCTTGTGCCATCTGTTCGACATCAATTTTCATCTGTGTCAGCAGTTCCTGTTCGGTGATACCGCAGATAGTGCTGTAATTATCGCTCATGCTGACGTTCTGAAGATTGTTAAGTTCGCTGAAAATGCTCATCTGGCTGAATTTGCTGATGCCCGTCAGGAAGAGGAAGCGAAGATATTTACCTGACTTTTTTAAGGGGCTGAAGAAGTCGCGCATGATACCACGAATCTCATGCTGCAACTCATGGTTATTGTTACTGTCCAGCATCGGGGCATCATATTCGTCCACTAATACGACAACCTGCTGCCCGGTTTGCTCATAAGCGCGGCGAATGATACCTTCCAGACGTAAACTAAATGTGTCTTCGCCTTCCTGACGTCCGTAGATGTTTTCCCAAAGTAACAGCTGAACATTGATAGATGCGCGAAGTGACTCTGCTTCCATATATTTACTGCCACTAAAGTCGATATGTAGCACCGGATACACTGTCCAGTCTTTCTCTAACTGCTCCATGTCAAGTCCGTTGAAAAGTTCTTTCTTTCCCAGAAAATAGGCTTCGAGCGTAGAGATGAGCAGGCTCTTTCCGAAACGACGGGGACGACTCAGGAAATAAATCTTATTTGTATTGACGAGTTGATAAATCAGTGCAGTCTTATCAACATATATGTAATTATTATTGCGCAAATCTTCAAAATCCTGTATCCCGATAGGATAGCGCCTGAATGTTCCTTCTTCCATATCAAATTTTTATTAAAATGTGAACGATGAACGCAAAGTTAAGAAAAAGAAGCGGAATAGCTTTCTTTGTTGCCGAAGATTTTCACGTGTCACACCATATCCTTGTCTACCCCGAATTTCTCATCCGTCTGACACTCCCCGGCAGGTTCCACATGCACCAAAATATCATAGACATTATCTATCGAACTTTCAATACTTTTCTCCACCGCCCCGGCAATCTCATGCGCTTGTGTAATCGTTATCTGCGGATTCACCTCTATATCGAGCGTAATGATATACCGGTTTCCTATCATTCTCGACCTGACCCGGTGCGGATTACTTGCTCCCGGCACTTTCTCGACAGCTTCAAATATCTTATTATACACATTGACATCCTTCACGCCATCCATAAGCTCCACATTCGAGTCGAGAAAAATACCGATGGACGACTTGATGATAAAGAGGCTGATTATCAATCCCGTTATCGAATCGAGTATCGGCAATTTGAATATAAAAGTAAAAATCAACCCTAATAAAACTCCGGCCGAAATGACAACATCATTACGCATATTTATCGCATTCGCCGTCAGCATGGAACTGTCTATTTTCTTTCCCTGTTTGTACTGGTACGAAGCCAGCATCAGTTTGCCGACAATAGAGAATATAGTCACATAGATAGCGATAGCCGATGGTATCTCTTTCACTTCATCTGAAAAGATGCTTTGAATGGAAGATATCAACATTTGCATACCGGCATAAAATATCACCAGTGACAGAATCTTTGTCGCGATGCCTTCCGCTTTCTCATAACCGAATACATATTTCTTTGAAGGAGGACGGTTGATGAGGCGTGCCGTAAAAATCATAACGATAGAGATAACGACATCGGTTGCCGAGTCGATACCGTCGCCCACTACGGCCAGACTACCGGCCCATAAACCGATGATGATTTTAGATGCGGATAGGATTGCATTGCCAATTGTGCTAATCCATGAGGTTTTGATTAAGATGTTCTCTCTTGACATTGGAAGTGACTCTTTATAATTAATTGATTGAGATTGGCTAGCAAAGATAAACATTTATAGGAGTCTGTGACGTCAAGTCGCAAAAAAACTTTTCCCGGTCTTTTAGTAGTTTCTATGTTTTAGTTGTATTATATATAGATGGTCAATAAAAGACAGGACAAATCATTTATTAAATAGTTAACCGCATGTTCAAAAAACTAAGTAGCTCTTTACTCATTGTATCAGTTTGTGTTTTTTCTTCTTGTACGCCCACCGTCAAGCAAGAGATTGCAATCTTACCTACCCCCGTTAGTCTGACCGAGCAGTCGGGCTCGTTTGTTTTAAAAGATGGAATGAAGATTGGAGTGTCCGATCAGTCGTTATTTCCGGCAGTCGGATACCTGCAGGAGATTCTCCGCAATGTCATATCAACTTCTGTGGAAGTCACTACTGATAAGGATCAGGTAGATATGTATTTTCAGTTGAAAGATACCGGTGGCAAGCCCGGTTCTTATAGGCTTCAGTCTACGCCGGAATATATCCAGATAGAGGCTAGTGACTATTCAGGCATCATTTCTGCGATTACTACTATTCGCCAGCTGCTTCCTGCAGCGATAGAAGTGCAGGGAGAAAAACAAACTTATTCAATCCCTGTTGTGCAAATAGAAGATGCACCCCGTTTTGAATGGCGTGGGTTTATGCTGGATGCTTCCCGTCACTTCTGGAATAAGAATGAGGTGAAGCATGTATTGGATCTGATGTCTTTGTATAAACTCAATAAATTCCACTGGCATTTGTCTGACGATCAGGGCTGGCGTATAGAGATTGAGAAATACCCGCTGCTTACCGAAAAAGGAGCTTGGCGTAAGTTTAATAAGCACGACCGTACCTGCATGGCACGTGCGAAAGAAGAAGATAATACCGATTTCCTGATTCCGCAAAATAAGATACGCATTGTGGAAGGAGATACGCTGTATGGAGGTTATTATACTCACGATGATATCAAAGAAATAGTGGCCTATGCTGCACAAAGAGGAATTGATGTCATTCCCGAGATAGATATGCCGGGGCATTTTCTCGCGGCTATCAGTCAATATCCGGAGTTGGCATGCGACGGACTAATCGGATGGGGAGAAATCTTCTCTTCTCCTATCTGTCCGGGTAAAGATGCGACACTGGAATTCTGTCAGAATGTGTTCAAAGAAGTTTTCGAACTTTTCCCTTATGAATATGTGCACATGGGTGGTGATGAAGTGGAAAAAGCCA
>ERZ836939.2844-NODE-2844-length-15881-cov-7.037028_pt1 | contig 15881 bp, 17 predicted proteins | sample MGYA00519912_ERZ836939 | MGnify/ENA primary metagenome ERZ836939 (study PRJEB31850, sample SAMEA3708810) | human gut metagenome | biome: human gut; feature: human-associated habitat; material: faeces | place: China | collected 2014 ... | reverse complement strand
GCCTGCGGCCGGGGCACCCCTCTGTCAGTCAGACGTTGTAGCGGAACTGCCGGAGCAGATAGTCCACGTCGTCGTCCATGAGGCCGTAATTGGCGATAAGCTCGTTTTTGATCTGCCGCAAAAGCTCTTTGTTCTCCATGTCGTTGGCCGCCTTGATGGCGGCGAGGTACTTGTTGTAGTCGCTGGATGGCATACGATTCAGACCTCCCTTCTATTTCAACTTAAAAAGATATTTTAGCTTCGGTGCTATATGATACTATTGTTGCATCGGGAAATTGAGTTTGCAAACACGAGACGATATAAGAGAAAAACCGTTTGTATGTATTGTATTTTCCAACATCAAAATAGTTCCAATTACTTCTTATTGTAATATTGCCTATTGGATATTGACTGATATCAGTGTCGTACTGATCAATATGATAATTAAAGTAATTCTGTGCTTCCCCAAAAAGCTGGAGACAAATTGCGTGATTACAACTGTCGTTTACAAGCAATCTTATTTTGTCAGTTGCCTTTGCATAAAGAGAGGAATCTTTGAGGATATTTTTCCGTCCCGTGTCTAAACGCTGGAGATCATCTTGAGAGATTTGAGTATACTTAGGATGCTCCTTCCCCTCAGCAATTAAATGCCGCACCTTCAAATCATAAAATGGAGTTGTCTGTATATTATATACTGTAAATTCCATATCTAAGTGGACAAAATAATTGTTATCATCTTTGATTGCCTGAATAGTAAGCGGCGAAATTTTACATTGTTTTGCTTTGGCAATCCGCTGAACAGCACCTGTAAATGCAATGGCATCTTGCAATGACCTTTTTGCGCTTTCTTTTTGAGATATATCCATGTATTCCGCTTCTTGTAATTCGGCATCCAATTTTCGTTGCTTAGGTTTGCGCACCATATAATGATAGGCTAAAGCAATTGCAACAATAAAAATGATTAGTTCCATTTGCCACCCTCACTTCTTTCAGTATCCATCATGAGTAACTTGTAGTGCCTATATTAGCACACATAAAGTCTCTTTGCAAGGGGAAATGTAATCTGTATGATAACCCTAAAGGAGACTGAGAGTTATGACTGTCGCGGCGTGGGATTTAGGCAATACTATTCGTAGTTCTCGAATTAAAAAAGGATATACGCAGGAGGCACTTTCAGAACTACTGGACATTACTCCTAGTCACCTCAAGCAGATGGAGGGCGGTCGGCGCAACCCCTCCGTCCCCCTGCTCTTTCAGATGATGGAGCTGCTGGACTTCTCGGTGGATGCACTGGTGTTCCCGGAGCGGGAGAGTGCCCCGGCGATTCACACCGACGGGCTGACGGAGCGGGAGGCGGAGGCACTGGCCCGGCTGGTGGACGCGATGAAAGCAAGGGAATAGCGGCGGCTTGCGTGGATGCGCGGGCCGCCGCTGTGCATTCTTGAGAAATTGGGGGTCTATGGAAAGGCCTGTCCGCAAAAAGAGACCTACGGGGCAGGGAGGGGAAACGACCCGTAAGAACAGATACGCCCTGGGCGGCCATAGGCCGCCCAGGGCGTATCAAAATCGGGGAAAGGTCAGTTCTGCTCCAGGGCCTTGGAGTCCACCTCGTCCCTGAGCTTGGCGGCGAAGGCGTCGAAGCTCATGACGGTCTGCTCGCCGTGGCGGTTGCGCACGGCCACGTCGCCGGTCTCGGCCTCCTTGTCGCCCACCACCAGCATATAGGGCACCTTCTCCAACTGGGCCTGGCGGATCTTGAAGCCGATCTTCTCGCTGCGGTGGTCGGTCTCCACCCGGTAGCCCAGCGCGTCCAGCCTGGCGGCCACCTGGTCGGCGTACTCCGCCGCCCGGTCGGTGATGGGGAGCACCTTGACCTGCACCGGGGCCAGCCAGGTGGGGAAGGCGCCGGCGAAGTGCTCGGTGATGACGCCGATGAACCGCTCGATGGAGCCCAGCACCACCCGGTGGATCATGATGGGGCGGTGCTTCTCGTTGTCCGCGCCCACGTACTCCAGCTCAAAGCGCTCAGGGAGCTGGGAGTCGAGCTGGATGGTGCCGCACTGCCAGGTGCGGCCCAGGGAGTCGGCCAGGTGGAAGTCCAGCTTGGGGCCGTAAAAGGCGCCGTCGCCCTCGTTGATCACGTAGGTCTTGCCCATCTCGGTGATGGCCTCTTTCAGGATGTCCTGGTTGTGCTCCCACTGCTCCACGGTGCCGATGTGATCCTCCGGCATGGTGGACAGCTCGATCTCATAGTGCAGGCCAAAGACGGAGTACACCTCGTCAAAGAGCTTGACCACGTTCTTGATCTCGTCCTTGAGCTGGTCGGGGGTCATAAAGATGTGGGCGTCGTCCTGGGTGAAGCAGCGCACCCGGAACAGGCCGTGGAGGGCGCCGGACAGCTCATGCCGGTGCACCAGGCCCAGCTCGCCCACCCGCAGGGGGAGATCCCGGTAGGAGTGGGGCTCGTTCTTGTAGACCAGCATGCCGCCGGGACAGTTCATGGGCTTGACGGCGAAGTCCTCCTCGTCGATGACGGTGGTGTACATGTTGTTCTTGTAGTGGTCCCAGTGGCCGGAGCGCTCCCACAGGGAGCGGTTGAGCATGATGGGGGTGGAGATCTCCACATAGCCGTAGCGCTTGTGCACCTGCCGCCAGTAGTCGATGAGGGTGTTCTTCAGCACCATGCCCTTGGGAAGGAAGAAGGGGAAGCCGGGGCCCTCGTCCATAATGGTGAACAGGCCCAGCTCCTTCCCCAGCCTGCGGTGATCCCGCTTCTTGGCCTCCTCAATGCGCTGGAGGTAGGCGTCCAGCTCGTCCTTCTTGGGGAAGGCGATGCCGTAGATGCGCTGGAGGGTCTGGCGGCTGGAGTCGCCCCGCCAGTAGGCGGCGTTGCAGGCGGTCAGCTTGATGGCGTTGCCCTTGACCCGGCCGGTGGAGTCCAGATGGGGGCCGGCGCACAGATCGGTGAACTCGCCCTGCTTGTAGAAGGAGATGTGGGCGTCCTCCGGCAGATCATGGATCAGCTCCACCTTGTAGGGCTCGCCCTTCTCCTCCATGAACTTGAGGGCCTCTTCCCGGGGCAGCTCAAAGCGCTCCAGCTTCAGCTTCTCCTTGCAGATCTTGCGCATCTCTCCCTCAAGCTTCTCCAGGATCTCCGGAGTGAAGGGGAAGGGGGAGTCCATGTCGTAGTAAAAGCCCTCGTCGATGGAGGGGCCGATGGCCAGCTTTACCTCCGGGTACAGGCGCTTCACCGCCTGGGCCAGAATGTGGGAGCAGGTGTGCCAGTAGGTCTTGCGGTAGCTCTCGTTTTCAAAGGAAAATTCACTGTTCTTGTTCTCTTCGGACATTCTGATAACCTCCTTCTCGTCTGTGGGGCGGCACACGGCGCCCGCCCCGGTAAAAATGCGGCGGGGTTACAGCAAAAAACGCCTCACCCCTGAGTGTGTCAGGGGTGAGGCGCTGTCATACGTCCCACGGTTCCACCCTGCTTGCCAGAGACACAGAGACGCCCGGCAGGACAACCGCAACACGCGCAGGCCGAACGAACGGTCGGGCAAAGCCCGGCGGCAGGTTCGGCACAGCGTGGAACAGCTGGCCGCCGCAGAGGGCGTGCAGCGTGGCAACTGGCCGCTTGTGACTTCCTGTAACGGGAAAGCCCCGGCCCGGTCATCCCGGGCGGCTCGGGAGTGGTACAGCCGCCGCGTGTCGTGGGGCGCTTCCACCGTGCGCGCCCCTCTCTGTCCGCCGCTGTGCGGGTTCGTCTCCGTCAAAGCCAATTTGAACGGACCTACTATATCACTGAGGGGAAGGAAAGTCAAGAGTCCACTTTATCCCGGAGCGCGGGCGGCCACGAGGGCCGCCCCTACCTGGTTGGGGGCATATCGAGTTCCGCATGATACGCGGCACTGTATGGGCGGGGCTTGTCCCCGCCCGCCGATCTGACCGGGTGACATCCCGCCTCCAATACATAAAAAACTGATATTTACAGTTTATTCACATTAAAGACACGATTTAGTCTTATTTACACGGTATGATACAGACAGATTCAGAGATGAATCGAATGAGACCATCCTCCCAAACCAATTCCTCTCTTATCCCTCTCCAACACCTTTGCAAGACACACAACACACACCCGAAAAGCCCCGGCCTTTGGCCGGGGCTTTTCGGTGTTTTTGGAAAAAAGGCTTGACTTGGAGTGTACTCCAGGGAGTAAGGTAAATTGAAATCAATGTATGGGAGTGACATTCCGTGATCTACAAGGACTTTCAAAACCTGCGCCTGCCCATGCTGGGCTTCGGCAGCATGCGGCTGCCTCTGCTGCCCGGCGGTGGGGACGGCGACGTGGACGAGGCGGCGGTGGCCGAGATGGTGGCCCTGGCCATGGAGCGGGGGGCCAACTACTTTGACACGGCCTATGGCTATCACAACGGCAATTCCGAGCGGGTGATGGGCCGCGTGCTGTCCCGTTATCCGCGGGAGAGCTGGCTCCTGGCCTCCAAATTCCCCGGCTACGACGTGTCCAACATCCGGCCGGACAGGGTGGAGGCCATCTTCGAGGAGCAGCTGGAGAAGTGCGGCGTGGACTACTTCGACTTCTACCTCTTTCACAACGTATACGAGCGCAACGTGGGCCCCTATCTGGACCCGGACAACCGCGTGCTGGAGTACCTGCTCCGCCAGAAGGAGGCCGGGCGCATCCGGCACCTGGGCTTCTCCGCCCACGGCTCCCTGGCGGTGATCCAGCGCTTCCTGGACGCCTATGGGGAATACATGGAGTTCGGCCAGCTCCAGCTCAACTACCTGGACTGGGACTTCCAGGGCGCCAGGGCCAAGGCGGAGGAGCTGAACCGCCGCCATATCCCCATCTGGGTGATGGAGCCCCTGCGGGGCGGGCGGCTGGCCAGGCTGTCCGACGGGGACGCCGCCCGCCTGGCCGTCCTGCGGCCGGAGGAGAGCATGCCGGGCTGGGCCTTCCGCTTCCTCCAGGGGGTGCCCGGCGTGACTATGGTGCTCTCCGGCATGTCCAGCCTGGAGCAGCTGCGGGCCAACCTGGACACCTTCGAAACCGACCGGCCTCTGAGTGAGGCCGAAAAGGCCGCCCTGCTGGACGTGGCCGCCGGCATGGTGCGGGAGCAGGTGCTTCCCTGCACCGCCTGCCGCTACTGCGTGGACCACTGCCCCCGGCACCTGGACATCCCCGGCCTGCTGGCCCTCTACAACGAGCACACCTTCACCGGCGGCGGCTTTATCGCCCCCATGGCGGTGGAAGCCCTGCCGGAGGAGAAGCGGCCCGCCGCCTGCATCGGCTGCCGGAGCTGCGAGGCAGTGTGCCCCCAGCAGCTCAAAATCTCCGAAGCTCTGGCCGACTTCGCCCGCAAGCTGGGGTAAATCCCCGGGGCGGGCGTTGCAATCCACTGCGGTTTGGGGTATCATAAAGGCACAGACCATGATACGCCATAAGGAGGCGCCTTTCTATGCGCGATGGATTCATCAAGGTGGCCGCCGGCACGCCCCAGATCCGGGTGGCCGACTGCCGCTACAACGCCGAACAGATTTTCACCCTCATGCGGGAGGCCGATAAGCAGGGGGTGCGGGTGCTGGCCCTGCCCGAGCTGTGCCTCACCGGCTACACCTGCGGCGACCTCTTCCTTCAGGACACCCTGCTCCGTGGCGCGGAGGAGGGGCTGGCCACCATCCTGGAGGCCACCAAGCACCTGGATCTCCTGGCCGCCGTGGGGCTGCCCGTGCGGCACCAGAACAAGCTCTACAACTGCGCCGCCGTGCTCCACCGGGGGGAGATTCTGGCCCTGGTACCCAAGACCTACCTGCCCAACTACGGGGAGTTCTACGAGAAGCGCTGGTTTGAGCCTGCCGGCCCCGGCGACCGCCTATTCTCCTTCTGCGGGCAGGAGGTCTATCTGGGCTCCGACGTGATCTTCCCCTGCGAGAGCATGCCCGGCCTCACTGTGGGGGTGGAGATCTGTGAGGATCTGTGGGCCTCCACGCCCCCCTCTGTGGCCCTGGCCGAGGCGGGGGCCACCGTTATCCTCAACCTGTCCGCCTCCGACGAGCTGGTGGGCAAGGCCGAGTATCGCCGCCGCCTGGTGTGCGGCCAGTCCGCCCGGCTGGTGTGCGGCTATGTCTACGCCAACGCCGGGGAGGGGGAGTCCACCACCGATCTGGTCTTCAACGGCCACAACATCGTGGCCGAGAACGGCGCCCTGCTGGCCGAGCGCCGCTTCGCCACCGGGCTCACCGTGTCCGAGGTGGACGTGGAGCGGCTGGACTACGAGCGCCGCCGCCTGACCACCTTCCGCTCCAATGCGGACAGCCGGGTGATCACCGTCCCCTTCGCCCTGGAGCCGTGCACCACCACCCTCACCCGCCATGTCAACCCCCTGCCCTTCGTCCCAGAGGACGGCGCCGAGTGCAGCGAACACTGCGACGAGATCATCCTCCTGGCGGCGCTGGGCCTCAAAAAGCGCATGGAGCACAGCGGCGCACAGGCGGCGGTGGTGGGCCTGTCCGGCGGGCTGGACTCCACCCTGGCCATCCTCATCACCAGCGTGGCCATGCGCATGATGGACCGGCCGGCCAGCGACATGATTGCCGTCACCATGCCCTGCTTCGGCACCACCGAGCGCACCCGGGACAACGCCGTGGAGCTGGCCGAGCGGCTGGGGGCCACCCTCAGGCGCATCGACATCGGCGCGGCGGTTCGACAGCACTTCAAGGACATTGGCCAGTCCATGGACGACCACGATGTGACCTTTGAGAACAGCCAGGCCCGGGAGCGCACCCAGGTGCTCATGGACGTGGCCAACCAGTGCGGCGGACTGGTGGTGGGTACCGGAGACCTCTCTGAGCTGGCCCTGGGCTGGGCCACCTACAACGGCGACCACATGAGCATGTACAGTGTCAATGCCTCCATCCCCAAGACCCTGGTGCGCCGTCTGGTGTCCTATGTGGCCGGGGACAAGGCGGAGGAGGACGAGGCCCTCTCCCATGTGCTCAGTGATATCCTGGACACCCCCGTTTCCCCCGAGCTCCTGCCCGCCATCGAGGGGCAGATCGCCCAGAAGACCGAGGATCTGGTGGGCCCCTACGAGCTGCACGACTTCTTCCTCTACTATGCCATCCGCTGGGCCTTCCCGCCACGGAAGGTGCTCCGGCTGGCTGAGCACGCCTTCGGCCGCACCTACCCCCGGGCCGTCGTGCTCCAGTGGCTGCGTACCTTCTACCGCCGCTTCTTCGCCCAGCAGTTCAAGCGCTCCTGCCTGCCTGACGGACCCAAGGTGGGCTCGGTCAGCCTCTCTCCCAGGGGCGACTGGCGCATGCCCTCCGACGCCGTGGCGGCCCTGTGGCTGGAGGAGCTGGAGGGGCTGGAGTGAGATGCGCGGCATGGGGCGCCAGCCGCCCGCGAGCGGGGGCGAGCGCGCCTTTGGCGCGTCCAAGCGTTTTGGCGCAGCCAAAACCTTGCCGCAGGCGGGATTGATTCCCGCCGAGGATGATGGAAATACAGGGGTCCCCATGGAAGCACGCTTCCATGGGGCGGAACTGGAGGGGCTGGAGTGACGTGAACATCTATGCCGACCTGTTTTTGACCTTTGCCAAAATCGGGGTTTGCACCTTCGGCGGGGGATATGCCATGCTGCCCATCCTCCAGCGGGAGCTGGTGGAGAAGCGGGGCTGGGCCACGGAGGAGGAGCTCTCCGACTACTTCGCCATCGGCCAGTGTACCCCCGGCATCATCGCCGTCAACACCGCCACATTTGTGGGGCACAGCCGGAAGGGAGCGGCGGGGGGCGTGGTGGCCACCCTGGGACTGGTGTTCCCCTGCCTGGTCATCATCATGCTCATCGCCGCCTTCCTCCAGAACTTTGCCGAGCAACCCGTGGTGGTGCACGCCTTCAACGGCGTGCGGGCCTGTGTGTGCGCCCTGATCCTGTCCAGCGTGCTCAAGCTGCGCAAGAGCACGGTGGTGGACGGGCCGACGGCGGGCGTCTTCGCGGTGGTGCTGGTGCTGGCGGTGCTCGGCAGCTTTGTGTCCTTCCCAGCCGGGTGGGTGGGGAGCGTGCTCAGCTTTCTCTGTTCCCCCGTGGTGCTGGTGGTGGCCGCCGGCGTGGCCGGACTGTGCATCCGGGCGGCGAGAGGAGGGCTGCGGCCGTGATCTACCTTCAGCTCTTCTTTGAGTTTTTCAAGGCGGGGCTGTTCGCCATCGGCGGCGGCCTGGCCACCATTCCCTTCCTTACCGACATCGGGCAGCGCACCGGCTGGTTCACCTCCGGAGAGCTGGCCAACATGATCGCCATCTCCGAGTCCACCCCCGGCCCCATGGGGGTGAACATGGCCACCTACGTGGGCTTCCACACCGGCGGCATCGCGGGGGGCGTTATCGCCACCCTGGGCCTGGTGTGCCCCTCCATCCTCGTCATCCTGGTCATCGCGGGCTTTTTGAAGAAGTTCCGGGAGAGCCGGGGGGTGGACGCGGTGTTCTACGGCATCCGCCCCGCCTCCACCGCCCTTATCGCCGCGGCGCTGGCGGAGGTTTGCTCCATCGCCCTGCTGAACCTGAGCGCCTTCCAGACCGGCGGCGCGGCGGCCCTGTTCCAGTGGAAGGGGATCGCCCTGGCGGTGGTCATCTTCGTGTGCCTCCAGGTGAAGCCCCTGAAAAAACTCCACCCCATCGTGTTCATCGCCGCCTCGGCGGTGATCGGCGCGGTCTTCCAGTTCTAAAAAAATCCCGTGCGGTGTGTGCCGCACGGGATTTTCTGGTTTATTCCGCAGGGGAGGCCACCAGGAAGAGGAAGTCGCTGCCGCCCTCCTCCTCCGGGAAAGCGCCGTACATGGAGAAGTTATACAGGAAGCGCTCCGCCATCAGCACGCCGTAGCCGTCCTGACAGTGGTCGGTGGTGTCGTAGGGGTCGGCCACGATGAACACGTCGTCCTGCTGGGTCTCGGTGCCCATGGTGTCGTAGCCGATGATCACCTGCCAGTGTCCGCCCCAGTCGTTCCAGCAGACCATGACCGGCTTGCCCTCGGCCAGCCAGCCCTGGATGGTGTCCATCCAGACCTCGGAGGAGGGGTCCTCGTAGTCCAGGTTGGTGGTATAGGTAAATCCGCCCACGCCGTCAAAGATATCCATGGCCTGCCGCAGGGTGGTGCCGGGGTAGCCGGCCAGCCCGGTGCCCTCCAGGGAGTGGCGCAGGGCGGCCAGGCTCTCCTCGTTCCAGTCGCCCAGCCGGTCATACCAGTTGAGCACCATCAGGGTGCTGGTGACGCCGCAGGCCCATTCGCTGGTCTGCTGCATGGTCTGGAAGCCGGTCAGGATCGTGAGGGTGTCGCTGGACTGCATGTGGTAGTAGTCGGGGTGGGCAAAGTAGGGGGAGTCCGCGTGGTCGCCCAGCCGCTCCACGGAGTCGGCGCCGTCCTCGGGGGAGAGATCCACGGCATGGGGGATCTTCATCTCGTCGGTAAAGGCGGCGCTCTGCGCCGCGCTCGGTGTGGCATCCGCAGGGGATGTTTGGGCCGCCCCAGTCGGCTGGCTCCCGCCCGTCGTGTCGGCACAGCCGGCCAGAAGGCCGGCCGCCAGGGTGAGGCTCAGCGCCAGAGTGACTTGTTGTTTCATTTCTCGATCTCCTTCAATGTCCGATTCTGCGCATTGCGCAGTGAGTGACATTATAGGGAAAGAAGGCGAAAGATGCAAGCATAAATTTTGAGGGCCCCAAAGGGGCCCTCAAAGGGGTCAGGGCAACACGCAGCGGTCACCCCGGTCGATATAGTGGGCGTCGGCCCGGAGAGTCAGCCCCTCCGGTCCCGCGCCGCCGGGCAGGTAGAAGCGGATGCCCTCTATCCGCACGTCGGCGGGGCCGTCCTCATGGTGGGGCGGCACGGTATAGAGCCGCGTGCCCCGGAGCTGTTCGCCCTCCAGAAGCTCCACCGCCAGGGCCACCCGCCGCTCGGGCAGGATATCCGACAGGCACAGGGAGCACTCCACAATCTGACCGCCCCCCACCTCCAGAGTGCCCAGCGCACAGACGAGGAGCCCGCCCTCCGGCTCCAGCCGGTATTCCAACATGGTCAGCACCTCCTTCATACGGCATGGCAGCCGTATGTACCAAGAAGCGCGGAGGCGCGGGGCGCAGGCGGGTAAGACCCAAAGCGGAGCGAACGGACCGGAGGGCCCGAAGGGGCCGCAGGCCGGCTTGCACAGCCGGAGGGGCTTAGACACCGTCGCGCAGCCGCCGCAGCGTGACAAGAAGCGCGGAGGCGCGGGGCGCAGGCGAAACCGCAGCGGCTATGCCGCGCGGAGGGCCGGGCGGCCCCCTAGAATCCTATGCTCACCGGACCTGTCCGGTGCCGTAGATTACATATTTGGAGCTGGTCAGCTCCTCCAGGCCCATGGGGCCCCGGGCATGCATTTTTTGGGTGGAGATGCCGATCTCCGCCCCCAGGCCGAACTCGAAGCCGTCGGTGAAGCGGGTGGAGGCGTTGACGTACACCGCCGCGGCGTCCACCTCGTCCAGGAAGCGCTGGGCGGCGAAGTAGTCGGCGGTGACGATGGCCTCGGAGTGGCCGGTGCCGTGGGAGGCGATGAAGTCCACCGCCTCGTCAAAGCCGGATACCACCTTGACGGCCAGGATGTAGTCGCCGAACTCGGTGTCCCAGTCGGCCTCAGCGGCGGGCTTGACCCAGTCCCCCAGGATGGCCCGGGTTTCCGGGCAGCCCCTCAGCTCCACGCCCTTGGTTTGGAGCAGCTCCCACGCCAGGGGCAGGAAGTCCCGCGCCGCTGCCCGGTCCACCAGCACGCACTCGGCGGCGTTGCACACCGAGGGGCGGGAGGTCTTGGCGTTGTAGAGGATGCGGGCTGCCATGTCCAGGTCGGCCCTCTCGTGGACGTAGATGTGGCACACCCCCACGCCGGTCTGGATGACCGGCACCCGGGCGTTCTCCACCACGCTGCGGATCAGCCCCGCCCCGCCCCGGGGGATGAGCACGTCCAGGTACTCCGTCAGGCCCATCAGCTCGTTGGCGCTCTCCCGGCTGGTATCGGCCACCAGGGCCACGCAGTCCCGGGGCAGGCCGGCCTCCTCCAGGGCGTCCCGCAGGACGGCCGCAAAGGCCTGGTTGGAGTGGAAGGCCTCCTTGCCGCCCCGGAGGAGCGCCGCGTTGCCCGACTTGAGGCAGAGGGCTGCGGCGTCCACCGTCACGTTGGGCCGGGCCTCGTAGATGATGCCGATCACCCCCAGGGGGACCCGGCGCTTTCCGATGGTCAGTCCATTGGGCCGGGTGTCCATTTTGGTCACCGCCCCGATGGGATCGGGGAGGGCGGCCACCTGCCGCACCCCCTCCACAATGCCGGCGATGCGGCCCTCGTCCAGCGCCAGCCGGTCCAGCAGGGCGGGGCGGAGTCCGGCGGCCATGGCCGCCTCCAGATCTGCGGCGTTGGCCGCCAGGATCTCCCCCTGCCGGGCCTCGATGGTTCTGGCGGCCGCCTCCAGAGCGGCGTTTTTCCTGGCGGTACCCGCCACGGCCAGCGCCCGGGCCGCGTGCCGGGCGGCCAGACCCTGGGTCTCCAGTACAGTCATGGGATTCCTCCTTCTTTTCTATTGCAGCGCGCCCCGCCGGGCAGAAAAGCGGGTGCCCACGTTCTTCCCCTCCACGATGTCGTAGAGGGCCTCCATCCGCGCCCCGTTGGCGATGACCATGTCCACCCCCGCCTCCAGGCAGAGCTGGGCGGCGTTGAGCTTGGTGGCCATGCCGCCGGTGCCGCGCCAGGTGCCCGCACCGCCGGCCATGGCCCGCAGCTCCGGGGTGATGGCCTCCACCTGGTGGATCAGCCGGGCGTCGGGGTGGGTGCGGGGGTCGGCGTCATACAGTCCGTCGATGTCGCTGAACAGCACCAGCAGGCCCGCGCCGCACAGCCGGGCCACGATGGCGGACAGGGTGTCGTTGTCGCCCAGCACCTTGCACTGGCCGGTTTCGATCTCCGCTGACGACACCGAGTCGTTCTCATTGACCACCGGGATCACCCCCAGCTCCAGCAGGGCCTCAAAGGTGTTGTGCAGGTGCTCCGAGCGGACGGGGGACTCCACGTCCTCGCCGGTGAGGAGGATTTGGGCCACCGTCCGGTTGTACTCGGCAAAGAGCTTGTCATAGATGTGCATCATCCTGCACTGGCCCACGGCGGCGGCGGCCTGCTTCATCCGCAGCTCGGTGGGGCGCTCCCCCAGCCGCAGCTTTTTGGTGCCGATGCCGATGGCGCCGGAGGACACCAGGACGGGCTGATACCCCATGCCCTCCAGATCGGCCAATACACGGGCCAGATGCTCCATGTTTTGCAGGTTGAGGCTCCCGGTCTCCCGGGTGAGGGTGGATGTGCCCACCTTGACCACCAGCCTGCGCGGATTGCGCGGTTGTTTCACGTGCTTCACACTCCTCTTCCATTCGCCCTTCATCATAGCACATTTCACCGGCGCACGAAAGGGGCAATAAAAAGAAAAGGAAGGGGCTGCTTCCAGAAAGAAAACTGAATGTTTTAGCGCGTATTTACACATTTAAGGTTGAAATCCTTGCTGTTTTGGAGTACAATAGCCTGCGCTGACCAAGTAGTAACCGGGAGGGGGAGACAGGGTGCTCAATATCGTGCTGTTTGAGCCAGAGATCCCCCAAAATACGGGAAATATCGCGCGCACATGCGCGGTGACCGGGACCCGGCTGCATCTCATCAAGCCCCTGGGCTTTGACATCAGCGACAAGGCGGTCAAGCGGGCCGGCCTGGACTACTGGCATCTGGTGGACGTGCGGGTATATGAAAACCTGGACGACTTCTTTCAGAAGACCGGCGCGGAGGATATCTGGCTGGCTACCACCAAGGCGCCCAGATCCTATACTGAGGCGGTTTTCCGGGACGAGTGCTACCTGGTTTTCGGAAAGGAGACCGCCGGCCTGCCCGAGGCATTCCGCAGAGCTCACGCCGACCGCTGCATCCGCATCCCAATCCGGGCGGAGGCCCGGTGCCTGAACTTATCCAACGCCGCGGCGATCCTCGCCTACGAGGCCCTGCGGCAGCTTGACTTTCCCGGCCTGACCGGGGAGGGCGCGATGAAAGGAGAGGCTCTATGAACTACAACAAGAAGACCGTAAAGGATATCGACGTAGCGGGCAAGAAGGTCCTGCTGCGCTGCGACTTCAATGTGCCCCAGGACAAGGCCACCGGCGTCATCACCGACGACAAGCGCATCGTGGCCGCCCTGCCCACCATCCAGTACCTGCTGGAGCAGAATGCGGCGGTGATCGCCTGCTCCCACCTGGGCAAACCCAAGGAGGGACCCGATCCCAAGTTCAGCCTGGCTCCCGTGGCCAAGCGCCTGAGCGAGCTGCTGGGCCGCGAGGTCATCATGGCCGCCGACGTGGTCGGCCCCGATGCCACCGCCAAGGCCGCCGCCCTGAAGCCCGGCCAGATCCTGCTGCTGGAGAACACCCGCTTTGAGAAGGGCGAGACCAAGAACGACCCCGAGCTGGCCAGGAAAATGGCGGCCATGGCCGACGTGTACGTGTCCGACGCCTTCGGCGCCGTGCACCGCGCCCACGCCTCCACCGCCGGCGTGGCAGCCTACCTGCCCGCCGTGTCCGGCTTCCTGATCCAGAAGGAGTTGGAGATTATGGGCGGCGCCCTGGCTAACCCCAAGCGCCCCCTGGTGGCGATCCTGGGCGGCTCCAAGGTGTCCTCCAAGATCGGCGTGATCAATCACCTGCTGGACATTGCCGACACCATCATCATCGGCGGCGGCATGTGCTATACCTTTGCCAAGGCCCAGGGCATCGGCGTGGGCAACTCCCTGCTGGAGGCCGACTGGCTGGACTACTGCCGGGAGATGATGCAGAAGGCCAAGGACAAGGGCGTCAAGCTGCTCCTGCCCGTGGACGGCGTGGCCGCCGCGGAGTTCTCCGCCGATGCCAAGCCGGTGGCCGTGGACGGCGCGGGTATCCCCGACGGCATGATGGGTATGGACATCGGTCCCAAGACCATCGCCCTGTATGCCGCGGCCGTGAAAGAGGCCGGCACCGTTATCTGGAACGGCCCCATGGGCGTGTTTGAGTTCCCCGCCTTTGCCGAGGGCACCCGGGCCGTGGCCCAGGCCCTGGCCGAGACCGACGCCATCACCATTGTGGGCGGCGGTGACTCCGCGGCCGCCGTGGCCCAGCTGGGCTACGCCGACAAAATGACCCACATCTCCACCGGCGGCGGCGCCTCCCTCGAGTTCCTGGAGGGCAAGGAGCTGCCCGGCGTGGCGTGCCTGCTGGATAAGTAAGACTTCCGTGCCGGGCAGCTCCTCCGCCGGGGCCCCCGCACGAGCCCAGCGGCTCCGCCGCGGGTCGTGTGGGGAAAAGGAGGCGCAGCGGAGGGAGCGAGCTTTCCCGTAAGGCGTGGAAGCGAGTGATCCAAAGCTTGCGCCGACGCGACCGGCGTGGCGTGCCTGCTGGATAAGTAAGAAAGAATCGCGGAGACGAGCGGAGCAGCCGCACAGCGAAGCCCGCAGACGAAAAAGCAGTTGCGCCGCAGGCGCAAGGTGTTTTTCGCGGAGGGGTAAGCAGTGTGGTGTCGCGCAGCCGCCGCAGCGTGACAAGAAGCGCGTAGGGTAGGCGCATAGGGGAGCTAAGAGGCCATGGAGGCGAAAAAACAGGCTGGGCGAAGCCCAGCGGCATGTTTCGCGGAATGGCCGCTTAGCGACCCGACCATGCGCCCAACCCGCAGCGTGACAGCGTCGCCGCAAGCTCCAGATCCTTCGCTTCGCCGCCAGCGGCAAAGCTCACTCCTTCCGCTGCGGCTCCTTTTCCCCACGCGAACCGCTTCGCTGGGTTCGCGTGGGGGCCTCGAGGGTGAGAGAGCAACGGAAGCGGGACGAGTTCGCCGTAGCGGCGGATACGGGCCGACAGGCCCCGCAAAAAAATGTCATTTTCGGACAGGTTGTGCTTGACACAGCCTGTCCGGGATGATATACTATTAACCGTGTTCAAAGACAGCAGGTGGGCGCAAGCCGGAAATCCTGCCGAGAATGCAGCCACAACGGGATAAAATTCTTTGTGCTGTTTTCGCCTGCTTTGAATGCGAAAACAGCTTTTTTGTTGCGTCTGCATCGGAAAAGTTGGACTCAATCTCAACGGAGGTGAATTCCAAATGCCTAACGCAAAGGTTCTCAGCGAGAAGCAGGCCATCGTGGCCGAGCTGACCGAGAAGCTCAAGACCGCCAGCAGCGGCGTGCTTGTGGATTACAAGGGAATCACTGTGGCTCAGGACACCGCTCTGCGCGCCGAGTGCCGCAAGAACGAGCTGGACTACGCCGTCGTGAAGAACACCCTGGTGCGTTTCGCCATCAACAATGTGGGTCTGGAGGAGATGGATTCCGTCCTGAACGGCACCACTTCCCTGGCCCTGTCCCACGGCGATCCCATCGCTCCCATGCGCGTCATCAACAAGTTCGCCAAGCAGTTCAACGGTGAGAAGTTCACCATCAAGGCCGGCTTCATGGACGGCAAGGTCCTGTCCCTAGACGAGATCAAGGCTCTGGCCGAGCTGCCCTCCAAGGAGGTTCTGCAGGCTCAGGTTCTGGGCACCATGCTGGCCCCCATCACCAGCCTGGCCATCGTCATCAAGGCCATCTGCGAGCAGAAGGGCGGCTCTGTCGAGGCCGCCGAGGCTCCCGCGGAAGCGGCTGCCGAGTAACTCGACACACATCTTTACAAACATTTATTTAGGAGGTTACCTATCATGGCTTCTGAGAAAATCAATGCCCTCATCGAAGAGGTTAAGGGTCTGACTGTTCTGGAGCTCTCCGAGCTCGTCCACGCTCTGGAGGAGGAGTTCGGCGTGTCCGCCGCCGCTATGGCTGCTCCCGCTG
>ERZ836939.2824-NODE-2824-length-15960-cov-3.753222_pt1 | contig 15960 bp, 14 predicted proteins | sample MGYA00519912_ERZ836939 | MGnify/ENA primary metagenome ERZ836939 (study PRJEB31850, sample SAMEA3708810) | human gut metagenome | biome: human gut; feature: human-associated habitat; material: faeces | place: China | collected 2014 ... | reverse complement strand
ACATTTAAGGTTACGGTATAATAAGGGGGCTATATTTTATTGAATGGCAAATTCAATGACAAATATTAGAATGTGTGCTATGATAAGTTTATTAAAATGAGTTATTTTATTACTGTAACATCAAAAGGTGAAAAAGGAGGGACGCGTACATGGAAATGCGATTAAGGCTTCCTGTCGGAATCGACAGTTTTGAAAAGCTTCGCAAAGGGAACTATTATTATGTAGATAAAACTGCATTAATTGAACAGGCTCTTGAAAAAGGAAGCGAAGTGACACTCTTTACTCGTCCTAGGCGTTTTGGAAAATCCCTGAATATGAGTATGCTCAAAAGCTTTTTTGAAATTGGAACGGATCCTACATTATTTACTGGTTTGCATATTTCTCAAAATACTGAGCTTTGTGAAAAATATATGGGGAAATATCCTGTCATCGCAATCAGTCTAAAAGGAATCAATGCATCTTCCTACGAGGCTGCCTTCGATCAACTGGTAGAACTCATAAATCAAAACGCTTCTGATTTTCAGTTTCTGCAAAACAGTAATTTTCTGACTGACTACGAAAAAGAACGATTTGCTAGGCTGCTAGATGACGAAATGAGTCAAAAGGTTATGGGGTCAAGCTTGCGATGGCTGACTCGACTTCTCGAAAAGCACTATAAGCAGAAAGTTGTTGTTCTTATTGATGAGTATGATGTACCCTTGGCAAAAGCTCACGAAAATGGCTTTTATGATGAAATGGCGTTTCTGATACGCAATCTTTTTGGAAATGTATTGAAGACAAATGAGAGCCTTGCTTTTGCAGTTTTAACTGGATGTCTACGGATTGCAAAGGAAAGTATCTTTACCGGGCTTAACAACTTCAAGGTATATTCCATCACAGATAAACAATATGATGAAGCCTTTGGATTCACAAATTCAGAGGTACTTGCAATGTTATGTGCTTATGAGTTGAATGATCACTTTGATGAAGTGAAGGAATGGTACGATGGCTATCGCTTTGGGGAAGCTGACGTCTATTGTCCTTGGGACGTTGTAAATTATTGTGATGATCTTATTGACGACCCTAATTCAAAGCCGAAAAATTACTGGATGAACACCAGTGGAAATGATGTTATTAATCATTTTATTGATAGTATCAATGATCCTGGAATGGTTACAAAAACAGAGCTTGAGCAATTAGTCAATGGCGGAACAATCATTCAAAAAGTCGATGAGATGGTAACTTACAAAGATTTATATTCTAATATTGATAATTTGTGGAGTACACTTTTTATGACCGGTTACTTAACACAGCGCGGACAAGTAGGCGATGGCTACTACTGCCTTGCGGTTCCGAACCGTGAAATCTGTAATATTATCATTGAACGCATGCTAACGCTCTTTCGCAAAGAAGTCTCTCAAAATGGAGAACTTTTTCGAAACTTTTGTAATGCGCTAACGACTTGTAATGCCTCTGCTGTTGAACGAATTCTAACAGAATATATGTCAAAAACCATTAGTGTGCGCGATAATTTTGCAAAATCGCTTCATGAAAACTTCTACCACGGACTTATGATTGGAATTCTGGGGTATAGACGTGATTGGAAAGTATTATCAAACCGCGAGTCCGGTGATGGCTTTAGCGATATTATGATTGAAGTAAACGATACCGATACAAATATTGGACTTGGAATTGTGATTGAACTCAAATACAGTTCTGAAGAAAGAGATCTTGAATTGGATTGTCGTGAAGCTTTAAATCAGATAAAAAATAAAAACTATACACAGGAACTTCGCAATCGTGGTTTCAACAAAATAATCAAATATGGTATTTCTTTCTGCCGAAAAAAATGCCGTGTTATGACGATTCAGGAGTAATATCAGCATAGCTTATACACTGCCAGCCCGACAACGTATCTTGCCGGGCTGGTTTTATATTATTATAGTTAAAATTTTATGATAATTGTTTACTCCACTTACTCTTCTGAGTTGTTTCACAAAATCGTAATGAGATACATCTGACACAAATTCTTCTGCTCCGCTTACTCTTCTGAGTTGTTTCGGTTGTTTGTTTTCTCCACTGCCTTTAATCCATAACCTTCTGCTCCGCTTACTCTTCTGAGTTGTTTCTTTTGGAAATCTGTCATCCAACCTGTCAGTCCGCTCTTCTGCTCCGCTTACTCTTCTGAGTTGTTTCCAGAGACTATGAGCACTTTGGCTATCCAGTTTGCTTCTGCTCCGCTTACTCTTCTGAGTTGTTTCGGCAGAACCGCACATTTCTTTAAAGTACAACTCGCGAAAAAAACACAACTCTTATTAATGCACAGTTATTACATGGCATATTCCTGCATAAATTGCCAAATTTTACTGCATAGAATAATATTGACATGTTCATTCAGCAGTGCGAACCCCACAGCAATTTTATGGGTGCTTAATGTTCGCACTCCTTGGTAGGGACAGACCTCCTACCATATCATAATCATATATACAATTTACTTAGTCATTTTTTGTGACCATTTTATTTTTGCTTTAAAACAGTTTCTTGCTTTTGAAATACTCCTATATCCTACCCCCTGAGCATCATCAATAACAACATTGGTTTTCTTATTAAGAATAACATATCTTGGATCATTATTTCTCGTTAATTCCCTACTAAAGCAAATTACAATATCAGGATTATCCATAAATACTATATTTCTAGGTGGCTTTTTAATCTTCTTTTTCAATACAGCAGAAGTTTTCTCTTCCTTATCAACTTCTTGACTATTTTCTGTTTTCTGAGCCAACGTCAAAATGTTCTTGGCTGCGTTAATATCTCTGTCATGATGCGTTCCACATCGCGGACATGTCCACTCCCGAACACTGAGATTTTTAACTTTCGGATTTATCTCACCACATACACTACACATTTGACTCGTCGGTTCAAACATCCCACAGGCAACCAATGGAATATTACTACGTGCTGCTTTGTATTTCAACTTTGAAATAAAATCACTCATTGCAGCATCGCCCAATGCATATGCAAGTCTATGATTTTTCATCATATTTTTTACATAAAGCGTCTCTACCCCAATAAAATTAGCTTGCTTTACAATTTCTGCTGTCATTTGATGATAAGTAGTTTCCCTCTGGCGTGCTATTCTTCTTTCCAATTTTGCATGATTTTTTTGAATCTTTAAATAGCCTTTACTTGGTTTTGCTAATTCTTTGTTCTTCTTATCTTCAGCATCATCATTACTTTTATTTTCTTCACGAATTTCTTTATTATAATCGCGAAATGCTGAATTAGCTGGTCCCCACCGCCGAGATAACTGACGATTCATTTTAATGAGACTTTGCTTCTTTTTCTCCTTAAAATGCTTGTTTTCATATTTTTTCCCATTACTTAATATAGCAATATCTTTTACACCAACATCCAACCCCACTGACATACATTCAGCGCACTTCCTAGTTTCTCGGTAAATATCATATTCTTTCTTATTGCCTTCATAAAATGTTATTGAAATATAATAATCCCCACATGTATCCTTTGAAATTCGTGCTGTCATTTTCTTTGCAAGTTTACCCATTTCAACCGCTTCTTTATAAGTATATGTACCATTGGGTCCAAACCATATTTTTCGATTAAATCCTCTTGCTTTTATCTGTCCTGACACTTTGGGAACCTTAATCCATGCAACTTTAGGATTATCATCACTCGGAGTTAATTTATTTTGTTCTAATTGAAACACAAAACTTCGTCTCGGTTTTCGGACATTATAGAAACGAAAGTCCTTACGATCTACTTTATTAACCGGTAGATTATGCATTCCTGTTTCCCATGCCTTTTTTGCATCCTTCCTAAATAACCCGTTCGCATTCTCAATTGCAACCGCTGGTACTTCAGCTATAATCGGTTTATTTTCAATCAATTTTTTCCTCCAAACGCTATTGCCCATCTTCTCATAATCTGGCCAAAATACCCCCTCTTTTTCTTGGCATACATTCGGATTTTTTAAGAACACCTCATGAAATGTCATATTATAGGCAAGCTGAAGTGCAAGAAAAAAGCGATCAAACTGCTTTGCCTGTTCAGCTGATGGATAAATTCTCATTTTCATCGTATACCAACTTACTTTTTCTTTCATAGTTTGTTGCACTTCAGATCACCTCCCGTTTCATTTCTAATTTTAGTTCAGCATAACATTATTTATTATTTTTGTAAACACTTTGTTTATTATCTACCTCAAAACCAATAAAGATAATCCAACTATAAGATTCCCATTGGTGTTGCGTTAATGTTAATCTGCATTGCTTGCCTTCTAGCAGTTGTTATGGTATTTTTGATGCATCAAAATCCAAATAAAGGAGTACAATGCATTATGTTTAGCAAAAACCTAAAGACTCTTAGAAAACAAAAGGGCTTTTCACAAGAAGAATTAGCAAGCAGGCTTCATGTCGTTAGACAGACAATCTCCAAATGGGAGAAAAATCTGTCTGTCCCTGATGCCGATACGCTAATTCGCCTTGCCGAAATACTAGAAGTATCTGTTAGCGAATTACTCGGCTCAAAAATTGAAAATGAAAATGGAAATGTTACTAATGACGTTGCCGAACAACTGTCCAGAATAAATGAACAGCTTGCGATGAAAAATCGTCGTTCACGTCGCATCTGGAAAACTATTGTTATTATATTAGCAACAATCTTCCTTCTATCTGTTTTTATTATAATGTTTTTAAGCGTTCCTGATCTCAATAATAGCACTCACAACAATCAACCAATCGTAAATGTAGAAACAATAACGGTAGACGAATGAATTTCAGATTCAACAAAAAAGAACCAATTAACGCAACCACGGGGCAGCTATATCCGTTCAAAAAGATATTTGTCCTGCCCCCGTAGTTTCTAAAAAAGCCAGCGGGACAGGTACTGATGTGACCCCAAAAATCCCCAATTATACAAGCACAAAGTTTGCATAATTGAGGATTTCTAATTTATTGATGACAACCACACAATGCTTGGGAGGGGAAATTTAATGATTGCCATTCAAAAATCAGCTTAACTCGTGCATCCACACGCGCATCTGATTTTCACCTCTGTTTGCCCATGCATAATATGGGATTGCGGTTAGCGTCTCTTTTTCTTTCGTTGGACGTTCTTCACTGTAAAGCGCATCACTTGTATGAATCCGATAGCCATCTACCTTTAACAGCATATTTCCAGAAAGCTTTCCTTCCTTGCATAATACGGCCTCTGCCTTTACATTCTCTGGAATACGCAGGCTCTGCACATCACCATCATTATCTACACCTTCAAAACAATAAACGATTGGGCCTCTCATCAATGCTACACAACCTTCATCATCTCGAACTTTATTATTTGCATATACCTCTCTGACTGGCATATCAAAGGTAATCTCTATAGTATCACCTTCTCTCCATATCTGATTTATATACAGATAACCTTTTCGAATTGCGGCCTCAATGCAAACCGGCTCACCATTAATGGTCACTTGCAGATGATGTTCTTTTATTTTGATATATCCCGGAATATGGATTGCCAATGTAAAATCGCTCTGCTTTGGAGAAACATGATAAACAACCTTTCCTTCCCATGGATAACGGCTTTCTACCTGAATCTTTGCCTTTTCAAGATCTGCCTCCTGACCCATAAACAGATGGGAATATATCGTATCTTTTCCCTCACTCCAAGCATAAGCAGAAAGAGATGTCATTAAACGCACAAGATTTGTCGGGCAGCATGCACACTCATACCAACCCGGACGCTCTGGAAGTACATGACGGTATCCAAATACCTTTCCAGAAATACCTGGCTGTACTTCAAGCGGATTTACGTAAAAGTAACGCTTTCCGTCAAGCTGAATACCACTGATTGTGCCATTGTACAGCTCTCGCTCCATAATATCTGCATAAGTTCCGTCTGCCTCAATATTAAGCATACGCTTTGCAAAAAATACCATAGCAATTGATGCACATGTTTCTGCATATGCCATATCATTCGGCAAATCATAATCCTCAGAAAAAGCCTCACCATCTGTGGTTGAACCAATTCCGCCTGTCAAATACATTCTCTGGTTAACAATGTTGTTCCATAAGCGCTTGCATGCCTGATAGAGCTTCTCATCGTTGTCTTCACCTGCCAGATCTGCCATTGCCGTATACATATATGTAGCACGAACTGCATGGCCAACTGCCTTGTCCTGTTCGTAAATTGGCTTATACACCTGTGCATACTTTGTATCGAGCGGATCCATTCCATACTGACCAAAGTGGATCCATCCTCTTTTTTGCTTTTCCTCATAAAAATAGTTTGGATTCTTTCCGCGCTCCTCAAGGAAGAAACGTGCCATATCCTTATATTTTTCTTTTCCAGTTACACGGTAGAGTTTCATCAGACCAATCTCAACTTCCTGATGCCCCGGTATTCCGCGCTCCTTTCCTTCACCAAAACGACTTATAATGTGATCAGCACATTGATGATGCGATTCTGGATTTCAGACCAGAAATCATCTTTAATGTGAACCTGCTTTACCGTAACCTCATCTGCTGTTTTCTGCATTGTCACTGCCTCCTGAACATTTTTCATATTTTTATTTAATAGAGTTTTCTATCTGCATTTTAAAACATATATAAGAAAAATAAAATGGACTATTTTCGGCATTTTGGTAATTTTTCCACTGGAGACAGAGACAATTCTTAGCCTGCATTCACCCCGCTGCTTCTGGACCTTCTGATATTACCGTCATCTGTGCATTCTGCACTTCTCCAAACGTACAGCCCTGATATTCATACGTTTCAAAGACTCCTGTAATAATAATATCAGAACCATTTAACGGAAAATCAGCAGATGTATAGTCATCTGTCAGCACAAATCGAAGACCTACTGAGCAGCAGGCAGTTGCATCATTGACAATACATCCCAGGTACGGATCTTCTTTATCTGGATCTCCATAAATTTCAAACCTTCCTTCCATTTTTATGGTTTTTCCCGCGTATTCCTCTGGAACCATCGTCATATCAGTAATCTGCGAGTATACGATGGTGCTGCTCATCTGTGTAAGATCGTAGTCAAACTCTGTTGCTGTAGTTTGCTGTGAGGTCTGTGTCTGTGAAGTTGCTTCTTGTTGCGGTGGCACTGGCTGCGCAATTGTCCCTTCCTGTGGCGCATCTTGCGTTTGTATCTCTTCTATCTGAGATTGCTGTGTCGCCCCAGTCTCAGCCTGCGACTGCTGAGACTGCCAAATTTCATTTAAGCGCTCTGGCAGTGTCTGACTTGTATCGGGTGTACTGCAGCCCGTTAAGGAAAAAGCTGCCATCACACCAAGTATCACATATTTTCTTTTTTTCATGCCACTCTGCCTCCTGCAAGTTTTCCACTGATTCGAAATACAAAAAATACAACAATTTGAACCGCCACAATTGTGGATCCAACTGGTGTGCCTGCCAAAACAGAAACAAGAATACCAATCGCCGCACAGGTAACAGACAATACCGCAGCGCATATCGTAACACTGCGGAAATTCTTAAAAATACACATTGCCGAAACTGCCGGAAAAATGACAAGTGCCGAGATCAAAAGAGAGCCAACAAGGTTCATCGCAAGCACAATCACCACTGCTATGATAATCGCTAACATTAAATTATAAAAACCAGCCTTTGTTCCGGCTGTTCTCGAAAAATCCTCATCAAATGTAATTGCAAAAATTTTATTATAAAAAAGGATAAAGATGACTACTACAATAGCGGACATTGCCGCGCAAAACCAAACCTCACCCTTTGTTAATGTTAAAATTGAAGTCGAACCAAACAATGTACTGCAAACGTCACCAGATAAATTTGCCGCTGTTGAGAAGAGATTCATAATCAAGTAGCCGATTGCAAGTGCACCAACTGAAATCATTGCCATCATGGCATCTCCCTTGATTTTTGTGTTCTGTCCAGTTCGAAGCAGCAGCACAGCACTTACAATTGTAATTCCCATAATAAGAGGCATTTTCTCAGTCATTTTTAACACCGTTGCGATTGTCATTGCTCCAAATGCTACATGGGAAAGACCATCTCCAATGAATGAAAAACGTCTGAGCACAAGAGTAACACCAAGAAGCGAGGAACACAGAGCGATAAGCACACCTACCACAAGCGCATAGCGCACAAATGGATACTGCCAATAAAAACTAATTTTTCCCAAAATTGCATTAAAACCCATCACTGCCACTCACCTTCCTCTTTCTGTGCTTCCCTTTTTTGTATCATTCTTCTATATGCTTTCCTTCTGCGGTATTCCTCTAAGTATTCATCTCTCGTTCCAAAAAAGGTATGTTTTCCTACTCTCAAAATATGGCTGGCATATTTCATAGCAGATGCAATATCATGGGAAATCATAATAATCGTAATACCATCAATTTCATTTAGCTCTTCAAGCAGCTCATACATCTGAGCTGTCGCCTTTGGATCCAGTCCAGAAACTGGTTCATCCACTAATAACATTTTCTGTGTTGCACAAAGTGCTCTGGCAAGCAGCACGCGCTGCTGCTGACCGCCTGAAAGCTCACGATAACATCTCCTTGCCAAATCAGTGATTTGCATTCGCTCCATGGCATCTTCTGCCAATTCTTTTTCCTGTGTATTATAAAAAGGTCGAAGACCGGAGCGGCCCTGGCAGCCGGAGAGAACAATTTCTCTCACGGATGCCGGGAAATCCTTCTGACTTGCCTTTTGCTGCGGAAGATATCCGATCTCATTTTGCGCCAGCCCATCTCCCACCATAATCCGACCTTCCACGGGCTTTTGCAGTCCAAGAATGGTCTTCATAAGTGTACTCTTGCCGGCACCGTTTTCTCCGACAATGCACAAATAATCCTGCTCATTAACTTCAAAATTTAAATCTGTTAAAACGGCCTTTGAATCATATCCAACAGAGAGATGATGACAGATAAGCTGCGCCATTTCATGTTCCTCCTTCCTTAATTCAATGCCTGTTTAAGCACGTTCAGATTCTCTTCCATAATAGAAAAGTAGTTTGCACCGTTTTGTACATCCTCTGAGGTAACAGACTGCATGGATTTCATTGTCAAAATCTCCTGATCCTGATTCTGTGTGTTTGCCTTAATAGTCTCTGCAATCTTATGCTGCTCGCCTTCAATTGTCAGGATACATGGAAGCTGCAGTTCATCTACCTTCTTTGCTAAGAACGAAATGGTCTCAAAGCTTGCCTCACTCTCTGCTGAGCAGCCTGCAAATGCAGCATAGTAATTAAGGCCATAATCATCTACCATGTAGCGGAACGGGAAACGATCTCCAAACAAAACTGTCTTTCTTGATGCAGTATCTACGGCATCCTGATACTGTACGTCAAGCCCTGCCAGTTCTTCGATATATGCTGCCACATTTGCCTCATATGTATCCTTATTTTCTGGATCAATCTCACCAAGTGTATCTGCAATAGACTGGCAGATAATCTCTGCATTCTTTAAGGAAAGCCATACGTGTTCATCGTATTCCTTTTCCTCATGCTCTAACATATCTTCTCGTATTTCTTCGCCTGTCATCTCAGCCGGGTAATAGGTTGGCCAATTTTCCATTTCCTCAGATAATGCATCAAAACTATCGTTTCCTGCATAAATATGAAAATGTTCTGCTGCTCCAGGTGCAATGCCATGATCACTAAACTGTACATATTTTGGTGCAGCATCATCACCATCTGTCTTCTCAAAGAAATATCTCACACCACGGCTTCCAGACTCATAATCATAGATCTGATAACCCTTATACTCGTAAGTTCCCTTTGCAGCGACTCCATTCTTGGTAAATTCCATTATTCCGTTTTCACCGTCAATTGTAATTTTTTCCACATCAGTCTTATAGCCAGTCTCATAGTAAGACTTATATTCCTCAGCTGTCTTATCACCATTCTCAGCCTTGCGATCCATTACCTCGTCCAGATCGCTATTCTCAAGATACGGATAAACGGACTGCCACTCGCCGCTCCAGTCACTAAGCTCACGATCTTCTACGTCCTCATCTGCAAAATGAGAATAGCCATGATTATGACCTTCCTCCGCCTGCATACCAGGCATTGCCTCTTCTGTCTTAATTGTATCCTTTAATACGTCAAGAAGATTGATTACCTTCTGATCCTTATTCTGAGATTCCTTCAGCGCATCCTCTACCCAAGCATCTGACTCACCGCCCACATACAAGAAAAGATCACACTCCGAAATCTTAATGATATCATCTGCTGTCGGCTGGTAGCTGTGAAGATCCACACCGTCAAGCAGCATTGTCAAGTCTGCGCTGTCGGCCTGATCGCCTAAAATTTCCCTCACCCAATCATACTCTGGGAAAATCGTTGTCACAATGCTAAGCTTATCAGACTCCTCTGATGCTCCTGTTGTCTCTGCAAATGCCGGTGCACACGCTCCTGCTACGGTTACTGCACTTGTCAGTGCTGCCAATACGATATTAAATTTCTTAAAATTTCTATTTTTTCTCATAACAAAAAAACCTCCGAATTAAAATAAATAAGACGAAATAAATACTGCTGTACTCACGCTGAATCCTATATTCTATATTTCCATTTTTTTGAATACAGCACTCAGAATTGCACTCTGCTTATTGCAAAAATGCAATCCTTTAAACGCAACTTTTTCTTGTCTTATTTTTTTAATCCGAAAGCTTCACCTTCAGAGAAATTAATGTATGGCAAACAGCCGGTCTGCCCTGAGCCACCGGCAATACAATACAAACTGATAACAATAAAATTGCAGCAAATACTGCACAAGCAAATGTCAGCTTTCTGACCGTCTCCTGGCATACGCTGATCTCATAACAAATCGGACAGTCCTCTCCGGTACAGTCATGATTTGTTTCTGCTGCAACAAAAAATGAAGAGATAAGCACGACAAAAATTACGACAAATACCGCAGCTAATGACAATACACTTCTTCTTTGCTTCATCGTGCTTTCCTCCTTCTCTCATAATTAAAAATTATTGCGACTACTATCTGCAATCCTTGCAGACACCATATAAAATAGTCTCAGACTTATCAATCACAAAGCCCTGTGCTTTCTCAACATGCTCCACAAGCTTATTTGTCTGTTCTGGTTCAAGATGAAACATCCTTCCACAGACACGACACATCAAATGCAGACTTGACCTGCACTCTGGCAAATCAATATACTGATAAAGCACCTCTCTTGAATTATCCCGGATACATCTTTTTACCCGGTTTTCTTTTTCCAGCTCAAACAGATTTCGATACACTGCACTTGAACTAACTTTCTGTTCTTCCAGATCAGATGCGATCTTTTGAATCGACATCTGTTCATCTGCATGTGCTTCCAAATAAGATAATAAAATATCTCTTTGTCTGGTACTATATTTTGCCAATTATTCTGCCTCCCTCTTAGGTTTGCATTTTAATTTGCATTTCATTCGCAAATTACTATATCACACCTCTTTTTTTCCGTCAATACCTAATTTCATTTTTTCACAGCCAATTTTTATCAATCTCATCCTTAAGCTGAACAAATAAATCACAAAAAAATGGCTTTTGCCTGACGAACAATCTCAAGCGCAATTTTTTCATGCCAGCCAGTGGGACAGGTACACTGGCTTTTTTACCGTCCCGCTGGCTTACAAATTAATATATTATGGCAATGAGATTAATATACTGAGATCCCAGTTATAAACTAGAGAACCAGTTGAACTAGCAGAAAATGCTGTACTAAAAAAACAAAACAGCTAACAATAGCCAACAGGGACGGGAATGCGGCACTACAGTGCCGCATTTTCCCGTCCCCAGTTGCTGCGTTTTTATTTACATTTTTACAGTGCCTTTACTCTTGCTACTACGTTCTCTACGGTAAATCCGAAGTATGGGAACAGTTTGCTATACGGAGCAGATGCACCAAAACGATTCATTCCGATGATGTCACCGTCAAGTCCGACATAACGATCCCATCCAAATCCAGAAAGTGCCTCTACTGCAACTCTCTTTCTTACATTCTTTGGAAGAACCTTTGCCTTATATTCCTCAGACTGCTCCTCGAAAAGATTCATACACGGCATAGATACGACACGAACATCAATTCCATCCTCTGCTAAAACCTTCTTTGCTTCTACAGCAAGAGACAGCTCGGAACCAGAAGCAATGATGATTGCATCCGGAACTGCTTTCTTGGAATCCTGTACAATATAACCACCCTTTAATGCCTCTCTTGAGGTTCCCTCGATCTGCGGCAGATTCTGTCTGGTCAGTGCCAGTGCAGTCGGTGTTCTCTTAGATGTAACTGCACTGTACCATGCAGCTGCTGTCTCAGTTGCGTCTGCCGGACGGAACATATGGAAGTTCGGCATTGCACGCCACATTGCAAGCTGCTCGATCGGCTCATGAGTCGGTCCATCCTCTCCTACACCGATACTGTCGTGTGTAAATACGAAGGTTAACGGTACGCCCATGATTGAAGACAGACGTGCCATTGGCTTTGTATAATCAGAGAATACGAAGAAGGTAGAAACAAATGCTCTCAGTCCGCCGTGAAGCATAATACCATTTCCGATTGCTGTCATGGCAAGCTCACGAACACCAAAGTGCATGTTGCGTCCTGCATAGTTTTCTGCTGAGAAATCACCCTCATCCTTCATATATGTCTTTGTGGACGGGGAAAGGTCAGCTGCACCGCCAATTACATTCGGCATTCTATCTTTGATACGATTGATCATCTTGCCGGACAGATTTCTTGTTGCATCTGCCTTATCATCATAAGCCCAGAAATCAGCATCGTCACAAACCTTCTCTGCTAAATTCTCATCATAGTAAGTATCCCACAGCTCTTTCATTTCTGGATACTTCTCGCAGTATTCTGCAAACATCTTATTCCAAGCATCCTCTGCCGGCTGTAAGCCTTCTACGATTTCCTTATAATGATCATAAACTTCCTCTGGTACGAAGAATGGCTCTTCTGACGGCCAGCCTAAGTTTTCCTTCATTGCCTTAATATTGTCATCACCAAGCGGCTCGCCATGCGCACTTGCCTTGCCCTGCTTTGCCGGACATCCAAAACCAATCTGAGTCTTTACAGTGATAAAAGATGGTCTCTCAGTATCTGCCTTAGCAGCCTCAATTGCCTTGCCGATTTCCTCTAAGTTATTTCCATCCTCAACGGTAATGGTCTGGAAACCAAATGCTTCCATACGCTTCTGAACATTCTCTGTGAATGCAATATCTGTTGATCCCTCAATAGAGATGCGGTTGGAATCATAGAAAATGATCAGCTTAGACAGCTTTAAAGTACCTGCAAGAGAAAATGCCTCAGATGAAATACCCTCCATCATACATCCATCGCCGCCAAGTGCGTAGGTGTAATGATCTACAACCGGATATCCCTCCTTGTTAAATACAGACGCCATATGACGCTCTGCAATTGCCATACCAACTGCCATACCCATACCAGCACCAAGAGGTCCTGTCGTTGCCTCAACACCAACTGTGTGGCGATACTCCGGATGACCAGGTGTCAGAGAACCCCACTGACGAAACTGCATCAGATCTTCCTTTTTTAAATCACCATAACCAAACAGGTGAAGCAGGGAGTACAAAAGCATAGAGCCATGTCCTCCAGAAAGAATAAAGCGGTCACGATCCTTCCAATCTGGATCCTTTGGGTTGTGCTTTAAATGCTTTGCCCATAACTCATAGGCTACAGATGCACAGCCGAGCGGCAAGCCAGGATGTCCTGACTTTGCCTTCTGAATCGCATCTGCAGATAATACACGGATCGCGTTTACTGACATTGTATCAATGTTATTCATCTTCGTCTCCATTCCGCGCTTAAGCGCATTTAATTTTGTATTTATGCTCAGTTTACCAGACCATTGCGCGAAAATCAAGTTTTTCTTATGTTATCGCAGCTTAATCTGCTGAAGCTCCTCCATTGTCGCCAAATAATAGGTCTTAAACTTGTCGCCCGGAATGACAGTATACAAAGTATTTCCGAACTCTCTCGCAAAACGTATTCTTCCTGAAAATGATTGAACCTCGCAATAATCCGCATCATACATGACAATATTTCTCTGCTGAAATGCATAGCCTGTATGAAGTTCATCCTGCTCTGTAACAGCATTTTCATTTCCTTCTGACGTGTAAATATGAAGCTGATAGCCTGTTTTCGCTTCATCACGTACAACAAGACCAAGGTATTCGTTATTATAGAAAATACGCTGAATTTCTCCCTCAACAGCAATATCTTTTCGAGTAATTGCAGTTCTGTTTGACACGTCAAAAAAGCTGATGCAGCAATCTCCAACTGCAAACGCTTTTGTATCACTTAAATAGACAACCTTCGGGACATATGCGCCATTTTCAGAATAATCAAAACTTGCTACTATACGATCTGCAGCTTCTTTTCCCTTTTCAAAATCGTAAAAAGAAATACTGCTTGTTCCAACACCCTCAGAAATTGAGTAGTATGATACAGCTAATTGCTGACCATTTGGCGAAACACTAATGTCAAGCGGATATCCATCAATCTGGAGCGGATTGCGAATCGAAACTGCAAGCTCCTCGCCTGTATTTCGATAATAAGAAATTAAACTCGCATCCTGATCTTCTAACTGAAGCACAGTTACACCTGTCGATGCAATCACTCCCTTTGTGATTATCTGAGATGTAGTTCCGCTTCCAGTGATTCCCGATTTATTGCAAATTGCAAAATTTTTTCCTTTTAAATCATAAATCAAAAGATAATCACCTTTGACATTTGCCTTTGGATTGCTCATATCATATGGCGCAGACCACACCTTTGTGCCCTTTTTGTCATAATATGTAGCACCATCTTTGTTCATCACAACAATACCATCTCCATATGATACGTATCCTGCTGATGACGCATTCGACACATCAGCTCTCCAGCTGACTTCATATGTTTTGTAACGCCACAGCCGTTCTGCCACAAACCACGCCAGCACAACAGCTAACACCAACACTGCGACAACAATTCCTGCGACATTGACCGTTCTTCTATGATCCTCAGCCCAGCTTACTGGTGCACTGCGAACCTTATCGTTCGTAACCATGCTCTGCCTAAGCTGCTTCTTCTTTCTTTCCCGTTGAAATTCACTGTCCCTTGCCATGTACTTTCCTTTCCACCACTGTGCTGACTTTCAAACTCCAGCTGCATCTTACATACAGCTGCACAGTTTCCAAAAAAGTATAACATATCCAAAGGTGTGTGTCAAAGTTCCTTAAAAATTTTCACGGCAAAGTCAGCTCCTGTCCAATATAAATTTTATTTATATCATCAAGTCCATTTACTTCCTTTAACTGCATAACCATCTGTGAGGAACCATAAAATTTTTTACTAATCTCAATCAATGTATCACCAGGCTGAACCGTGTATGAGGCTGGACGATTTACTGCTGCTTCTGCTGCCTCACTCGTCCCCTGTGCTGCATTTTCTTCTGTGGGCAGCGTTGGTGCCGCTACCGTTAAAATTTCCTGCGTGCTGCTTTCGTTTTCTTCTGATGATGCTGCATCTGATTCCTCATTTTTTGATGCTTCGGTGCTGCTTGTGATACGATACACTGATGCTCCAAGACCATCCTTATAAAACATCATATCTCCAGAAAAAATCCCGCCATTTTGAATAGCTGCCACGTCTTTTTTTTCTGTCTCAGATGAAGAAAGGCTGCTTTCTGGTGTTTTTGCAACTGAAGCTTTTTCTTCACTGCTTTCTGGTATCTTTGTAGCTGAAACTTCAAGCGTATTCTCCGTTTCTTTTAAAGACGCTGACAATGCACCAATGTCATTTTTTGTTGCCGCAATTTGTTCGCTTTCTGATTCAAAAGCAACCTGCTCGCTCTCACCGCTTTTTCTCTCCACGGATGCTCCTACTGCAAGCGCCTGCACAGAATCCTCTTTTTTATTCATCCCTCTTGAAAAAAGGACACCACCTCCTACTAAAATAATAAAAAGAATTGCCG
>ERZ836939.2823-NODE-2823-length-15970-cov-3.623940_pt1 | contig 15970 bp, 13 predicted proteins | sample MGYA00519912_ERZ836939 | MGnify/ENA primary metagenome ERZ836939 (study PRJEB31850, sample SAMEA3708810) | human gut metagenome | biome: human gut; feature: human-associated habitat; material: faeces | place: China | collected 2014 ... | reverse complement strand
TGCCGGGCGCGCGCGGGAAATATCAATATCACGGGGTCCTCGCTGTCTGTTCAAATCGTGTACCTCCGGTGTCTTTCACTTTCCGGGGCGTCCCGAAAGCCGCCCTTCCCTTGCAGGCGCACGGCTCCGCCGCAGCCCGTGCCCGGAGCACGGCCGTAAAAACCGCTCATTTCCGGGGCTCCTCTGCACCCACGGCTTCCACGTCGCCCATGGTGCTCATCTCGGCGCCTGCCGCACCGCCTGTGGTGGGCCATTCCGGCGTGCCGATGTCCGCGGCGGCAATGGGGTCGTCCGCCGGGCGGAAATATTCATTCAAAAGCGCGGCGGTCTCCTCTTTGGCCGTCACCACAACGCTGTGCTCGCCCGCATAGAGCTGGCCCGACCCGTAGACCGGGAGCCTGCCGATGGAAATATCCGCGCTGTCCATGCCGCTCACCTCAATGGCAATGCTCATCAGCTCCAGCGTGGAAATATCCGTTTTGATATACTTCTGCGCCACGGGCAGCAGCTTAACGATGTCGCCCACAGACGCCGTTTTGAGGCGGCGGAACAAGCCTGCATAGAACTGCCGCTGCATCACGAGACGGTCAAGGTCCGAGCGGGGCAGGCCCTGCCGGTAGCGCAGGAAAAATTCGCAGTCGCCGCCCAGCAGCGTGCGCCAGCCCTGCAGAAGCTCGCCCTCCAAAGCGCCCGTCTTTTCGTTGTAATACCGCATATTCTGCGGCACATAGACCTCCACGCCGCCAAAAGCGTCCACCATTTCCGTCAATGCATCCATATCGATGGTGACATAATCGTCGATGGGCAGCCCGAAATTCGTTTCGATGTACGTTTTCACCGCACCCAGGCCGTTTCCGTCCCCAATGTCCACATTTTTGGCCAGGATGCCGTTGATCTTGCCTGCGGCGCCGCCCGCCTCCCCCACAAACACATCCCGGGGGATCTGCAGCATGGTCATGGAATGGGCGTTTCCGTCCAGGCGGACATATAAGATCATATCCGTATTTGGATGCTTTTCGTCACGGGCAACAGGGCCCTCCGCCTCATAATCCAGCCCCAGCACCAGAAGGTTGCGCACGCCCGCGAAATCCGGCGGGACAATGCTGGGTTCCGCACTGGTGCTGACGGGGGACGAAACATCGTCAAAGCTGCCCAGGTCGCTGCGGTCGATCAGGCTGTCCACATACAGGTACGCGCCGCCTGCCAGGGCCGCAAGCACCAGCAGTACGGCGAGCGCCGCGATACCGGCTCTGCGCCGGCCTGTCCGTTTGCCGCGCGCTCCGGCAGGCCGGGTTCCTGCTTGTCCCCCCGCACCGGCATGCGCTTTCGCGCCGCCGGGCCGCGCAGACGATGCGCGCGCTGTGCCGTGCTGCTTTTGCGCGTCCTGCTGTCCCGCGTGTTCTCCCACCCCATGAGGGACCGGCTGCGAGCCCTGCGGCGCCGGGGCCGCTCCCTTTTTCGGGCGGGCGCGGGTGATGTCGATCTCACGGTTCTCCTGCGGTCTGCTCACTGGTCCTACCTCCGTAATACCGCGCGCGCAAATCCGCGTAGGCAAGGAGGGATTCCTCGTCCACGGGCTTGCCCCCGGCCTTGAGCCATGCAATGGAAAGGCCGAGCCCCTCGATGGCGGTGCGGTCCAGGTCCGCCAGCGCGTGGCGCCGCAGCCGCTCCGCCTCGGGATAGGTGCGCTCGTAGCTTGCCATGTCGGCAAGGTAGATGATTTTATCCAGCTTCGTCATGCCGGGCCTTCCGGTGGTATGGCAGCGGATGGCGGAGAGGATCTCCCCGTCGTCCACGCCGTACTGCGTCTGTGCAAGGATCGCTGCGGCCGCGCCGTGCCACACCGGGGCGGGGCGCTGGGCTGCATTACCAGCTATTATAGCATTTTCTGTAAATATCTGCAATAATCTGTCCCGCGGCAGCTCTTTTGCGATATCGTGCAGCAGCGCGGCCAGCGCTGCTTTCTTTTCGTCCGCGCCGTGGGCCTTCGCCAGCTTCACGGCCAGCTTGCGCACATTGCAGGTGTGCTCATACCGCTTTGGGGAAAGATTTTTCTTTGCAAGGCGTTTCGCCTCGTCCACGGAAATCAAAATCAGGTCGCCTCGATTCGCGCCCGCAGCGGCCCGGCCGAAGCGTGCGCTTCAAATGTCCTGCAGCCGGGCGCGTCAGGCCTCCCCGGCCGCGGGCGTATAAAGATGGTGCCGCGCAATGTACGCCGCCACGCTTTCGGGCACAAGGCCGTCCAACGGCCTGCCCTTTGCCGCCAGCGCGCGCACCTCGGTGGAGGACACGGGAAACACGGGCGCTTTGGCAAACAGCACCGTGCCGCCCTCGGCCGCAAGCCCGGCCGCGTATTCCCGCACCGGAGCCGCGTCCTCGCCCGTGCGCAGGTGCGCCACAAGAACGACGCGGCGCAGCAGCTCCCTGTACGCCGCCCAGTTGCGGAACCAGAGCAGCATATCGCTGCCCATGGGAAAATAAAGCTGTGCGCCGGGATACCGCGCGTTCATCTGCCGCACGGTATCAATGGTATAGCTTTTGCCGCCGCGCGCGATCTCCGTGGTATCCAGCACCAGCTCCGGAAACAGCGGGCGGAAGCACTCGCACATGGCGAGACGGTGGGCGGCGGATGTGCCGCCCGCGCGCTTATGGGGCGGCGTACCCGCCGGCTCCACCAGCACAAGGTCCGGCCGCACCGCTTCGATGGCCCCGGCCAGCAGCGTCATATGGCCGTTGTGGGGCGGGTCGAACGTGCCGCCGAACAGAATGATCTTCTGCGGTCCCATGGCTCGCCCCTATCTTATTTCAGCAGATCGGCATATTTGCTTTCCTTTTGCTTCTGCTTGTACAGCACAAATTTGGAGCCGATGGCCTGTACGCAGTCGCTGCCCGTTCTCTCGGCCAGGATGGCGGCGGCTTCCTTTGCAGAATAGGCGCTGTTTTCCAGCACCTTCATTTTGATGAGCTCCCGCGCGGCGAGGCAGTCCGCCGTGCTTTTCACCAGAGCGTCGTCGATCTCGCCCTTGCCCACCTGGAACACGACGTCGAGGCCGTTGGCCTGTGCGCGCAGGATCGCGCGCTGTTTGCTTGTCAACATATACTTTATCCCTTTTCTGTATCAGATTTGCAGCGAACGGTTCACGGCTTGCCGCGCGCGTGTTGGAAAAGCCCGGCGCGCCCGGCATTTGCGCGTCAGCCCTCCGCCTTGTCCGCCACCGTGATGCATGCGTTCCCGCACGTCATGCCGATGACGCTCCCATCCGCAAGGAAACGCGCCAGCTCTGCTTCCATGCGCTCCATGGCGCGGCCCCGGTGGCTGATGGCGTCTTTTTCCGCGGCCGAAAGCTCGGCGTAGGAGCGGCCCTGCGTGTTTTCCGCCGTTCCCCCGCCGCCCGGCACGCCCACCTCGTCCGGGATGAACAGCGGGTCGTACCCAAAGCCGTTCGTCCCTCTGCGCACAAAGCCCACGCGGCCCGGGCACACGCCCTCAAACACGGCGCAGCGCCCGCCGGGCAGGCACACGCAGATGCTGCTGACGAACCGCGCGGCCCGTTTTCCCTCGGGCACGCCCGCCAGTTCCTCCAGCAGTTTGTCGTTGTTGGCCTCGTCGTCGCCGTGGCGGCCGCAGTAGCGCGCGGAATACACGCCCGGCGCGCCGTCCAGCGCGTCCACGCACAGGCCGGAATCGTCCGCGATGGTGGCTGTGCCCGCAGCCTCGCAGATGGCCCGGGCCTTGATGCGCGCGTTTTCGGCAAACGTTGTGCCGTTCTCCTCGGGTTCCAGCGTCACGCCGGCCTCGCGCTGGCTCCGGACGGTGTGGCCCATGCGCTCCAGAATGCGGCGCATCTCGGCCATCTTTCCGGGATTGTTGGTCGCTGCAATGAATTCCATGCTCCGTCCTCCCTCATTCCTCGCGCAGGAACAGCGCGTCCACAAAGGCGTCCGGGTCGAATTCCATCAGGTCGTCCATGCCCTCGCCCACGCCCACAAAGCGCACGGGCAGGCCCAGCTTCGCCTTGATGCTGATGACCGCGCCGCCCTTGGCCGTGCCGTCCAGCTTCGTGAGCACGATGCCCGTGGCCCCGGCCGCGTCGATAAACTGGCTGGCCTGGCTGATGGCGTTCTGCCCCGTGATGGCGTCCAGAACCAGCAGCGTCTCCACGCTGGCGGTGCCGCATGCCTTGTGCACCACACGGCTGATTTTGGAAAGCTCGTCCATCAGATTCTTTTTGTTGTGCAGGCGGCCCGCGGTGTCGCAGATGACCATGTCGTAGCCCCGGGCGGCGGCGCTCTGCACCGCGTCGAAAAGAACGGCGGCGGGGTCCGCCCCTTCATTGTGCTTCACGACAGGCACGTCCGCGCGTTCGGCCCAAACGCACAGCTGCTCGGCGGCAGCGGCACGGAAGGTGTCGCCTGCGGCCAGCATCACGCGCTTGCCCTGCTGCTTGTACAGATGAGCCAGCTTTGCGATGGAGGTCGTTTTTCCCACGCCGTTGACGCCGATGACCAGCACCACCGCGGGCCTGCCGGAAAGCTGCATCTCCCCGTCGGCGCGCAGCATCTCGCGGATGATGCCCTTGAGGGCCTCCAGCGCGTCCGCGCCTGTCTTGAGGTGCTTGCGGCGCACCTCCTGGCGCAGCTCCTCCACCAGCCGCATGGCCACATCCGCGCCCGTATCCGCCAGGATGAGCTGCTCCTCCAGGTCGTCGTACAGCTCGTCGGTGATCTCGCCCGCATTCACAAGGCCCGCGATGGAGCCGAAGATGGAATCCCGCGTTTTGCGCAGTCCCTCGCCCAGTTTTTCAAAAAAGCCCAATCGTATCCACTCCGTTCATAAATATCCGCAAGGATTGCCCCGCTCCGTCAGGAAACAAGGCTCGCGTCCACATGCTCCAGGTCCAGCTTGAGCACCTTGGACACGCCGTCCTCCTGCATCGTCACACCGTACAGCACGTCGGCCTCTTCCATGGTGCCGCGGCGGTGGGTGATGACGATGAACTGTGTCTCGCTTGAAATGCGCCGCAGATACTGTGCAAAGCGCGTGACGTTCACGTCGTCCAGCGCGGCCTCGATCTCGTCCAGCACACAGAAGGGCGCGGGATTCACACCGAAAATGGCGAAATAAATGGAGATGGCCACCAGCGCCTGTTCGCCGCCCGACAGCGCCGACAGGTTGCGGATGATCTTGCCCGGAGGCGCCACCTCGATGCTGATGCCGCTGCCCAGCACATCGGCCTCGTCCTCCAGATACAGCCGCGCCGTGCCGCCGCCGAACAGCTCGGCAAAAATACGGCCGAAGTTGCGGTTGATGGCCGCAAAGCTCTCGCTGAACATGGCGCGCATCTCGTCCGAAAGGCCCGCGATGAGCTTTTGCAGCTCGGCCTTGCTGGTTTCCACATCGCCCACCTGGGCGCGCAGGAACTCGTACCGCTGGCTTACCTCGGCATATTCCTCGATGGCGCTCACGTTCACATTGCCCAGAGCCTTGATTTTGCCGCGCACCTCGGACACCTGGCGGCGCAGCTCGGCCCCGCTCTCAAACGGCACGCACAGCTCCTGCGCGGCGGAGAGCGTCAGCTCGTATTCTTCCCAGAGCTTTGCCACCGTCTGCTCGTACTCGGCGTCCTTCTGCTCCTTCTGCTCGGTCAGGCGGGCGATCTCACGTCCCAGCGCCTCGCGCTCGTCCGTGATCTTGCGCACCCGCGCCGTCTGCTGGGTGATGCCGCCTTCCTTTTCCATGCGGCGGCGCACCGCTCCGGCCTTGGCCTCTTCCCGCTTTTCGATCTCGTTCCGGCTGCCCGCAATGGCTGCGCGGATGGTCTCGATCTGCGCGGCGCGCTCGGCGTTCTGGGCCGTCAGCGTCTCGATGTTTGCGGCAAGCTGTCTTGCCCGCGCGTCGCTCTCATCCGTGCGGCTCTCCAGCTGGGCAATGGCCGCGCGGTGGCTCTCGATATCCTTTTGAGCGGCCAGCGCCTTCAATTTCAAGTCGGAAAGCTCGTCCGCAAGGCGCGTGCGCGTTTCCAGGAAGGTGTCGTCGCTGCCGGAGATGGCGCGCAGCTCCTCCTCCAGCGCGGCGCTGTCCCGTGTAAGCACCTCCATCTCGGCAGCGGCGTCCGCCCCCGCCTTTTCGCTCGCCGCGATCTGCGCGGCAAGCTGGGCGCGCTCGGCGGAAAGCATTTCCCCCGCGGCCCGCGCCTGGGACAGCGCGGCGGCGATGCGCCCGCTTTCCACCTCGCCGCGGATCTTGTCGCCCCCCGCGGTGATGGCCTCGCTCTCGGTGGCGGTCAGCTCGGCGGAAAGCGCGTCCACCTCAGCCTTCGCCCTGTCGGTTTTTTCCTCCGCGGCGTCCCGCTGCTTTTCCAGCGCCTCCACCTTTTTCTTCAGCTCGTCGATCTCCTGCTTGCGGCTGAACAGCCCGGCGGAGCGGGAAACGCTGCCGCCCGTGAACGAGCCGCCCGCGTTGACGACCTGGCCGTCCACCGTCACCACACGGTTGCGGTAATCCAGCGCGCGGGCCGTGCGCGACGCCTCGTTGATGTCGTCCACCACGACGATGCGTCCCAGCAGGCTGGAAACGATATTTGCATATTTTTCGTCATACGTCACAAGGCTGCTGGCCAGCACCGCGCCCTCGGGCAAACGGCCGTTGAAGCTGCCGGGCTTGACGGTGTCCAGCGGCAAAAATGTGGCGCGCCCCGCGCGCTCGTCCCGCAAAAAGGCCATGGCCGCCTTGGCCGCCGTCTCGTTTTCCACAACGATGTTCTGCAAAGCAAAGCCCAGCGCCGTTTCAATGGCCACCTCGTACCCCGGCTTGACGGAAAGGATGGTGGACACCGGCCCTGTGATCCCGCGCAGACGGCGGTTCGCCGCCGCCTTCATCACGGCCTTGACGCTACTCTGGAAGCCGTCCATATTGCGCTCCAGATCCTTCAGCATGGCGATGCGCTGCCGGGCGGCCTCGATGGCGCGCAGGAGCTTCTGTTCGTTCTCGTCCGCCTGCGCCAGCGCGCCGCGGCGGCTTTCCACCTTGAGCGTCAGGCCGCCCTTGATGTTCTCAAGCCGTGTCAGCCGCTCCACCGCGTCCTGCAGAAAAGCGTCCGTCTCTGCCTTCTGCTCCTCCAGGTCCCGCGTCAGGGCGGCGTTGGCCGCGCCCTCGCTCTCGGCGGCGGCAAGGCGTTTTTTTGCCGCCTCAACCGACGACGCCGCGCCCGCGGCCGCGACCTTTAAATCCGTAATGCGCGCGGCCATGGCGTTCAGCCGGCCCGTTACCACGCCGCGCCGCTCGCCGGAAGCCGCGCTCCTGTTCTGCAGCTCCTCCAGCAGGGCTTCCAGCTCCCCGGTGCGCGCGGCGTATGCGGCCGCCTGCCGCTCGCAGGCGGCGATGCCCTCGCCGTGGCCCCGCACCTCGGCGGCGATGGCCTCGCGGCCCAGGCCGCTCTGGCCGATCTCCTCCTTCAGCGACGCAATGGTCGCATCGTTGTGGGCAATGTCGTTTTCAAGCACCGCGATGCGGGAATCCGCCCCGGCGATCTCCTCCGTTATGGCCCGTATTTCCGCGTTGCAGCGGTCGGCTTCGGTGATCAGATGCTCGATCTCCGCGCGGGTGCTCTCGGTCTCGGCGTCAATGGCCTCGATCTCCCGCCCGGCGCGGGCATAGTCCGCGCCCGCGATCTCAATTTTGCGCTGCTGCTCGCGCACCGTGTCCCGCGCTTTCTGCACGGTGTCCACCCAGAGCGTTACCTCCAGGCCCTCGCGGCGCTCGGCCAGCTCCAGATACTGCTTTGCCTTTTTGCTCTCCCGCTCCAGCGGGCCCACGCGCTCCTCCAGCTCGCCCAGGATATCCCGCAGGCGCACCAGATTTTCCTCGGCGGAGGCCAGGCGGCGCTCGGCCTCATTTTTGCGGTAGCGGTATTTGGCGATGCCGGACGCTTCCTCAAAAATTTCCCGGCGCTCGTTTGATTTCGCGCCCACGATCTCTGCGATGCGGCCCTGCCCGATAACGGAATAGCCGTCGCGGCCCAGGCCCGTGTCCAGGAACAGCTCATAGATGTCCTTGAGGCGCACATTCTGCCCGTTTACGGAATATTCGCTGTCGCCGGAGCGGTAATACTTGCGGCCGATCGTCACCTCGTCGTTGTCCACGTCGATGCGCCTGTCGGTGTTGTCCACCACAAGGCTGACGCTGGCAAAGCCCATGGCGCCGCGCTGCTGCGTGCCGCCGAAAATGACGTTCTCCATCTTGCCGCCGCCGCGCAGCTGCTTGGCGCTTGTCTCGCCCAGCACCCAGCGGATGGCGTCGGATATATTGCTTTTTCCGCTGCCGTTGGGGCCCACCACAGCGGTGATGCCTTTGCCGACGGTAATGCGCGTGCGGTCTGGAAAGGATTTAAAGCCCTGTATTTCAAGCGCCTTCAAAAACATGGAAAAACTCCTTACTTACGAGTATAGGGACATTTTGCCCGGCGCGGCAGGCCCCGCGTCAATACCCCATCAGGGCCAGGGCTTCCTTCGCCGCCTGCTGCTCGGCCAGCTTTTTGCTGTGCCCCTCGCCCTTGCCGATGCAGTTGGAATTGAGGTGCACCTCCACCACGAAATGCTTGTTGTGGTCCGGGCCGGATTCGTCGGTCACCACATAGCGCAGGCGCTCCTCCGGGTTCTGCTGTACGATCTCCTGCAGCTTTGTCTTGTAATCCTCTTCGGCGGCGGCGTCCGTGAGCGCGCCGGTGACAAACGGCAGGATGAACGCCCGCGCCGTTTCCATGCCGCCGTCCAGGTACAGCGCCGCGATGACCGCCTCGAACGCGTCGGACAAAATGCTCGGGCGGCAGCGTCCGCCGCCGCGCTCCTCGCCCCTGCCCAAACGCAGATAATCGCCCAGGGATATCTGCTTTGCAAATTCAAACAGCGCCGCCTCGCACACAAGGCTGGCGCGCATGCGCGTCAGTTCGCCCTCGGGCATGTTCTTGTGCGTGAACAGGTATTCGGCCACCACGATGGACAACACCGAGTCGCCCAGAAATTCCAGCCGTTCATTGTGGCGCACACCGTGCTTCGCCTCGTTGGCGTAGGAGGTATGCGTCAGCGCCGTCACCAGCAGCGCCGGGTTCTTAAAATGATGATGAAGAGCCTCTTCCAGCTCGTGTGTCTCGCGCATCGTTCCAGATCCTTCCTTTGTTGCGGATGGCGGCCGTCCCGCCGGGGCTGTTTTGCGAAAGCGCGCCGCGCGCGCCTTTCCGGCGGCCGTTACGCCCCGGCTTCCTCTGTCTGGGCCACGGCGGCCAGCTTTTCGCGCATGCTCTCCACCGCGCCGCTTTCCACGCACAGCTTTGCCTGCCGGACGGCGTTTTTGAACGCCTTTGCATTGGACGAGCCGTGGGCCTTGATGACGGGCTTCGTCACGCCCATCATCAGCGCGCCGCCGTGTTCGTCGGCGTCCAGCTTTTTCTTAAAATCCTTCATGCCGCCCTTTACCATCAGATAAGCCAGCTTGCTTTTCAGGTCCGCCATGAACACGTTTTTGATCTCGCCCACCAGCATCTTGGCCACGCCCTCGGTGAGCTTCAAAATCACATTGCCCGTAAAGCCGTCGCACACAACAACGTCCACATTGCCCTGGGGCACGTCCTTGGGCTCAACATTGCCGGCAAAACGGATGTTTTTATTATACTTCAAAAGCCGGTGCGCCTCAACATAGGCCGGGGTGCCCTTTGTCTCCTCCGCACCGTTGTTCACAAGGCCCACGCTGGGGTTTGCGCGGCCCATCACTTTCTCCATGTACACGCTGCCCATCGTGGCAAAGGCGCTGAGCATCTCGGGCCGGCATTCCACATTTGCGCCGGAGTCCAGCAGCAGATAGGGCTGCTTCGCGCCCGGAATGACGGTGCCGATGGCCGGGCGCTTCACGCCCCTGAGCCGCTTGACGATGAGCGTTGCTCCCGCCAGCAGCGCGCCCGTGGAGCCTGCCGAAACGAAGGCGTCGCCCTCGCCGGCGGCCAGCATGCGCAGGCCCACCACCATGGACGAATCCTTTTTGCCGCGGATGGCCGCCGTAGGCTCGTCGCACATCTCAATGGTCTCGGAGGCGTCGGCCACGGTAATGCCCGCCATATCGATGCCGTTCTCCCGCGCGCAGGCCTCGATGTCCCGCCTGCGCCCCACGGCCGTGATCTGCACGCCGTATTCCCGCACGGCCGCGGCCGCGCCCAGCAGAATTTCCTTTGGGGCGTTGTCGCCGCCCATCGCGTCGATGATGATGTTCATAACGTTCCCTCCCGATTGACTCTCATGATTTTTTGCGCTCTGCTCAATAATCAAAGTATAAGGGAGCGCGTATTGGTGCGAAAGCAACCGCTTTGTTTTGCGCTCAGCCCAGATACCGCTCCATGGCGGCCACGGCCCGCTGCGCGACGGCAAGATACCGCTGGCGTTTGTCACGGATGCGCGTTTCAGGCGCGGGCAGAAGGCCCATGTTCGCGCCCATAGGCTGAAAATCCTTCGTGGGCGTTGTGATATAACGCAGCAGCGCGCCGCACATCGTGTCCGCCGGCGGCGGCGTGAACGCGCGGCCGGACAGCCGCGCTTCCATGCTTCGGGCCGCAAGCAGGCCGCAGGCCGCGCTTTCCATATAGCCCTCAAAGCCCGTGATCTGCCCGGCAAAAAACACGTTGGGGCACGCCTTCAGCGAAAGATCGGTTCCCAGCAGCGCCGGGCTGTTTAAAAACGTGTTGCGGTGCATCACGCCGTAGCGCACGAACTCGGCGTGCTCCAGCCCGGGGATCATGCGGAACACACGCTGCTGTTCGCCGAATTTGAGGTTTGTCTGGAAACCCACCAGATTGTACATACTGCAGGCCGCGTCCTCGGCCCGAAGCTGCACGTTCGCCCAGGGGCGGCGGCCCGTTTTGGGGTCCGTCAGGCCCACGGGGCGCAGCGGGCCGTAGCGCATGGTGTCGGCGCCGCGCTTTGCCATCACCTCGATGGGCATGCAGCCCTCGTACACGGAAGGCTCGCCGTCAAAATCGTGCAGGGGCGCGCGTTCCGCCCCCGCCAGCGCGGCATGGAAGGCCTCGTAGCCCGCTTTGTCGAACGGGCAGTTGAGGTAATCCGCCGTGCCTCGCCCGTAGCGCGACGCCGCGAACACCCTGTCCCGGTCGATGCTGTCCGCCGTGACGATGGGCGCGGCGGCGTCGTAAAACGAGAGCGCGCCCCGCCCCGTCAGGCGGGCGATGTCCTGCGCCAGCGCGCCCTCGGTGAGCGGCCCGGTGGCCGTCAGCACCAGCGTGTCCGGCTCGGCTTCGCCCACGGCCTGCGCCTCGCCCGTGCGCAGCGTGATATTGGGGTTTCCCTTCACAAGCGCCGTCACGCCGGCGGCAAAGGCCTCGCGGTCCACAGCCAGCGCGCCGCCCGCCGCCACGCGGCAGCCCTCGGCCACGGGCAGCAGTGCGCTGCCCAGCAGTTTCATTTCCGCCTTCAGCAGGCCGGAGGCGGAATCCAGCCGGTCGGCCTTGAGGGAATTGGAGCACACAAGCTCCGCGAAATCCGCGTTTTTATGCGCGGGGGAAAATTTATGCGGCTTTTGCTCCCACAGTTCCACGGCGTAGCCGCGGCCCGCGAGATACAGCGCGGCCTCGCATCCCGCGAGGCCCGCGCCCAGGACCCGGATGTGCATTCTCTTACTCCTTTTTTTCGGCACCCAGCGCACGGGAGTAACCGCAGCCCTCTTTTTCGCACAGCAGGATACCGTTCTTTCCGCCCTTTTTGAACAGGGTGGAACCGCACTCCGGGCATTTTTCGGTGGTGGGCTCGTTCCATGTCATAAAGTCGCAGGTGGGGTTTTTCTCGCAGCCGTAGTACACACGGCCCTTTTTGGAATGGCGCACCAGCATGCGGCTGCCGCACTTGGGGCACAGGCCGCCGGTGTCCTTCACAAGGCGCTTGGTGTTTTTGCATTCGGGGAAGCCCGGGCAGGCCAGGAATTTGCCGTAGCGTCCGCTTTTGATGACCATTTTCCGGCCGCACAGCTCACAGACCTCGTCTGTCTCCTCATCGGGCACCTTGATCCTTTTGCCCTCCATCTTTACTTCGGCTTCCTTGAGCGTTTTGTCGAAATCGGTGTAAAAATCGTCGATGACCTCGTGCCAGTCCGTCTTGCCGTTTTCAATGGTGTCCAGCTCCTCCTCCATATGGGCGGAGAACTTCACGTCCACGATGTTGGGGAACTGCTCCAGCATCAGCTCGTTGATCACGCGGCCCAGCGTGGTGGGCGCCAGCTTTTTCTGGTCCCGCTCCACATAATCGCGATCGATGATGGTGGTGATGATGGGCGCATAGGTGGACGGACGGCCGATGCCGTTTTCCTCCAGCGCCTTGATGAGCGTCGCCTCGGTGTAGCGCGCGGGCGGCTGGGTGAACTTCTGCTCGGGCTTCAGCTCCCGCAGCTTCAGCACCATGCCCTCCTCCAGCGGCGGCAGCGCGGTCTCTTTCTTCTCTTTCTCGTCGGTGGCTTCCTCGTACAGCGTGGTAAAGCCGTCGAACGTCACCACATAGCCGCTGGCACGGAACAGGTAGCCCGCCGCGGTGATGTCGGCAGAGACGGTGTCCTGCTGGCAGTCGCTCATCTGGCTTGCGATAAAGCGGCTCCAGATCAGGCGGTAGAGCTTAGCCGGGTCGCCCGAAACGCTCTTTTCCACCTCGGCGGGCGTCAGAGCGGGGTTTGTGGGCCGCACCGCCTCGTGGGCGTCCTGCGCGGCCGTGGCGCTTTTGCTTTTGTAGGTGCGCTTCTGGGGACACACATATTCCGGGCCGTAGGTCTCGGTGATGAACTCCTTGGCCGCGGCCTGCGCCTCGTCCGCAATGCGCAGGCTGTCGGTACGCATGTAGGTGATCAGGCCCATGGTGCCCTGCCCCGCAATGTCCACGCCCTCGTACAGCGTCTGGGCCGCGCGCATGGTGCGCGTTGCCGTAAAGCCCAGCCGGCGGCTGGCCTCCTGCTGCATGGTGGAGGTGATAAACGGGGGCGCGGGCACCTTTTTCCGCTTGCCCTTGCTGATGGAGGCCACGGTATAAGCCGCGCCGTCCAGGGCCTTGACGATCTCGGCGCTCTGCCCGGCGCTCGTCACGGCCAGCTTCCTGCCGCCCGCCAGCGCCGTGAGGCGCGCGGTGAATTTTTTTGTGGAGGACGGGGGGCTGAGCAGCGCGTCGATGTTCCAGTATTCCTCGGGCTTGAACGCCTCAATCTCCTTTTCCCTGTCCACGATCAGGCGCACGGCCACGCTCTGCACACGCCCCGCGGAAAGCCCCCGGCGCACCTTTTTCCACAAAAAGGGCGAGAGCTTGTAGCCCACCAGGCGGTCCAGCACACGGCGGGCCTGCTGGGCGTTGAACAGGTCCATATCAATGGCGCGCGGCGCGGCCATGCCCTGCGTCACGCCCTTTTTGGTGATCTCGCCGAAGGTGACGCGGTTTTCCGCCGCAGTGTCCAAGCCCAGCAGATTGGCCAGATGCCAGCTGATGGCCTCGCCCTCACGGTCCGGGTCGGTGGCGAGGAACACTTCGTCGCTCTCCTTGGCCAGGCTCTTAAGCTCCTTGATGATTTTTTCCTTGCCCTTGATGTTGATATACTGGGGAGCGTAGCCGTGCTCGACGTCAATGCCAAGCTGGCTCTGGGGCAGGTCTCGGATGTGGCCCATGGAGGCCGTCACCTCATATCCGCCGCCCAGGTACTTGCGGATGGTCTTGGCTTTCGCCGGGGATTCTACGATCACGAGTTTTGACATTGTGTTACCGTCCTTTTCCGGGATTTGGCCGAGTCCGGCAGACAGCCGGGGCAGCTTCCGCCGCGGGAGCAGCCGTCCTGCGGACATGCTTTTGGGCGCCGCCGGGGCGCTCCGAATACGGCCGGGCGCCCTCCGGCGCCCCTTGCGGGCCTCCCTTGCGCGGCCCGCGGCTCTTTCTATTATGCGATAATAAGAGAAAAAAAACAATCCAAATCTATGCGGCCGCCCCGAGGGGCATGCCCTTCAAACAGCACAGGGCCGTCATTTTCTATTTCAGCTGGAACTGCCGGCCCGCAAGCTGCCGGGAAAAGCCCGCAAGCTCCAGCTCCGTCAAAGCCGCCATCGCCTTGGGCGGCGGCAGGCCCGTCTTTGCGCACAGCGCGTCCAGCGGCAGCGGCGCCGCGGCGCTCATCGCGTCCCGCATCCTCTGTGCGTCCAGGCTCAGCGGCGCGCCGTCCGGCTTTGCTTTTTCCGGCTGCTCCGGCTGGGCCAGACCATACCACAAAAGGATATCCGCGCCCGATACAGCGGGCACCGCGCCCTCGCGCAGAAGCTGGTTCGTGCCCTCGCACAGCGGCGAAAAAATGCTGCCCGGCACGCTGAAAACGTCCCTCCCGGCGGCCAGCGCCGCGGCCACGGTGTTCATGGTGCCCGAACGGCGGCGCGCTTCGGCCACGCACAGCCCGCGGGACAGCCCCGCAATGAGCCGGTTGCGCTGCAGAAAATAACCGCGCTGCGGCGGGGGGCCCGGCGGATACTCGCTGAGCACCAGGCCCTGCCGCTCGATGACGCCCTTAAGCGTGCGGTTGGCGGCGGGGTAGCACTGATCGTGCCCGAAGGCGATGCACGCCACCGTGGGCGCGCCCGCCTGGACGGCCGCCTTATGGCTCTCGCTGTCAAGCCCTGTGGCAAGGCCGGAAACAAGCGCTACGCCCTCCCGGGCCAATTCGCCCGCGATGGACGCCGTCGCCTCCACACCGTAGGCGGAGGGGCGCCGCGTTCCCACAATGGCGAATGTAAAGCAGCGGTTGGGGATGCCCGCGTCGCCCCGGTAATACAGCACGGGCGGCGGTGCAGACACTGCGCGCAGCAGATCCGGATAATCTTCGTCGGCCCACGTCAATACGTTCACGCCATGCCGGGCGCAGTCGTCCAGACGGGCGGTATAATCCTCCGGCCGCGCGGCCCGCAGCGCGGCCAGCTGCGCCGGCGTGAAGACCATGGAGAGGTCTTCCTTCCAGCACGCCTGTGCCAGCGCACGCGCGTCCGGAAACATGCTCAGCGCCATGCCGCTGTTCGGCGCGCCGGGGCCAAGCGCCGCGGCCATCCAAAGCCACGCAGTCTTTTCCTCCAGCGCCTGTGCGCGTGCACCGCCCATCGCTACACCTCCCTGAAATGCCACAGCAGCACGCCGCCCGCGACGGCGGCGTTCAGCGATTCCACGCCCGCCGCCATGGGGATGCGCACGGCTTTGTCGGCCGCGGCTACGGTCCCGGGCAGAAGGCCGTTGCCTTCGTTGCCGATGAGAAGCGCCGCCCCGGGCAGGCGCTGCGTGTCCACGCGCTCCAGCGGGACGGAATTCTGCAGGGCCGCCGCAAAGCTTGGGATACCGCACGCTTTGAACGCGGCCAGCGCCTGTCCGGTTTCATCTGCAAAAATGATGTCTACCTTGGCCAGCGTGCCCATGGAGGCCCGCGCCGCCTTGGGGGAGAATGGGTCGGCGCAATTGCCGCACAGCACCGCGCCCGCGAAGCCGAACGCCGCCGCGCTTCGCAGCAGCGCCCCCACATTGGCGGGGTCCTGTATGTGCTCCAGGCACACATAGCGCCCGCCGCCGCGCACCGCCTCCAGCGTTTTTGTCCGGCGGGGAAACACACAGAACAGCCCCTGCGGGGCCTTTGTGTCCGAGAGCTTTGCCGCCACGGCGTCGCTCACCAGAAAATGCCTGCCGCCCAAGGCGGCAAGCTCCGGGTGCGCATCCAGCAGCTTTTGGGTGCAGTAGACCTCCTCCGGCGGCAGACGCTGGGCAAGGTCCGTGCACAGGCGCAGCCCCTCGGCAAGAAAGCGCCCCTCGGCCGCGCGCCGCGCGCCGCTGTCCCGCAGCTTGCAGGCGCGCTTCACGCGCTCGTTGTCGCGGCTGGCGATCACTTCCGTCATGGCGCACACCCTCCTTTTTTAATATCCCCGCCTCAGGC
>ERZ836939.2816-NODE-2816-length-15995-cov-14.280176_pt1 | contig 15995 bp, 10 predicted proteins | sample MGYA00519912_ERZ836939 | MGnify/ENA primary metagenome ERZ836939 (study PRJEB31850, sample SAMEA3708810) | human gut metagenome | biome: human gut; feature: human-associated habitat; material: faeces | place: China | collected 2014 ... | reverse complement strand
CTCTGTTTTAAGTTCTCTGTCTTGCGACAGCTTGTTTATTCTATCAAAATGTTTTGCATTTGTCAAGAACTTTTTCACGACTCATTTCAATAATCATTTTCAAAATATATTCATAAAGCCATGTTTGTAAATCGTAACTCTCAGGCTCTACAACTCAATGTGTCCCGCGAGTCAGCTTTGATATAATATCATCCCGGCACACATATGTCAACGGATTTACTGCAATTAATTAAAGTAGTAAAACTATCTTAAAAAACATAAATTTTCTAAATTGTCTGTTTATTATATACAATTCTCGTAATTACTATCTGACAGCCTCTATCGCTTCCTTGATATTTGCCACACCGACAATCTCAATTCCACTGATATGCGACACTCCTGCAAGACACACTTTGGGAACAATACACTTTTTAAAGCCAAGCTTCTTTGCCTCAGCAACACGCTGCTCGGACATGGTAACTCCGCGAACCTCGCCGCTTAAGCCCACCTCTCCAAAGCATATAGTATCCTCACGCACTATAATATCCTTTTTGCTTGATGCGATTGCAAGCACTATCCCAAGGTCTATCGCCGGTTCATTCATCCTGATACCGCCTGCTATATTCACATAAGCGTCACAGTCTGACAGTGACAGGTTTGCTCTTTTTTCAAGGACTGCCATGAGCAGGTTTACTTTATTATAATCTGTACCATTTGCTGTACGCCTTGGATTATTAAAAAAGCTGTGACAGACAAGAGCCTGTATCTCGAGAAGTATCGGTCGGCTTCCCTCTATGGAGCATGTGACAATTGACCCTGATGCTCCCTCTGGCTTACCGCTAAGCATATACTCAGACGGATTTTCTACCTCAACCAGTCCCTCCGCCTTCATTTCAAATACGCCTATCTCATTGGTCGAACCAAATCTGTTCTTAACGCCTCTAAGTATCCTGTACGACTCATACCTGTCACCCTCAAAATAAAGCACAGTGTCAACCATATGCTCTAACGTCCTCGGTCCTGCAACCGCACCATCCTTTGTCACATGTCCTACTATAAAAACAGAAATACCCAGAGTCTTTGCAAGCTGCATAAGCACTCCGGTTGTCTCCCTGACCTGTGAGACACTGCCCGGTGCAGATGATATCTCTTCGTTATACATGGTCTGAATGGAATCTATCACAACAACCTCCGGTTTTTTTCGTTGAATCACGTCCTTTGCTATATCAAGACTTGTCTCACATAAAAGCTCCAGCGAATCCGTAAAATCGCCAAGTCTGTCGGCACGCATCTTTATCTGATGCAGGGATTCCTCACCTGACACATAAAGTAATGGCACCTTTTTTTGCGAAAGCTCCCTGCATACCTGAAGCAGAAGCGTAGATTTTCCTATACCCGGATCTCCTCCCACAAGCACAAGTGAGCCCCTCACTATTCCTCCACCGAGCACTCTGTCAAACTCGGCTATTCCTGTCACTATACGCTCCTCTTTCTCGCTTTTTACTGCCGAAAGAGGCAGAACCTGTGCCTCCTTTGATTCTTTTTTCACTTTTCCCGATGAGCTTATCGACTTTTTATCTATGGTTTCCTCTACAAATGTATTCCATTCCTTACAGGCCGGGCACTGTCCCATCCATTTTGCCGATTCATAACCACATTCCTGGCAGAAAAATACAGAGGTCTTTCCTTTTGCCATATTGTTCTCCTTTATAAAATACAAAAAGCCCGGCTTTCACCGGGCTAAAAATATGCTCTATTTTCTTGATACTTTGATATCGACTGAATCAACACCCTCAAGCTCTACGCTTAAGCTGAGCTTGCCGCCGAGATTTGTCTTCATAGTACCTGCAACAGCTCCAGCTATATCAATTTCGTACTCTGTCTCCTCTTCAAGGCCAAGAGTAATCTGAGCATCCTCAGGTCCCTCCACAGTAAATGTCACTGTATCAGCAGTCTCCTCGAAATCCATAACCGCTGTTCCAGGAACAGACTCGTATACAAAGAGTCCGTTTCTTTCGAGCTTTGTAATCTCTTTGAAGGTCTTTACCTTGTAGATATCTCCATCCTTCTCAAAATTATCAAGCTTTGCCTTTGCAGCCAATGTATAATCTCCGAAGCTGAGCTTTCCGTTTTCCTCAGTACGAATCAATTCACTTATTACAGCCATTTTTATCCTCCCGTAGCTATATTTGATATATTAATTATAAATCTAATGCTACTCAACAGTCAATGAAATTTGTTTGTTTTTCGTAGAAATTATTACCTTATCACCTCGCTTGATTTTGCCGGTAATAATATCCTCTGACATGCGGTCTTCAATCTCCTCCTGAAGTTTTCGTTTAAGAGGTCTTGCGCCATATTTTCTGTCATAGGCTTTGTCCACGATAAAGGATTTTGCACTGTCGCGCACTGTGAGCTCTATATCAAGCTGTTCTTTACAGCGTTTCTTAAGTTCCTTTACAAGAAGTGTCACTATATGCTTCATGTCATCCTTGTTGAGAGCTCTAAATACAATAGTCTCGTCGATTCGGTTCAAAAACTCAGGCTTGAATATACGGCGGACCTCCTCCATGACACTGTTCTTCATACGCTCGTGATCCTGCTTTTCATCATCACCAGCGCCAAAGCCAAGGCGCTTTGGTTCTATAATAGAAGAAGCTCCTGCATTTGATGTCATGATGATTATTGTATTCTTGAAATCAACCGTGCGCCCCTGTGAATCAGTGATTCTACCATCATCAAGCACCTGTAAAAGTATATTGAACACATCAGGATGTGCTTTTTCTATCTCATCAAACAGTATAACAGAAAAAGGATTGCGTCTGACCTTCTCTGAGAGCTGTCCGCCCTCCTCATGGCCCACATATCCCGGTGGTGAACCAATCATCTTTGAAACACTATGCTTTTCCATGTACTCTGACATGTCAACACGTATCATGGCATCTTCCTTGCCAAAGACAGCCTCAGCAAGCGCCTTTGACACCTCCGTCTTACCTACTCCTGTCGGTCCCAAAAACAGGAATGAGCCAATCGGCTTCTTAGGATCCTTTAAACCAACGCGGCCTCGTCTGACTGCCTTTGCGACAGCAGAAACAGCCTCCTGTTGTCCTATTACACGCTTGTGAAGTATCTGTTCAAGCTTTGCAAGTCGTCCTGCCTCTGACTCTGTAAGCTTATTTACAGGTATTTTGGTCCACCCCGATACTACATCCGCTATCTCATTTTCGCCGACTACAGGCTGGTTTTTGGCTCCTGTGCGGTGATTCTTCCTGATAAGCTTCTGCTGTTTATTTTCAAGCACTTCCTTTTCTGACATAAGCGCGCCGGCAGCTGCGATATCTCCCTTCGACAAAGCATCTTCCACCCGGTCCTGCTTATCTGTTATCTCTTTTTTCAGAGCAAGCAGCTCGTCAGATGATGTCAGATTCTTAAGCCTTATCCTGGCTGCCGCTTCATCCATCAGGTCTATCGCCTTATCAGGTAAAAATCTGTCGTTTATATATCGTGCAGAAAGGTTTACTGCTGCTTTCACACCCTCATCTGTGATGATGACACCATGATGCTTTTCATAGAGTCCCTTTAATCCTGTGAGTATCTCTATTGTCTCATCCACACCAGGCTCCTCAACCATCACCGGCTGGAAACGGCGCTCAAGCGCAGCATCTTTTTCCACGTATTTGCGGTACTCTTCTATGGTTGTGGCGCCGATTACCTGTACCTCGCCTCTGGCAAGCGCAGGCTTTAATATGTTAGATGCATCTAACGAGCCTTCTGCTCCTCCTGCACCTATTATAGTGTGAAGCTCATCAATGAAAAGCAGTACATTTTTGGCATTTGAAACCTCGCTTATCACCTTCTTGATACGCTCCTCAAACTCACCACGATACTTTGATTTGGCTACAAGCCCGGACATATCTAGAGAAACCAGTCTCTTTCCCAAAAGAATATCCGGAACATTGCCACTGACTATATCCTGTGCAAGTCCTTCTACTATAGCGGTCTTGCCCACTCCCGGCTCTCCAATCAGACATGGATTGTTTTTGCCACGGCGGCAAAGTATCTGGATAACGCGCTCCATCTCCTTTTTTCTGCCTATAACAGGGTCAAGAAGCCCTGCCTCTGCCATATCTGTCAAATCTCTGGAATACTGATCTAATACAGGAGTCGCAGAATTGTATGATGTATTGTAGCTTTTCATCAGATCCCTGTATGCAGACGGATCCTCACCCATCGCACCAAGAATATCTATAAACATCTTCTGACTGTTAACACCCATGGTGTTTAAAAGTCTTGCAGCTGCACAGTCTCCCTGCAGTACTATAGCCATCAGCAAGTGTTCTGTACCTATCTCATTGCACTCAAATCTATCGGCTTCCTCCGATGCACGCTCCAATACTCTCTGTGTCCTTGGTGAATAGCCATCCCTGTCCATCACTTCGATGTTATCCCCCGGTGAAATCAGGTCTTCAATCATCGAAATAAGCTTATCATATTCCACATTGCAGGCTGTTAGGACCTCAGCTGCCACACCGGTGCCCTCTTTTATAAGGCCAGCCAGTATGTGCTCTGTTCCAACATAGCTGTAATTCATTTTCTTTGATATACGTGCAGCCAAATCTATTGCTTTTTTAGCCTTACTTGTATATGGTTTCAAGTCATATCCTCCAGTCATATTCACTAATTTAAGTCGATGAACTGCAAATCATCATCTTCGCTGTCATCTTCATTGTCATCCCTTGCACTGCTGTCTATAGTCTCAGACGGCTTATTTCCCTCATTGACAAAACCATCAAGTGCCATTTGAACCTGATTCTTCAAGGTATCATCATCTGCAGCATTCTCCTGATTTGAAGCCTCTTTTGATTCTTCTTTTGAATCAAAATCTGATTTTTTATTCTCAGCAGCTTTCTTTAAATCGGATGTAATTTCTACGGTTCTTCCGACATAGGATGCATTTGATATATTTTCATCCGTAGCCATCTTTTGCTCATCCGCAGCACCTTCCGCTGTTTCTTCTGCGGCTTCACCTGCCGACTCTTCTGCAGCTTCTCCTGCCACTTCATCCACCGACTCTTCTGCAGCTTCTTCTGCCACTTCATCTAACGGCTCTTCTGTAACCTCTTCTTCCAGCTCATCTGCTATCTCGTCCGCAGTTTCATCAGTTGTTTCTTCCAAAGCTTCATTTGATACATCTTCTGCTGCATCATCTACATCATCATCGTCATCATGATAGTCCATTGCCTTATATTTTCTGTTTTTCACAGCTGATACAATAAGCAACAGTAACAGAATAATGATAATAAGAACCAGTATTGCAGCTAAAACAAGATATTTATTGGCAATTCCCGGAACAAGCTCACTCTTTACCGCATCGTTTTCCTCCTGTGCCACTGTAGGTGTGCTGAGCTCGGTCCTCATATATGTGCCATCTACGCTATCATATGTGTACCAGCCACTCTCACCATTGTCATTCATGGCATATACAAGGTAAAAATCCTTTGTCTGATCATCTTTTTTTTCGGCTTTAGTCTGGTATGCTGTTGCCACACCCTTGCCCTCTATGGAGAGCGATATCTCATTATATTCCTCAGGCACATCATCCACCTTAGGCAGTAAAACCACTATAAAATGTGACTCGGAATTGATACGGACAAACTCATATGCTGCATTCTGTGCTGCATCATATACAAAAAGCCCATTGCCGCTTTCCGACTGTAAATACACAAGCGTGATATCACCAAAGGTGCCATGAAGGGTATTGTATTCAAGTCCGTCAATCACTGTCTTTGAGTGCTCAAAGCCTTCAGGAACAACATCCTCCGGAATGTCGTTTACCATAGTCCACTCTGTGCCATTTATATCGAACTTCTTCCAGTTATCCTGCTTATCCGCATTCTCCGGATCATCCTCGGTTCTTCTGGTAACAACTATATTGTATGTGCTTGTGCTGCCGTCCTCTGCTGTCACAACAACGCTGACTGTGTTCTCTCCCACCTCAAGTGAATCATTGCCTGTGACGGATGTCACACTCGCCTTGGAATCAGCCGGATTTGCTGTAACAGCAAGGCTTGAACAGCTGTAATCTACTGTAGCTGTGTAATCCTTTGTCGCAGCAGAAAACTCAGGTGAAAGTGTACCTGCTGAGATAACAAGTGAGCCAAGAGATGCATTTGAAGATTTCTTTTCCTCTTTGTTTTCATTATCTTTATTTGAATTGCTGTCATTGCCGGTATTGTCCTTGTTATCTTTGTTGCTGTTTGAATCATTGTTTGATGAAGCACTTGTTACCGTCACCTTCGTGCTGGCACCGGTGATTACACCCCCGGCATCGTTGCCCTCTGCATCTCCTACAACTGTACAATATGCCTTTATAGTGCAGCTTCCTGCAGCCTTCGCCGTAAATGAAAATGACTGCGATGTGGGATATCCTGCGGCGTCACCAATATTGGCCACACCATCTCCTCCGTTACTCAGTACTCCCTCGTCAGAGCTCGAGATAACTACAGTACCAAAATATCCAGACGGCATGGAAACAGTCACCTTAACTGTTTTTCCAACAGCTATAGAGCTTGAGCTGACACTGAGACCAAGTCCCTGCGCATATACATGCTCGGCAGGTGTGAAAACAAGCATCACTGCCACAACAAGTGATAATATACATCCAAATAATTTCTTCATATTTTTCCTCACATTTCTAATTCTGCGATATCTTTGATTTGCCCAGTATGTGTCTGTTCATGATTATCATATCAAGAGCATTTCCACCATCACGCTTTCTGTTAGCATCAGCTGCCTCCAGATAAGCACCTGTGAGTGTTCCCTTTCCTAAAATATGTCTGTTGAGCTTAATCATATCAAGAGCATTTACAGCACCATCACCATTGATATCTCCATATATAACAATATCGTATGTCTTTTTCAGATTACCTGAAGCATCATAAACAGCCACTTTATTGCCTGTTGCAATCTTTCCGCTGTTTTCTGAGCCTGAGCTTGTCAAAAGCTTTACAGTACCTGATGCTGATACTGCTATATTCTTCACAAAATCAGCTGCACCGGTTCCGGGCTCAATGCCTGTAATATAAGTGCCTATACTGTATTTACCTGATGTTATGTTTACATCAGTATTATTTTGGTTATTATTGTTCTGATTATTATTGCCACCTGCATTATTTGCAGATGCCGCCTGCCTGTTTATATTGATAGTGTATGTTCTTGTATCACCGCTTTGCGACTTGCAATATACCTTAATTGTATTATTTCCGACAGCAAGCGAATAGCTTCCTGTGCCTGAAACACCACTGTTTCCTGAAACTGCATCTGCCGAAACAGTCACTGAGCTTATAGCATTTGAAACAACTGCTGAATAGCTTGTTGTCGCTCCATTGAAGGCCGGTGTGAGTGTTACACCGCTTATCGCAAGCGACTGCAGATAGTTATTGGTATCGCCTGCTTTATCGAAGCCCACTGCTGACGATGGCATATTGTTGTATACAGGTATTTTAAATACAAAAGCCTGATTCTTGTCTGAATATCCTTTAGCCAGACTCTGTCCCTCAGTAAGAGCCGCTGTGGCATTGCCCATGTACTGATGGAAATACAGCGAGCTTGTATTTACTACATTAAACTTCTCAAAATACAGTGTATTTTGACCCTTATTTATATAATTGCTGCCCACCTTTACAGCTCCGCCGTTTATGGACTTTACTCTTGTATTCCAGCCCTGCTTCTTGGCAAAAGACAGACCATTTTTATAAATCTTATCCTTCGTGTTTCCGGTTGCACTAAAATTAAAATAATTATAATATCCTTCATATCCGGAATATGTACCCGAAATAAGAGGGCTCGTTCCCTTTTTTCCCTGCTCCTGCTTTATACGCGATGCTACATGGTATGCACTTACTCCACTGCTCTTTGCCACATCCATGAATGTGCTTGCATAATTGATTTTCTCGCCATTGTTGGAATAGGTCTTTGTTCCCTCCATAAATGTACCTTTTACTATGGACTTGACACCTTCAAGTGCCTCATTCGGACTGTATGCCAGACTCTGAAACTGAAAAATATTGGTCTCATCAAGAAAATTCCTTGGATCCATGAGATAAGCAATATAGGCACTGCTTGCTGACACCCATCCCGGTTCGTACTCAACCCACGTATTTGTTGACCAGTTATATGCTCCGGCAGCTGTGGATTTCTTGGCATTGTCTGCTGATTTGGATACCAGATTAAGTCCGTTTACACTTTCATTTTCAATCACCGTATCCCAATTCAAACCTGTATTTACAGCCTCAAATGTCCAGCCTGGATACTTATTGTGAAGAGCTGTAAGGTTTGGAATATAGCTGTCAGGAAAGCCTGCATTCTTCATAGCCGTGACAAAATCAGTATTGTCTCCGCTATTATTGTATGTCACCTTTATGTATGTACTGATAGTCCAGCCCGTAAATGCCTTGCCGTTTAAAGTACCCTTGACATTGTACCAGACCACACCGTTTACCCTGGTCTCTCCAATTATGTCAACCTGATGGTTCCAGTTGAGTGAGACAACCTTGGTAGTGCCGGATGTGCCTGCTGCATTGCGGACATACACATTGCCACCTGTAATCGTACCTGTAGCATATGCTCCCGATGCGGTTGCAAGGGCAAGCTGTTCCTCATTATTCTGCTGTATGGCATCCGCATTGCCGGTGTCTGCCGAAGCATCCCCTGTCTGCGCATTGTCTGATGCAGCTGTGCCGGTACCTGCTGATACAAAATCAGACCTGATATAGCTGACACACTCCTCGTTATTTGCTGCCAGATTGTACTTCGCCTTGTACCACACCTTGCCGTCTGCACCTGTGGTCTGCTCAAGAATAGTAATATCCTTGCCGTTTGAAAGCTTGTGCTCCAGCTCATACTCTGTGCCCGGTCCGCTTCTCGCCGCTACCCAGTATCTCTCATCACACACAACCTTAGCCGCCTGATCCGCATAGACTGCTATGCTGCTGTATGATGCCAGGTCACATGCGGCTAATGACAATGTAACGACAGATGCTGCCAGAAATTTATTTATCTTTATCATCAAATCCCATCTTTCTTATGTGCATTGTTTACATTAATCCATTATCCATTTAATTATAATAGAATATGACCTTTGTATCAATGTATTCGGCAGAAATTTATTATTTTTTTATTAATAAAACAAAAAACTCCCTGAAACGTGCATCTCATGCTTACGTTTCAGGGAGTTGTCTGATTCATATTCTGCTTATTCTTACTGTCTCCTGTAGCTTTTTCTAGCTGAACAGGGATTTTATCTTATCCCATAAATCCATGAAAAAGTTGCCAAGCTTTTCCCAGAAGCCCGGGTCATTTATCTTATCGCCAAGCTTTGATGCCCAATCCTGTGCCTGGTTGATGACTGAATCCCAGTCGATATTGGCATCCTTTAGCTTCATTAAAAGAGATGTAAGCTTTGCAATATCATCATCAGAAAGCTTCAGGTCGTAATCCTTTGCCGCCTCCTTTATCGCATCCTTTATCTGGCTCTCATCCTTGAGCCTTCCATCGGCAAGCTGCTTCTTTAGGTCAGCAATCATTGCCTCGATATCCTGCGAATCGCCGTCAATGCTCTTGTTGAGCTCTCCTGTTGTGACAAGCTCATCCATCGCTGCGTCTGTCACCTTGTCGTCAAGCTTCTTGCCTGTCATCTCCTCGTATGCCTTTAGTGTGCCTACAAGTGCTGCCGTTCCGGAAATAGGGAAAGGTCCTGCGACTATGATTTTAGCATCAGCTATGCCTGCTGTGGCAAGCGCATTCTTGTACATTCCTACCGTACAGTAATTGATATTGTGCGTGGAAACACTAAGACCCGCACCCTTTTTATCCTCTGTAATGAGTACTGAGGAAAGTGACCTTGTGCCAATCTCGCTCTTGCTGATGTATGAATCGAGGTACTTGTGCTCCTCATCATTATTTACATAGACCACATCGTAATTGTCCAGATCAGTGAGCTCGATTCCCATAAATCCAAGCACTGTCGCTCTCTGATCCGGTGTAAGGTCTGCTCCAAGACTTAAGTATGGCTTATCATTTTTGCTGATGGTCACCTTGTCGTTTGCCTCACTGCCGGCTGTCGTTGTGCTGTCTGCAGTACTGTCTGTGTTACTCTTATCAGCTGCGTCACTGCTGTCACTGCCTGATACATCAACGCTTGAAACTGTATCAGTCTGCGTAGCTGTCTCTGTTGCAAATACTGCCGGATTCATCGTAAACAGTGTCACCGCAGCAAGCACGCTACATACAATACTCTTTGCTTTTTTCTTTATTAATCTAATCATTTTTCCTCCAATCTACTGCTCTATATCATACGAAATTGTAAAGCTGCTTCCGTCGAAGCTGACATCTGCCATGCTTCCGCATACCACAGGCATCATCGGCGACATATGACCTATATCCAGATCCATGATGATTGGCACATTAAACTCTCTAAGCAGTGATGAAAGCGCCTGTCTGTGGTCTATGCCAAACATTTCCTCTCCGAAGTGCGCCGGGCGTCCGATAAGAAAGCCCTTTACATTTGAAAACCATCCTGCATTTTTCATCTGCCACATAGCCCTTCTCATGCCCATCACATTAAGGTCACAAGCCTCAAGGAACCATATGATACCATCATCACTGTAGCGCTCATTAAATTCCCTTACATGGTCAAACGATGTACCAAGCAGATTGATAAGACAATCCATGCAGCCACCAATCAGCCTGCCTCTCATGGTAAGCCTGCTTTCCTTTACCACCGCAGGAATAGAGCTGATGCACGACTTTTCAGTCAGGTTATAGCCCACAAACGGAGCATTCTCATCCTTTATCGATTCCTTCTCCCACATAGGGTAATTGGTAAATGAAAGCTTCCTTCCACAAAGCAGATTAAATGCATCGGTAAGTGACTCATGCCACACCTCCATGCCAAAGCTGCCCGCACACGGCCCGTAAATACCTGCTGTATCTGCAATAGTAGCCTCCAAAAATGTGAAATTCGTGTTGTCGGAATAGCCCATGTACCATTTCGGCTTTGACTGCTTCACGCGCTCAAAATCAATATAAGGCACTACCTCGCACATCAGCTCGCCACCACCACAGGATATAAGCACATCACTGTCAGCAGAAGCATAGCTCTCGTTCAGCTCTTCTGCGCACTTCTTAGGTGTATTGCTGATACCTATGCCACTGTCGCACCTGCAGTTAGGTCCCTCTATCGTCTTATAACCCATGCTGTGAAACTTTTTAATGGCATTGTCAAAGGCACTCCTGTACGGCTCTGTTGTACAGCCCATCGAGGGCGCTACAAAGCCTATTGTCCCTCTATCCTTTAGAAATTCAGGGTATCTCATGTTTCTATCATCCTATCACTATTATTTACATATCTAAGCTTCTGTCTGAAGTAAAATATGTAGGATTTTATCATTTCTGTCAAGGTCATTTTACTGTCATAATTAAATGTCGTCGTGTACTGCACATGCTGTCTGTTGCACCAGTTGTATATATCATGCAGACTTATCGAATCAACATTCTTCATATTGTTCATAAACACCTTAACCTTTGAAAGCTCATCCTCACTGTCAATGTATAGATGAAAGATAGTATTCGGACATTCAATTATTATCTGCTGTTCTTCTATATTTTTCATCACTGTATCCTCTATTGAATAATGTATCCTGTGTGATTAAAAATATTATCGTCTGTCACACCGGGATGTGAGTAATAACAAAATATCGTAACTGTTCAGTACCTTCACAGTTAAAAAATATCACATAACCATAGTACTACACCGGCGTCACAAAATCCAGTCATTTTTGCCTGCCAATTCTTACTATTTTATTAAGAAAAACGGTAAATATCATACTCCCTCACAGTCAAATGCCGGGATAAAGCTGTCCTTTGCCACGTCCCCTTCCTGTATAAATGCATTCGTGATTCCTATTTCGAGGGCATAGTCAACAAGCCTTTCATACTCTCTCCTTGTCACTGTACGGTTTATCTCAGGATAATCCTTTAGTGCAATCGGCGTAAACTGGCTCATCATGCTTATATATACGTGATCATGATATGTATCATACAGGTACTTAAGTACAGCCTTTGCATCATTCACATGTCCCGGCAGTAGAAGCTGTCGCACAATAACTCCCTTTTGTATGAGTCCTGTCGCATCATCAATCACGACATCCGGCTGCTGCCTGACCATCTCTGAAAGCGCCTGCTTTGCGACAGACGGATAATCTTTTGCCCTTGAATACATTGCCGAAAGCGTACTGTCCATATATTTAAAATCCGGAAGATACACATCCACTATGCCCTCAAGCAGCTTTAGCTCTGTCACATTTTCATATCCGCTCGTATTATATATAATAGGAAGCTTCATGCCGCGGCTTTTTGCATCGTTTACCGCCCACACTATATCAGGGATATACTGCCCCGGTGTGACCAGATTGATATTATTTGCGCCTTTGCCCTCCAGTTCCATAAAGATATCACTCAGCCTCTCTTTACTGATTACCTTTCCCTCTTTTCCGTCAGAAATCTCCCTGTTCTGGCAGAACACGCAGTGCAGGCTGCAACCTGAGAAAAAAACTGCCCCACTTCCTCTTTTTCCTGATATGCATGGCTCCTCCCAATAATGAAGTGCTGCTCGCGCCACCTTTATTTCAGATGAAACGCCACATACGCCTGTTTGTCCGGTTCTTCTGTTTATGCCACATTTTCTGGGACACAATAAGCAATTTTCGTATTTATTCATATTTTTCATTTTAACCCTTGCTAAAAATAATGTTTGATACTACAATCTATATGATTATGCGGTGCATATGCCATGCGCCTTCAGTAGTCATTTTAAAATTATATCATAACTATTCTTACAGAAGAGAATAGTTAAAATACACAATAAGGAGATTACAATGAATCAGTCAAACTGTATCGTCGCCCAGTCAGGCGGCCCAACTGTTGCAATCAACGCAAGCCTTGCAGGAGTCATCGCAGGAGTAAAAAGCTCTGAGAAATACGATATCTGCTATGGCGCTGTAAACGGAATACTCGGCATTTTAAATGAGAATTATCTCAATCTGTCAGATATTTTTGCAGATGATGCTAATCTTGAAAAGCTTAAGACCACACCTGCCATGTATCTTGGCTCATGCCGCCACAAGCTCCCTGATTACAAGGATGATGATTCACCATATGTATACATCTTCCACCAGTTCGATAAGCTTTCTATAAAAGCTTTCTTTTACATCGGTGGAAATGATTCGATGGATACCGTATTAAAGTTATCCGATTATGCAAAAAAAATCAACAGTGATGTGAAAATTATAGGTATTCCAAAAACCATCGACAATGATCTGTGCATGACAGACCACACTCCTGGCTTTGGCTCTGCCGCCAAATATATCGCATCAAGCATGCTTGAGATAGCCCATGACACCTTTATCTATGCTGTTAAGAGTGTGACAATCGTTGAAATCATGGGACGTGACGCAGGATGGCTCACTGCCGCTTCCGCTCTCGCACGTAATGAGTACAATACAGCGCCTCAGTTCATCTATCTGCCTGAGGTGGATTTCGACAAAGACAAATTTGTTGCCGATATAAAAGAAGCCCTCGAGCACACTAACAATGTAATAGTTGCCGTATCTGAAGGAATACATGACGCAGACGGCTCATACATTACATCATCAAATGCCGCATGTGACCAGTTCGGACACCAGCAGCTAAGCGGTGCCGGAAAAGCTCTTGAGTTCATCGTAAAGGAAAACATCGGTGTCAAGGTGCGCTCTGTAGAGGTAAATGTGCTGCAGCGCTGTGCCTCACATCTTGCATCATTAACCGATATCGAGGAATCTTTTGCTCAGGGTAAAAAGGGTGTCATGATTGCAGCGGAGGGTGTGACCGCATCAATGGTATGCTTAAAGCGCATCTCAAATAATCCTTATCAGGTGGAATACACATATTCGGCTATCAAGGATATCGCAAACGAGGCCAAGTCTGTGCCAAGAGAGTGGATCAATGATGCTGGCAATGATGTGAAGCCTGAGCTTATCGAATACTTAAAGCCACTTATTCAGGGAGAAACCGCTGTCGCCTACAAGAATGGTCTGCCTGACTATATGGATGTGTCACATCTTCACAAATGTAACTGATTTTAGCTGCTGTCTACACCCCGGTGTGGGCAGCAACAGCATATCTCCAAGGAGGTCGATTTACATGAAGAAAAAAGTGCTTATAACCTGCGCCGTTGTGCTTGGTGTGCTTTTGGCTGTTTATCTTGGCTTTGCCTTTTATTTTAGCAGCCACTATCTGTTCAACACAAAGATTAACTCTGTAAAATACGCAGGGAAAACTGCAAAAGAGGCATTAGAAAAAAATACAGCCCTAAGCCGCGACTATCTGCTCACAATCACTGATAGAAAAGGCAACAGCTTTTCACTTAAGGGACCTGATTTTTCCTATGAATATGTCTCAAACGGTGACGAGGAGCAAATCCTAAAAAACCAGAATGCTTTTACATGGCCTGTCAGTCTCTTCAAAGCTCAAAACTATACTCTAAAGGGTTCGTCCAAATATGACGATGCCGCTTTGGCGGAAAAGCTCAAGGCTCTTGATATTTTCAGTGATGACTACATTGAAAATCCGGAGGATGCCCATATCGAGATAAAAGACGGCGAATACGATGTGATTGAAGAGAAAAAAGGCTGCAAGCCGATATATGACAGCATCCTTGCCGAGGTAAAGGACGCCCTGGACAACGAGCTTCCAAAGCTTGCCTTAAGTGATGACTGTTATGAAGCTCCAAAAATCACAAAAAACAGTGATACAATCAAAAATGAAAAAGAAGCCCTCGACAAATACACTGCTTCAACCGTCACCTACAAAATTGAAGGTGCCGACGAGAAGCTTGACTCAGCCAAAATCCTTGATATGCTAAGCATCTCAGATGACGGCAGCGTGAGCATAGATGATGCCAAGGTCACTAAATATGTCCAGCAGCTTGCTTCCAAGTACAACACCTTCGGCCGCAAGCGCTCATTCAAGACATCGTCCGGTGACACTATTGAAATAGGTGGTGGAGACTACGGATGGGTAGTCAGCAAGAAAAATGAGAAAGCCCAGCTCCTTTCAGATTTAGAGGAAGGCAAGCCTGTAGAAAGAGAGCCTGTTTACGAGCAGACTGCTCTTCACCGCGGTGCTGACGACATAGGTAATACATACATAGAGATTGACTACACAAAGCAGCACATGTGGTATTACAAGGATGGTGCTCTCCAGATGGAGTCTGATTTCGTATCAGGTAATCTCGCCCGTCAGAATGGCTCTGTAGACGGTGTATACAAGATTGTTTACAAACAGAGAAATGCTACTCTTGTCGGCGAGGGATACTCTTCTCCTGTCAGCTATTTCATGCCGTTTGCCTACAATATAGGTATCCATGATGCCAGCTGGCGTGATACCTTCGGAGGAACAATTTACAAAACCTCAGGCTCACACGGCTGTATCAATGTGCCGCCTGCTTTTGCAGAGCAGCTGTTCAACGCTGTGGATAAGGGCACTCCTGTTGTTGCCTACTACAGAGAGGCTGTCACTCTGACAAACAATGCTGCAAAGATGTCAAATGCATACTCGTATGTAGCTCCTGATGCAGCACAATAGATGTGGATTGCTTCATATTTCATAATACGTGAAGACGACCGGCGCACGGGGAATTTGCCCCCCCCCCCCGCAGAGGTGCTCCCGACGAGCTAACGCTACGCAGCTAAGATACTGTACAAATTATGCTTTTTAGGGTTTCTATGCTCGACGAAACCGTCGAAACGCGCCGTCCATGGCGCGGTTTCTCCTTGCCACGGATGGGAGCTCAAGGAGAATCGCGTCATGGACGGCGCGTTACGACGTAAGTAGGTAATCATCCGTATCTGTTATTCCCCGATTTCCTTTGGTACAATACCATCAAAACATTGGAGGTATTGTATTTTATGAACAAAGAC
>ERZ836939.2811-NODE-2811-length-16016-cov-3.471336_pt1 | contig 16016 bp, 10 predicted proteins | sample MGYA00519912_ERZ836939 | MGnify/ENA primary metagenome ERZ836939 (study PRJEB31850, sample SAMEA3708810) | human gut metagenome | biome: human gut; feature: human-associated habitat; material: faeces | place: China | collected 2014 ... | reverse complement strand
CTCTGATTCACTAAGTTCTACCGTGCAGGTGTCCAACTTACACTTGCAATTTGCGATTATATTTTAAAGATGGATTTTTTAAAAACAAAGGCCATTTTTACATGGCAGCTTTGCGGGTTGCGAGTCCGTCTAGTTTAGATTTTATCCTCTCTTTAGCGAGCTTGACTTTTTGATTTTTTGGCTACCGCCTCGAAATAATCTCTATCAAATCTACGCAGGAATTTTCCTCGTTTCTTAACGCCTTATAGCGGGCATAAACGGAATTCAGTTTGCTATATGTGTCGATCTGTTTTCCCAGAAACAGTGAACCATCTACCATTCCGTATCCCGAAGGTTTCCTAGGTGCGGATGGGGGCAATGGCTTCTTATGCGTAACCGCCATTCAGGGTTTTGAGCCGGGGGAACCACTACTGGTTCGGCACACTGGTGGAGATATACTTATCCCACTTAATTTCACAGCCTCTCGCTGCAACCGAACAAGCAAATATTCCCGGTTGGGGGACACACGAATCAGTCGGCCAACGGTAGATTTCAGCCTTTCCTTGTAGCTGGTTCCTTTCTGTGTGGCCTACACTGTATAACATCAACATCTCCAGTGTGTCACTATCATTCGCATAATTGCGTTCTCAGGTGTAATATTTTAAGCGATTGCAGTCATTTTTATGGGTTTGGTTGGTCCCACCTGGCCGGAGCAGGCCCTGCGGGCCAACATCCACGCTCAGATCAGCCTGGCGCTGAACCGCGTATATACTGAATGGTACCGCAGCAAAGGCTACAATTTTCAAATCACCAGCTCCACCAGCTACGACCAGTACTACGTCCATGGCCGCAACATCTTCGAGGTGATGAGCCGCATTACCGACGACATCTTCAACACCTACGTACGCCGCATCGGTACCATCGACCCCTATTACACCGAGTACTGCGACGGCAAAACCGTATCCTGCCCCGGCATGAAGCAATGGGGCACCGTCACGCTGGCCAATCAGGGACGCAACGCGCTGTCCATCCTGCAATATTACTACGGCAACAACATTGAGATCGTACGCACCAACAACATTCAGGCCATTCCCGAAAGCTATCCCGGCACACCGCTGCGCCTGGGCAGCACAGGAAATGCCGTGCGCACCATTCAGCGCCAGCTCAACCGCATCGCCCGCAACTACCCCTTCTTCGGCACTCTCGAGGTGGACGGCGTGTTTGGCGCCTCTACCGAGGCTGTGGTAAAAAAATTTCAAAAGCAGTTCAGCCTTGCCCAAGACGGGGTTGTCGGCCGGGATACCTGGTACAAGATCAGCTATATTTACGTAGCGGTCAAAAAGCTTGCGGAGCTTTCCAGCGAAGGTGAGGCCGCCACCGGCAACCTTGTAGCCGGCCAATGGCCCGGCACCCTGCTGCGTGTGGGCAGCCGCGGCGACGATGTGGAACAGATCCAGTTCTGGCTCAACGCCGTGGCCGAATTTGTGGACACCATTCCCACCGTCACGGTGGACGGCATCTTCGGCCAGGCCACGGACCGGGCCGTGCGCGCCTTCCAGCAGCATTTCGGCCTGACGGTGGACGGCATCGTGGGACAGGCGACCTGGAACAGCATCTACAACGAATACAGCTCTATCCAGACAGATATCGCCCCGCCCAACGTCGATACTCCGGGCCAGTTCCCCGGCACCACGCTCGCTGTAGGCAGCCGCGGCAACGACGTCAAGCAAATGCAGTTTTATCTGCGCATCATCTCCAACTCCAACAGCGCCATCCCGGCCATCACGGCGGACGGCATCTTCGGCTCCGCCACCGAGCGTGCTGTGCGCGCTTTCCAGCAATTCTACGGGCTTACCGTGGACGGTCTGGTGGGCAAGCTGACCTGGAACAAGATCTACGAGGTGTACACAGGCATCATCAACGGCCTGCTGGCGCCCACCGAACGCCCGGGCACTTACCCCGGTGCGCCTCTGCGCATCGGCTCTACGGGACGGGCGGTCAAGGAAGTGCAGTATTACCTGTACCTGATGAGCGCCTACTACACGGAAATTCCCGTCATCGCCTTTGACGGCATTTACGGCACCGCAACGGCAGAAGCCGTGCGGGCCTATCAGCGCCTGTTCGGCCTGGCGGTGGACGGCGTCGTCGGCCCCGCCACCTGGAACAGCATTTACAACCAGTTCTCCACGCTGCGCAACGTGGACGGCCCGGTGAACCGCTTCCGTGTGTTTGCATACCCGGGCTATGACCTTCAGGAGGGCATGAGCGGCAGTATGGTGCAGTTCGTTCAGTTCATGCTGGCTTACATCGGCTCGTTCTACGACACCATCTCCCCCATCACCGTGCTTGACGGCGAATTTGGCCCCGAAACCAAGGACGCTGTGGAGAGCTTCCAGCGGGAGTTCGCCTTCGCCATCACGGGCATTGTGGATGAACCCACCTGGGCGGCGCTCGTCATCACTTACCTGAGCCTTGCCTCCGACGAAGGCGAAAACGATCTGCCGGAGGGTGAATACCCTGGCTTCGTGCTGGCAATCGGCAGCGCCGGGCCAAGCGTCCGCCGCCTGCAGCGCTACATGAACGGCATCGCCTCCCGCTTCTGCGTGGCCTGGTTCGTGCCCGAAAGCGGTATTTTCGACGAGATTACGCTCAATGCCGTGAAGGAATTCCAGGAGGGCTTCGGCCTGCCTGTGACGGGCCTTGTGGACCGCGCCACCTGGGACGCCATTTACAATTACTACATCATGGAGGAGGAATAGGGCCATGGCCAAGGTCATCGTATACGACGAGTACACCAATCGTCTGTTCACCTATAACCTGTCTGAAAACGACCCGATGCCCTACGCCTACGGCAACACGATGCGCGTGCGCGAGTTCCGCGGCTCATCCAACAGCCCTACGCTTTGGACGACGACGCGCGCCATGGAGGCATGGAACCTTACGCGGCGGCGTTACGGTAAGGGCATTTACATCGGCTATGCGTTCAAGCGCATCTGGGAAGGCGGCCACGGAACGGCCAGCCAGCACTACGCGGGCGTGAGCTTCGACGTGGGGCAGAACGTTTCGTATTCCCAGCGCGTGGCCATCCGCAACGCGGCTGTGGCAACCGGCGCCTGGGGCTATGTGGAGCCCATCTCCATGACGCCGACCTGGGTGCATTTCGACCGCCGCTACGGTACTCCCGCGTGCAGCGGCACCACGGCGGGCTACCCCACCGTGCGGCGCGGCAGCCGCAGCACCTATGTGCTGATCCTGCAGGATGCCCTCAATGCGCTTGGCTACACCAACCGCCCGCTGGACGGCATCTTCGGCGGCGGCACGGAAAACGCGGTGCGTGCGTTCCAGCGCGCCGTGAGCCTGACGGCGGACGGCATCTGCGGCTGCAACACCTGGAAAAAGCTGACGGCGGCCAGCGTGGGCATCGGCCGCACCCGCACAGTCATCGACTGAGCCGCAGAACAAAAATCCCCGGGTTTGGCAATGCCAAAACCGGGGATTTCCTCAATACTGCCAGGAGTTGAATTCAAACGCATTGGGGCATTTTTCGCCTTGGTCCTCACTTTCCAGCAGCGCCTTGTATTTTTCATAGATCTCCGCCGCGCCCTCGGTCTCGTAATAGGGCTCCACGCGGCTGGCCTCCGTCAGGAAGTGGTACACGTCGCGGCCCATCTCGCGGCCGCGGCGGGTATGCATGTCCAGCGCGTAATCCGGCACTTCAAACTTTGTCCCCACTTCAAACTCGTGGTTCAGCAGATTTTTCACATGGTCGCTGGAGCGCTCTTTCTTCTGGCGGCACAGGTAACGGATGGCATGCACGAAGAACATGGGCCTGTCGCCGTCGTTGTAGGGGAATTCCTGGCGCATTTTGAACAGCGTGTACACCAGGTTGGGGGCATCCGGATTGCCGAAGCCGATATCCTCCACGCTGATGCACAGCAGGCGGCGCCACAGCTTTTCCTCAAACTGGGGGCTGGTGATGTACATTTCATAGGCCGCGTGCAGCGCGTCCTCTTCCTTGCCCCTGCGGATGGCCTTTTGCAGCATGGCTACCATTTCGTCGCCGGCATAGCCGTTGCGGGTGGTGATCTCCGCCCAAGGATCGTAAGACATAAATTCGCTCATGGTCAATACCTCCGTTTATTCCTTTGTTGCGCCCGCCGAAAGCCCTTCCGTGATCTGCTTGTGGAAAATCAGGTACAGCACTACGGTGGGGATGAGTACTACGATGATGGCGGCTGCCAGCGTGGGCCAGGAGCCCTGCTGCGCACCCGCGTAATTCATCAAAAATGTGGTCAGTGTTTTGAGCTTTGTTTTCGGCATATACAGGTACGGCACGTACATGTCGTTGACGATGTTGACGATCTTCAAAATGACGACCGTGGCCGTTGCCGGGGCCAGAAGCGGAAAAATGATGCTGTAAAAAATGCGGAAATAGCCGCATCCGTCGATGAGCGCGCTCTCGTCCAGCGCTTTGGGTATCTTGCTGACGAACTGCATGTACAGGTACAGCTGCATCAGGTCGGACGCCACATAGATGATGATGGGCGCGCCCAGCGTGTTGTACAGTCCCATGCTCTGGATGACCTTGAAGCGGGCGATCTCGACCACAAAGGTGGGCACCAGCATGCCCAGGTAAAAGCAGCCCATCACCAGCCTGCGGAAGCGGAACTCAAAGCGCTGCAGGCAATAAGCTGTAACGGACCCCAGCAGCACGTTGAAGAAAATACTCACCACCAAAATCACGGCGGTGTTTTTCACTGCCACGGGCAGCAGCTTCGCGCCCAGCACCTCGGCATAGTTGTCCCAGTTCCACGCACCGGGAGCGGGCGGCAGGATGGGTGAGGTGGAGGCGAGCTGGGCCTGTGTTTTCACCGATGTGAACAGCGTGACCAGCAATGGGCCGACAACCACGGCAACCACCGCGGCGCTCACAAGATATTTCACGCACAGGAACAGCGCGCGTTTGCATTTGTCCCGGTTCATCACGCCGCCTCCTCCTGGTTGAACACTTTTTTCAGCACCACGTTCTGGAACACATACACCAGAATGACGATGGCCATGATGGCCACGGCCATGGTGGCGGCCATGCCGAAGCTGTTGTACTTGAACGCGGTGTCGATGGTGTACAGCGTAAAGGTGGACGAGGCGTAGCCCGGCCCGCCGTTCGTCATGATGAACGGGATATCGAAGCACTGCAGCGTGCCGCGGATGCAGTCGAACATCACGAAGCTGAACACCAGCCAGATGTTGGGCAGCTGGATGCGCCAGAGCTGGTGCCACGCATTGGCGCCGTCGATACGGGCTGCCTCCATCATCTCGGTGGGAATGGACGTCAGGCCCGTGGAAAACAGCACGATGTGGTATCCGCTGAACCGCCAGGCGGACACCGCCGCCAGCACGAAATTGACAATTGCAGGGTCGCTGAGCCACTTGCAGATCCAGCCGGAAAGCCCCAGCCCCGTCAGGATCTGGTTGAACGCGCCGTTCACCGGGGAGAAGAAATAGGAAAACGCATAGGACATTCCCACGCCGTTGATGATAAACGGAAGAAACGCGATGGTCTTTACCAGCTTTGCGCCCTTAAAGCCGCTGTTCAGCATCACGGCGATTCCAAGCTCGATGGGGATCATCACCATGTGCACGGCCAAATAGATAAAGTTGTTGCGCAGGGAAAGCCACAGGTCCGGAGACTTTGTGAACATTTCGATGTAATTGCGTATCCCGTTGAACGGCCGCTCCGGCGAAACGCCGTCCCAGCTTGTAAAGCTCATGGCCACCAAATCCACAGAAGGGTAGACCACGAATATCAACAGCAGGATCACCGGCACCACGAGCGACAAAATAATAAAGCGGTTCCGGCTTTTGTGGATGGACTTCATACAGCTGCCCTCCTGAACGATTTTGGTTGCTCAAAAGCCCGCAAAAAGCGGCCGGGGCCCGAAGGCCCCGGATGAAAGCGGCTGTGCGCCGCCTTTCTGCTTACGGATGCGCTGCCGGGGAGCTTTATTTCATCCCCAGTTTCTCGCGCGCGGCGGACCAGTCGGCGTTGAGCTGGGCGAAGGTTGCTTCCAAATCAAAGCCGTCGGTCAGCATTGAGGTGCCCACCTTGTTGTAGTCGAACTTGCACTCGTTGACGATGGCGGTGTAATCGTCGCCGCCGCCCATGTAACTCACAAGCACGTACTCGGGCTGCTCCTCATCGGCGAACACCATGTACGGGTCCTTGTCCTTGGGTGCGTTGGTCATAGTGCTGTCGCTGGCCACGCGCAGGATGAACTCGGGATAGAACTCGGCGAAATAGAATTCCAGAAACGCCTCGGCCAGCTCCGGGTTCTCGGAGGTATTGGTGATGCCCAGGAAGAAATCGCCCTGGACGATGTGGTTGAAGTTGCCCTCCTCGTCCGTATAGGGCATATAGAAGGTTTTCAGGTTGGTCAGGTCCACGCCGCTGGCCTCGATCTTGGCCAGGCCCATGGAATTGTCCACCATCATGGCGGCCTGATGGTTCAGGAACAGGCTCAGCGCCTGGTCATAGCCCAGGCCCAGAGGGTCGGAGCCCAGCACGCCCTTTTGCAGAAGGTCATAAACCTTGGTGTACGCATCGCGGATGGGCTCGCCCTCTGCGAACGGCTCGTCCACCGTAGCCATATAATCCCAATAAGCTCCGTTGCCGGAGAAGCTTGCCGGCGAGTACTCCATCAGCGGATACATGGGCCAGCTGTCCTTGCAGCCCATGCCGATGGCCATAAAGCTGGGGTCCTGTGCGCCGAAATAGCTCTGCAGCTTTTCGCTTGCGGCCACAAAATCCTCCCAGGTCTTGGGCACCTCCACGCCGGCTTCCTCAAACATATCGGCCCAATAGAACACGTAATCGGTGGAAATTTTTTCCGGCACGCCGATGATCTTCCCATCCACGGCAAATTCAGCCGCCAGAGTGTTGTTCGCCGCGGCCTGCGTGTGGCTCAGGTCCACCATATAGTCCTTGAACACCGGATAATAGCGGGTCTGAAGATATATCAGGTCCGGCAGCTCGCCGGCAGACGCGCGGATCTTCATCTGGTTGAAATACTCGTCGTCGTCCTTGAACTCCTCGATCTCGATGTTCACGTTGGGGTACAGCTCCTGGAATCGGCCCTCCAGATCCATCTCCTCATACAGGTCCATGGCCTCGTTGTCGTAGGTGGCAAAGGTGAGCGTCGCTTTGATGTTTGGATCCAGCGCGCCCGCGTCGGAGGCGCTGGTGCCCGCAGCGGCGCGGCCGGAAGCGGAAGCGGCGGCGGAAGAGCTGCCCGCGCCGCCGCAGCCCGCCAGCAGCATGGCGGCCATGCACACGCACAGAGCCAGTGCCAAAACTTTTTTCATCATGATTTTCCTCCTTTAAGCTGTGCCGCGGCGGCAAGACGCCCGCCGTGCCGCCGCGCACTCTGTAAAACGTACTATGAGCATAACACAAAAACTCCGCGCCTTGAAATGACACGGAGTTTGTTTTATTGATGTTTTTTTACATTTTCCTTCCGGTATTGCAGCGGCGTCTGCCCCGTCGCCCGTTTGAACGTACGCAGAAAATGCTCCACGCTGTTGTAGCCCACCGCGTCGCAGACCTCGTACATGCGCATATTGGTTTTCTCCAGCAGCTCCCGCGCGGCGGCAATGCGCAGGCCCGTGAGGTAGTCGGAATAGGATACGTCGAACCGCTTTTTGAACAGCGTGCAGAAATATTTTTCATTGTAGCCGCTGCGCTGCGCCACCTCGCCCAGCGTCAGGTCCGCGCGCATGTAGCTGTCGTCCAGAAAACGCTTGGCCCGCAGGACGGGGTCCGGGAACTGCTGGTCGTAGTTGGATTCAAAATATTCCATGATGCGCCGCAGCACCGAGGTGAAATAGATCACCAGGTCCCGCTGGGTCTCGATGGCGCGCAGCCTTTGGTACAGGCGGTGGTCCAGCCCCAGCTTGTAGGCGACCTGCATATCGTAAAAGCCCATCTCATAATACAAATTGTACAGGTACAGCAGCGCCAGAGACTGGCCCTGCTCCAGCGGCAGGTCCTGCATATAGCCCACCAGCTCGTTCTTATACTGCTCCACCTGCGCGAAATCGGCCTCCATCACGGCACGGATAAAGGGCATGCAGCTTTTTGCCTGGCGCAGCGCCGTCACGGGGTCGAATTGCGGATAATAGCTTTCGTCATAGATACGCCCCGGACCCAGCACATAGCGCAGGGTGGTGTTGGTCTCGGCCTGCTCCAGCACCGTGTAAAACGACGTCTCCGGCTCGGCATGGGGCGCGGCCATGCCCACCGTACAGGAAATATTCATGTAATTCTTCCATGCGCGCTGCACCTGCGCCAGAAAGGTGCGGGCCTTTTCCACCGTACGGCCGGGCTGTGCCAGAGAATAAAACAAAAAGTGGCGCGACATGTCAAAGGAATAAAAACCGTCGGTGGAGCGGAACTGCGGCATCTGCATCACCAGCTTTGTCAGGGGCTGGGTCAGCGTAGCATTCACGTCCGTGCCCAGACGCGCCATCTCCCGGTATATTTCATCCAGAAAGAAGCAGGCCACAACATAGCCCTGCTCCAGCCCTGGCAGTTCCCCCGGCAGCGCGTTGTGGAAAATCACGTCCTGCAAAATGGCATTGGTATCACGCAGCGGCGCCGCGCCTGGGGCGGCACACAGTGCCGCCCGTGCCTCGCGTACCAGCTCCAGCATGCGGGCGGGAACGATCTCCTGCTTGAGCACATAGTCCGCCGCCCCTTTTTTGAACGCCTGCTTCACCAGAGGGAATTCATCGAAAGCACTGAGCACTACGATGTGGGGCGCAAGGCCCAGGGCATGCACGCCGTCGATGAATTCCAGCCCGCTGCAGACGGGCATTTTGATATCTGTGAACACAAGGTCCGCCGGACACCGCTCCATAGCCTCCAACGCGGCCTGTCCATTGGCGTAGCAGCCCGCAAGCTGAAAGCCCTCGGCCGCCCAGTCCACCATTTTTTCCAGCGTGGCCCGCACCAGGATCTCGTCGTCCACGATTATTGCGCGCAGCATGGCAAGCCTCCTTCCCGCCCGCTCCCAGCGGGCAGCGTGATCGAAATACAGGTGCCGCGGCCCGGCGCGCTGTCCACCCACAGGCCGTAAGGCGCACCGTATTGCAGCAGGATGCGCCGCTGCACGTTCGCCAAACCGATGGATGAGCCGGCTTTTCCCTCACCGGGGCCGGACAGGCACGCGGCCAGCCGCTCCGGGTCCATCCCTACACCGTTGTCGCAGACGCTCAGGTACAAAACGCCGTCCTCCGTGCGCCCGGACAGGCTGACCTCGCCGTCCTCGCAGCCCTCCAGGCCGTGGAGCAGGGCGTTTTCCACCAGAGGCTGCAGCAGCAGCTTGGGCAAACGGCACGCCAGGCTCTCGGGGCTGAAAGCGCACCGGAAGCTGAAGCTGCCGGAATACCGCACCTCCATGATATGGATATACGCTTCCAGTATTTTCGCCTCGTCCGCCAGCGTATAGCGCTCTGCGGGAGTCCGCAGCATACAGCGCAGAATCTCCATCAGGTCCGCCGCCATGTCACGGATGGAATCAAAGCGCGCAAGGTCCGCCATAAAACGGATGGTATTGACGGTATTCAGCAGAAAATGAGGGTTGATCTCACTTTGCAGGGCCTTCAGCTCCTCGGCATAGCGCTGCTCCTCCCGCAGGCGGTTCTCCTCGATCAGGGCCTGCATCCTGTCACCGGTATCGTTATAGCGCTGCAGAAGCTGGCGCATCTCAAGGTGGCCCTCGGGCGGCAGCTTATGGGTGAAATCCCCCTGCTGCAGACGCTCCATGCCCTCGTTCAGATGCTGCACCGGCAGCACGATGCGCCGCAGAAACAGCACCGAAAACAGCGCGTACGAGCCCAGCATCGCGGCCACCGCTCCGGCGCACAGCCACAGCGTCCGTTCGTAGCCCGCCATCAGCTTCCGGTTGTCCACCAGCGACACCACGGTGAGGCCTGTGTTGCGCACCTGTGTGGCGATGCCCCAATCCATTCCGCCGCCGGGAACACCCTCCGGCCCCAGGAAACGCTCTACGGCCGGCGCCAGCGCCTCGTCCCCGGCCAGGAACGCCCCATCCAGAGCCAGCGCCATCCGCACCGCGCCCGCCTCACTGTTGTAGCTTTCCAACATCTCCTCCGCGTCCGTCTCAAAATAAAGGCATGCCACTTCCAGCGCGCTCCCACCATATCCCGGCTCCACCTGGAGCGCCGCCGTCAGCAGCAGATCTCCGCGCCGGTTTTTGCCGGAGAGCAGCGTTCCCGGCTCCGCCACACCCACACAGACCTCCCCCGGCCTCTGCCGGGCGGCGCGGTACCACGCGGCTTCCTTCACCCGGTTCTGCGGCACGGCCAGGCCTGTATACAGCTGATAGGACGTACCGTCCGTCAGATACAGGTGCAGCGCCTCCAGGCGGCGGCCCGTCAGGCGGTAATAATCAAAAATGCTCTCCAGCCGGGCGGCCGTTTCATACCGGCGGCTGGACGACGCGGGCAGCTCGTCCACCAGAGCAAGGCCCTCGCTGTCTTCTGAAAGAAGGAAATGCGCCAGCTGCAGCGAAGCCTGCCGCACGTCCTGTGTGAGCGCGGAAGACACCGCCTCCTGCCGCATTTGCACCATTTCCCGTGCGTCGGCCAGCAGCTTGCGGTACAGCAGGGCCGAGCCGGCGGCAGCCACCGCCACCAGCGGCAGCACGATCAGCAGACAGAATGAACGGTAAAACGTGCGGCGCACGCTCGCCTTTTTTCTCATAAAATTCCTCCCGCGCGGCGCTGTGCCGCTGTGGCCGCGGCGCTCTGCGCCGAAGCGGCTCGTCTTTCCCGGCTTTGCTGCGCAAAGCCGGGAACCCCTCCTGTGGCCCCCCGGATCACGCTCTTAAAATTCCGAGCGGCCCGGCTGCACATAAAAGCGGCGGCACTGCCGCTGTTTAGACCGCCCGCAGAGTCCAAAAACAGGCGCGGGCTGTTTTTTATTGCTCCGCAATAAAAAGCTTATCTTGATAGCCGCGGGCCGGGGACAGCCCGCAGGATCTGAAAAACAATCTTCGGCTATTTTTTATTGATTATAGAGACGGAAATCGCCTTATAACTTCCTGCAAATGTTTATTGAAGCGAGAAAAACGCCTGTATTTTCATATCGTCGTATAAGTTGGTTTTGCAGGCTCGAGCCACCATTTTAGCACCACAAATAAGACAATACACATAAGTACTGTTTGGAATTGTACTTATTTTTCGTCAATTCTCTCAATCTTAAATATTACAGGCCTTGTTCCATCTGAGCAACAAGCTATCATTGTATTCTCTTCTTTCATCCAACCTTTCATAATCGAGCCACCCTGCAGCCCTGTGTAGATGTATCTTGAAATTGCATCCCAGGCTTCTGAACAATGTGGCATTTTGGGTCCGCCGGCCACTGTATCAGGATCCGACGTTGTTTTCGTTAAGGTATTCAACCCCATATGCCAGAAATCATCTCTTTCATCATTACGATAAAAAACAAATTCATCGCCAACATTATAGCAAGGGCAAGAACCCGAATCAGAGTCTGCACAATACTGTTGCTGCAATTCTGGATATAGCTTTTTATCTATTACCGTTACTTTCACTTTATGTTTCATAATACATCGATCCTTTGCAACTTCATGTTCGTTAATTTGTTCGATCGGGTCAGACCATACATATACAAGTTCCCCTCTCCTTTTTCCATTTATATGGATGGTTCTCCCTTATATTTGTCCGTATCGTTTTATTTCTCTATGGGAAATTCAAGCGCCATCTGGGCGCCAAAGTGTCAAAAATTGTTCTTATTTAAAGCACCTTGAGGGGCACAAACTTATAGTATTTGCAAGGCCTTTCACCGCTCAAAGCTTTTGGACAGCCTAAAAACGACCTGCGGTTATTTTACCATATCCCGCGGCCGCCGCAAAAGCCCGGCTGAAAAAACTCTGCGGGCACGCCGCCCGAAGCCCAGGCCGCCGTTCCGCTATAAAAAGCTGAGCTGTCCGCTGCCGTAGCCCTGCTGATACGCTGCCACAATATCCTGCATGCCGTACAAAAGGCCCGTTGCGCGGCATTCTCCCGTAAACGCCTGCCACAGCTCCCGCGCCCGCGGGCTGCGGCATTCATACTGTGTGCCGAACTGCCGCACATACCGCGCCCGCAGCCCTCCGCCGGGGAACAGCTCGTCCAGCCTGTCCAGAAAATAGGCCCGCTGGTTCTGGCGCAGCGTCACACCGAAGGCCGGATATACAAAGCGCGCCCCTGCGTTGTACGCCGCCCGCACCAGCCTGCGCACCCCGTCCGGCGTATCCTCCAGGAAAGGTAGGACGGGCATCAGCAGAATGCCTGTAAAAATGCCCTGCCCCGCCAGCTTCTCCACAGCCGCCAGCCGCGCCGAGGACGAAGGCGCGCGCGGCTCCAGCTTCGCGGCCAGCACGTCGTCGCAGGTCGTCACCGTTATCTTGCACAGCACCGGCGAATGAGACGCGATCTCCCGCAGGATATCCGCGTCCCGGGTGATGAGCGTCCCTTTTGTGGCGACGGCCGCGCCGAAGCCGTAAGCATCCAACAGCTCCAGCGCGTGGCGCGTCAGCTGCAGCTCCTTTTCAAACGGATTGTAAGGGTCGCTCATGGAGCCTGTGGTCACCACGCCGCTCTGCGTCTTGGAGCGAAGGTCGTTCCGTATGACGGCCAGCGCGTCCGATTTTACGCGCACGGTATCAAAATCCTGCACGCCGTAACACTCGCTGCGGCTGTCGCAGTAAATACAGCCGTGGCTGCAGCCCCTGTAAATATTCATCGTATACCGGGTGCCGAACCAGGCGGTGCTTTTGTTTTTGATGACAATGCTCCTGGCCGGGATGGTCGGCACATCCATAAGCGCCCTCCTTTTTAACAATGGGAAGCCCGTTTTACCGGCAGCTGCGGCTGAATCTCTCTGCGCAGCCGGGGCGGCGGCGTTTTTTACCACGGAACGCCCGTCTTCCCCGCAATCGCGGCCGCAGCTCTTTGCGCGGCCGGGGCGGCGGCGTTCTTTTTCGGGCAGCCGGGCAGGTCCGGCTGTTCCGTCCGGAACGTCTGCGCTGCTTTTATTGTAGCAAACCGGGCAAAAATATGCTACAATAAAAGCCGATATCTGCGCACAAAGCCGGCAGCGCCCTCTTTGCGTTTGAAATGGCGCGGATGTCAGCGATTTTTGAAGGGAAGAAACCAAACGATGGCATACCGTCTTGTGGAAAACAAAGGGGACAGCGTGGCCGTGCCGCAGCTGGTGATCGCCAAGCTGCCGGAGCTGGAGGACGACTGGCTGCGCGTGGCACTGTTTGTCGTGGCGACAGGCGAAACCGACCCCGCGCGCATTGCCGCGGCGCTGCGTCTGAAAAGCCCGGAGCGGGCGCAGACGGCGCTTGTTTACTGGAAAGGCGCCGGCCTTTTGGAGAGCTGCGGCGAACCGCAGGCCCGCAGCGGCATTGACGCCGCGCCCGCGCCCCGCGCACACCTGACCACGCCTGAGGTTGCCAGCGCGGCACAGGGCGACCCCGCCATTGCGGGATTGGTGCAGGAATGCCAGGCGCTGATGGGCGGCGTCATTACGCAGGCGGACACCAACATTCTCGTCTCGATGTACCTTTCCGACGGCATGCCTGTGGATATGATCCTGCTGGGCGTGGCCCATTTTGCCGCGCTGGGCAAGCGCAGCGCCCGGTACATCGAGCGTGCGCTGCTGGGCTGGCAGCGGGAGGGTATCGATTCCGGCGAAGCCGCCGAGCGCTATCTGCGTCTGCTGGACCAACGCGCGGCCCACGAAAAAGAAACCGCAAAGCTGCTGGGCCTTGCCGACGCCAAGTTCACCAAAGCCGACAGCCGTGCCATCGCGGACTGGTACGAAAGCTACGGTTACGGTCCGGACATGATCGCCGAGGCTGCCGCCTACGCGGGCGAGAAAAAAAGCGTAAAATATGTCAACGGCATCCTGCGCGCATGGTACACCAAGGGCTACAAAACCGTGCGCGACGTAATGGCCGAAAGCGCCATGGGCTCGAGCAACGTGCAGGCCGCCGCGCCCGCCGTGAAACACAATATTCTGGGCGGCGGGCTGCGGCGCGCACCGCGTGTGCCGGGCATGCCGCAGGAAGGGAAAACACAATGAACAGGGATGAGCTTTACCGCCGGGCGCAGAGCATCGTAGCGGGCCGCCGGCAGCGTGCTGTTACAGCTGCCCGCGCCGCGGCCGCTCAAGCCGCGCAGACAGTGCCCGGTCTGGCCGCGCTGGAAAACGGACGCACCGCAGCCGGCATCGAGGCCGCGCGTCTGGCAGCCATGGGCGCGGAGCGGACGGCCGTGGACGCGGCGCTGGCCCGCGCCGCACAGTTCGACAGGGAGCGGGACGCGCTGCTGGCCGCTCACCCGGATATTGCCGCGCGCCTTGTCCCCGCGTATACCTGTCCCATCTGTCAGGACACCGGGCGCGACGGCGGCGAGGTGTGCGAATGCGTGCACGCGCTGGTGCGGCAGCTGCGCCAGCAGCAGGTGAACGCCTCCTCCCCGCTCTCGCTGTGCTCCTTCGAGACGTTCGCGCTGGAAAAATATCCGGATACACTGGTGCCGGAGCTTGGCCTCACGGCCCGGCAGCATATGGCCCAGGTACTGGAATACTGCAAATATTATGCGGCGCATTTCTCCCCGCGGGAGAGTACCAGCCTGTACCTGTTCGGCAGCGCGGGGCTTGGGAAAACACATCTTGCCCTCTCCATCGCCAATACCGTGCTGCAAAAGGGCTGCGACGTGGTGTATGTCAGCGCGCAGAACGCGTTTGACGCCATCGAACGCGAGCGCTTCGCCTCCGGCGAGGGCGACACCATGGCCACGCTGCAAAGCGCGGAGCTGCTTATTCTGGACGACCTCGGCACGGAGTATATTTCCCCTTATGTAAACAGCTGCCTGTACAGCCTTGTCAATACCCGCGTGTGCCGCCGCCTGCCCACCATCTACACCAGCAACATCGTCAACGACGCCGACCTGCAGCGCCGTTATACCGAAAAGGTGGTTTCCCGCCTGCTGGGCAGCTGCGAAACACTGTGCTTCTGCGGCACCGATATCCGGCTCATGGACAAATGACGGAATATTGGTGAAAAATTTCACCAGGATTTTTGTACAAAAAGCGCACATACTGCAACGGGGAACGCTGCCATTCCGGCATTGTTCCCCGTTTTCTTCTATTATATTGTATGTTAGAATAGTAAGGTATTGTAAAAAAGACAGGAGAATCGTGAAAAATGGAAGAAAGAAGAGAGAATATCATGGGCACGCAGCCCATCAACAGGCTGCTGCCGAGCATGGCGTTCCCCATCATGCTCAGCATGCTGGTGCAGGCGCTGTACAACGTGGTGGACTCGATCTTCGTGTCCCACGTCAGCGAGAGCGCCCTGACCGCCGTTTCTCTGGCGTTCTCTTTGCAGAACGTCATGATCGCCGTGGGCGTCGGCACCGGCGTGGGCGTCAACGCCCTGCTGTCCAAGAGCCTCGGCGAAAAGAACCAGGAACGGGCCAATAAGACCGCCGAGAACGGCATCTTCCTGTCCCTGTGCAGCTACGCCGTCTTCCTCGTCATCGGCCTCACCTGCATGAAACCCTACTTCTACGCACAGACTTCGGACATGGACATCGCCCGGCAGGGCATCCAGTATCTGCAGCTCTGCTGCGTGCTCAGCCTCGGCCTCTTTACCCAGACCATGGGCGAGAAACTGCTGGCCGCCACCGGCCGCACCCATCTGAGCATGATAAGCCAGCTGGTGGGCGCTGTCGTGAACATCGTTCTCGATCCCATCTTCATCTTCGGCTACTGCGGCGAGGCCCTGTCCGGCACCACCGGCGCTGCCGCGGCCACCGTCATCGGCCAGTTCTGCGGCGCGGGCATGACACTGTACTTCAACCTCAATAAGAACCCCGACATCCAGATCAGCTTCCGGGGCTTCCGGCCCAGCGCCAAGGCCATCGGCCGCATCTAC
>ERZ836939.2809-NODE-2809-length-16022-cov-24.041923_pt1 | contig 16022 bp, 19 predicted proteins | sample MGYA00519912_ERZ836939 | MGnify/ENA primary metagenome ERZ836939 (study PRJEB31850, sample SAMEA3708810) | human gut metagenome | biome: human gut; feature: human-associated habitat; material: faeces | place: China | collected 2014 ... | reverse complement strand
ATAAATGATACTGTTATTAAGGATTACGTAGAGGACTATATTATTAATAGCGGCCAGTTTATAGATGAATTTGATATTGATTCGATTGTTGAGAATTTGCATCATGTCGCGTTGTCTAATGATATGGATATTGAGTCGTATACTGATTGTGATTCGTTTCCGGCTGATGATTTTATTGAAGCGTTCGAGCAAGCGTGACGATTGACATATAATAACCCCGATAGGAAAAAAACCTATCGGGGTTATTTGTTAGTTGTGCTCGAAAATATTCATATTGTATGCGAAATTGACGTTACCTGCTGCGCCTGTACCGCTTATTACATCTATTATGCTGAAATTCATACCGTCGAATTTTAGTTTAAGCGGTGTACCATTATCAAGAACACCTAGTACTATGCTCCACGCGCCCCATGTGTTTGATTTGTTTACGGTGGCGAAAATGTTTTGATTCCACTCTGTTTTATTGCCACGGAACACATAGGATATGTCTAGTCCGTTAATGAACACTGAGAGTGAACCGTTCGTTACGCCCGGAAGTGTTACGTCTATGTGACGTTCCACGCGTGGCATGGCTGACATGTTGTTTTGGATTGCTGTTGCTATGTATTGTGCGTATATTTCTGAGCCTTCAGTGTTGGGGTGTATGTCTGTCATTCCGCTTGCATAGTATAAACCCCATGATGGCGCGTCCTTGACTGTGAGCACGTTTGCGTTGCGGCCACCGGCGCACATGACACCGTATTTTTGGCCGTCATCACGGGTAGGCCATGTATTGTCAAACATCATTGGTATGAAAACGATTTTTGAATATGGGAAATTGGTTTTAGCGTAGGTCAGTGCCGTTGTAACGTCGCTTTCTTTTAGCGTATTGTATGCATCATTACGGCCACCGCCGATTACGACATATTTAATACGTGTTTTATCTGTTATTGTGCTGTTAGCTTGCTGCAATTGTTGCAGAAATGTTTTAGTGCCGGTTATGAAACCGCATCCGCCGACTGCGAAATTATTGCATTTCAAGCCTAGTTTTTGTGCTGCTTTTACTATCATGCTGTCAGTTGTAGGGTTAGTCGTTCTGAAACCCTCGAAATAACTGTCGCCTATTGCGATTAGCGTATCTTGTGTAACCGGTATTTTTAAATAACGATTGTCGCTTTCATTTTTGGTGTATGTGTCGTTTATACGGTTTTTAAGATTGGTTGCGTTTTCTACGGTATTTGCGCCTAACGCGTTTAGATTAGCAGCCGCATTGTTTGCAGTTTCGGTTGTGACGGCGAGATTTGACGCGGTAGTGTCAATCTTGTTTTTGAGCGTGGTTGCAGTGGTTTCGTTGGTTACACCTAATGCCGCTAGATTATCGTTTGTGGCTTTAACTTGCGTTATGGCCTGATTGGCGGTGTTTAGTGCGTTGCTAGCGTTAGTGTTTACTTTGTATAGATTGGTGTCAATAATATCCATTGACGCGTTGTATTGGTCATTGAGGTTTGCCGCGTCACCGGGTGTATATTTTTCAAGATTGAAATTGGGTGTGTAGTCTGTCATTTTGTGGTTTCCTTTCGGATTGCTGTTTGCGGGTGGTTAATTTCCGCTTGCACTTGCATTTGATGCATGGTACGATCAATAATTCGCATTGCCGCGTTATAGCCGTCGCGTAAATCCGCTAGGTCGCCGCTTTCGTACAATGGCAGATGATAGAATGGTGTTTCTGTTGACATGATGTATTTTTCCTGTTAGGCATTTTCACCGGGAATGATGAAACCCTCAGCGGTTTTCTTTGCGTTTGCAAGGTCAGTAACGGTAAACGTTTCGGTTCCGATTTTATTAAGAATGTGATTTAGCGTCGCGCCTAGAGTTGCAGCGTTGGTACTGGAAATTCCTAAAGCTGTGCAGAACGCTAGTAGTCCATCCGGTAATGTGTATTTATTAAGGGCTTGATCGGCTTTACTGTCGATTTGCTTAAGTGCCTTGTCAACTTTATCCATTGACGCGTTGTATTGGTCTAATAGATTAGCCGAACTGCCCGCGTCGTATTTTTCGAGCTTGTAATTTGTTGTTTCTGCCATAATGGATTATCCTTTCGGTGTTTATAACGACGGATACGGTTTGCCGGTTTCCGCATCGGTGACACGGGGCGTGTCGTCGTTGAATATGGTGAGGTTACCGACTGCGGGTGTTTCGTCGGTTCTGTGTTCAGCCAAGTTGCCAACGTTAATGTCAGCAATTTGACTGATTCGCGCGCCGTAAACTGCTAGTTCGCGGTATAGGTCACGCATTGCGGTTTTACTATCAGTATACTCGCCCTTTGTGACGTTCCATATCAATTGTGTGTTTCCTATGTGGTCAATTTGTTCTTGTATTTGCGCTATGGCAACGGCGTAATCGTTTATGTTCGCTTCAATGTTTTTTATTCTTGTATCGTAGTCGTTCAATGTTTTGTTGATATCAGTCACGATTTCGTCAAGATATGCCGTTATGTGGTCGATTTCACACGCGATATGTTTTATTATTTCTTCTTGACTTTTGGCGTTCCAGTAAAACGCGGGTATGGCGGGCGTGTACGGCCACACCGAGAAAAACGGGAGTAGTGGAAACATGTGCATTATCCTTTCAATAGTTGTTTATGTTTATCGTCCATAATGGGCTGAAACATGTTTCAAGATGCTCAAGTAACAGCACGTCAATATCGACGTAATCACCGTTACGTACGCGATTGATTTTGTCCATGAAATTACCGTTAGCAATCGTTTCATATTGATTATCGGTAGCGTTACTAGCGTAGTCTTGATTTTCGGCTAACTGCGTTGCGGGAAAATCGGAAAACACGGTTCGCATTTTATGCCATGTGTCCATATCGGATAGCATGACACCGGAATTGCCGTCAACCGCCGCGTACAATGGTTTCAGGGTTGGCATTATTTCAGCGATCAATCGTAGGAAATGCCGTTTCCATCGGCTTGCGGGCAACACGCCCAGTTCCCGGTCATAGAAACGGTTTTCGATTTTCTTGCAGCAGCGCACATATTGCGTGTCATCATAGGCAACGTCCCGCCATGACCATGCGGCGTTATCCCAGTCAACACCGCCCGGCACGTCAAGCAGTTCGCCGAAAGTGTACGTCATCACGCCATGAAAATCGTCGCGCGATTCGCATGGCTGATAATGGTTTATGTCATTCTGCATTGTCATCGTCGTTCATTCTTTCAATATCCGTCAAGTAAGCGTAGTTGCGGGAAACGTTGTCTTCGTTCCATACAACCTGTATCGGTTTCTTGAGATATTTTCTGAATCTTGTGTTGAGTATGTCGCACGCCGCGCGCCGTTCTTCCAATTCGCTGAGCGCACGTAGGTCAGTCGGTTCCCCGTAGTCGTTTATTTCGTCGGCGGTTTGCCGTTCCATTTTAAGCGGCAGATTTTTAATGCCCAACGCTTGATAAAACGCGTTCCATGTGTTTTGAATATCGTTCTGCAATTCCATGCCGATATATTCGACGTTCGTTTTCAGCACGTTGGCTTTCATGGAATCAGTGAAACCCGGTGTCGCCATGATAGCCATTTCGCCACCTGAGATTTGCTTGATAACGTTGACGCCCGCCGTTTGCTGTCCGGCTGGAACCTCAAGGATGAACGGTGTTTTCTGGTTGAAACGGTTCTGCCGTCGCGTCATGTACAAATCTTCAATTTCATGCGCGAAAAATTCAATCGTCGGAATGAGTGGCGTACGGGCGCGATTGGCGTAGATGAAAACGCCATTGGAATTGTTCACCGGAAAACGCCAACCGTTGATGCCGTAACTATCCCATTTCTTCGGTTTGTAATATACGTTGAAATTCGACGTAGTCACCGCTTGCGTGCTGAAAAACACACCCGGCTTGCTATGCGGAAACGCGATTGTAGCGTAACCGAAATACAATAGATTGTATTCCAAAAACCACGCGTTGCAAGTTTTCGGCAGATTCAACCACTTAAACCTTGACAGCGCAATATTCAGCATTTGCGAATACGCCATCGAATACGCTTGAGAATTGAGCGCTTCGGATTGCTGCCACATCGGTGCGCCGCGTTCGCCCATTTCCGCACGTGTCAACGCCCTTTTATGCGTGCGTTTACGTCCCATACTTTCCCACCTTATAGATTGTCGTGTATGAAGTCGCCGCCGACTTCCTCGGGTCTGTTCCATATTGTAACACCGGAACTGAAAATGTCCCTGATTGTCTGCAATTGTTCGTTTTGCGCAAGCGGGCAAATCGTCCATATGTCGGTGGTCTGCCAATACGTGAAATGCTTGCAAGGCGTTAGACTCGGCTGATTATAAAGTTTGTTGCTTGCAATGCCATAACGTAGCATGTAATCGCCAGCGGCAGCTATCGCGCCGTTATCTTCGGTGACGATTTTCACGGTCATGGTGTCAAGCCCCGTGGCCTCTCTGAAATTGTCGCCACCGTATGCGCCAACGGGCTGCGCGGCATGGTTGAGCAAGTCACGCCACGCCATGCTGACATTGGAACGTGTGTTTACCATGACGCGTTTCGCGTTATCCACGCTCTGATTGCGTGACGCCGCCGCGTTCGCATTCGATGTGTTCGCATTGTTGGCCGCAACGCTGCTGTTAGTGGCATTGCTTGCGTTCGTGTTGTTGGTGTTAAGCGTCGTGGATTGAATGTTCTGCGTGCCCGCCATTGCAATACTGACGCTGTTCGCCTGGCCATTGTATTTTTTCGATGCGAACGCCGCTGCATCATTGTACGCTTGCTTGTAAGCGGCTTCCGCCGCCGTCTTGGATGCGCCGGTGGCGAAACTCGCGCCTGACAAGCCTATGCTTCCGGCTGCGCCGAGTCCCGCCGCCACCATCGGTGCCGCCGCGCCGCCCGTCGCCGCCGTCACCGCTATGCCGGTCGCCGCCGTGCCTATCGCACCTATTGCCGCAGTGACGGTACCAATCGCACTCGCCGTGATTTCCGTGTTTACGAGTTGCGTTGTCAAATCTAAGCTAGCCGTATTCATTTCGTCGATTTTGTTGTTAGATGCACTAAGTAGCAAATTTTGCTGTGTTACGTTGTTTTTGTAGATTGCGTTCGACGCCGCGTTGGAATTGGCCGTGACGGTGGAATTAAGTGCGTTCGTCAGATTCGTGTTAGCGATACTGTTCGCATTGCTTCGGTTAGTGTTGCTCAATGCAACGTTAGCCGAACGTGCGCCGTTTTCGTACGATATAACGGCGTTTTGGCGTGCTTGCGCGATTTCTCGATTGTATGCGTCGGCGCGGTGCGCGTCGATTGCGCGTCGTTGCAGCGCGTATGTCGGTATGTCGTGCGATATGAGTGTTTTGAGCATGTCCGCGTTCGGCACGTTGCCGGTGATGCTGTTTCCGTCGATTGCGTCAATGGTAACGGACGCGTCGCCGTCGCTCCCGATGCCGTCAAGCCATGCGATTTGGCGCAATATCGGATAGCTGAGGGATGTGATAGTCTGTACCGAAAGGTGTCCGCAGTCGGCTATTTCCACCCGGGTTTTATTGCCGATGTTGTCGGAAACCTCTAAGTGCGCGTAGGGTGCAAGATACAGTCGTGTTATTTGTTCGTATTCACTAGCATATCCGAAATCGTCGATAGTTAAATCAATATCGGATAGTTTTGTCCGTGCGCCGCTGACTGTATGCCATTCGACGCCATTCACGTTAACGCTGTTACCAAGTCGCATCATGTTTGCGGTGGCGACGAAAACAGCTGTAATCTGCGACATGATATGTGGATAATATGCGAAAAGCGTATCGAAATAATCGCCCGATATTTTGGACGATTCGAGCGCGTACATGGTCACGTTGCTTACAGTGAGATTATCGACGGTGTTGTACGATGTGCCCGCGCCGGTGACATTTGACGTATAAATGTTTCCGGCACCCCACGAAAACCCCGTCACCGTGCCATCGTTATTGCTGTATGTCGGGTCGCTGTCCGTAATGTTCGTACCGCGCATACCACTCATGGCTTGCAATTGTTCAGGCGAAAACGTTGCGGCCAAACAAATGTATCTTGTGCCGTTTTGCAGATTAAACGGCGCGCTTTTTCTGACATTCGACGCGGCATTGCCATAATCGACGTCGGGCAATGTGAAGTCACGGCAGTTCGCGCGCGGGTTTTTCAGCAGTTCTTGCGGTGTCGTTTCCGTCAACGGGGCATGCCCGCGTGACAACAGTAGGCCGTTGATTGTGGTGCTGTTGATATAGTCCGTCCATACGTCACGCATAAGCGTGCATGTTGTCGTGTTCGGTGCTTCCGCACGCACGGAAGTGATGAAAAAATGATAGCGTGTCTGCACATCGGTTTTCTGATACGGCGTATTGATAATGTCATGTGAAAAGTCAACGACAATGTAATTATACTGTTGCGCCGTCATGTAGGGCACGGGCAATTTTATGCCGTCCGCGTCGGCGCGTGCGATATACATGTTAGTTGTCAGCTTGACGGTTTCGCCGTCCAATTTGTCAAACCATGTGTCACGTGCGGTATCATCTGAGAATTTCACGACATCGTGATAATCATCGAACCAATTAACATGACAAAGTTTAATTACAGTGTTTGGCGTCCAAACATTGTAATCGAAAACATTACGGTATTGCCCGTACACATGCGTATCCGTGTCGGGAAACGCCGTTGCGTTTTGCAGATGTGGAAAGTCCATTTCGCACCCTTTCTTATATATGAAAAAATGAGTGGTGTCTCACATGAAACACCACTCATTTATATCATAAATGATTCAGACTATTTGACGGTGAACGTGCATGTTGCGGAATGTTCCGTGGTCTCACCGTTCGGATTGACGTACGTGGCGGTGCCCGTCACGGTAATGACGTCACCGGCCACAAGCCCGTCACGCTGGACATGCAAGCGCGCTTGGTCATCCACGTACGTGTTGACGTTGAGTTCGAACGCCGCACCATGCGCGTCATCACCGCTTGCGGCATGATTCGCCGAAACCTCGTACGTCGCCGCGTCCGGTGCTACCTGAATGGCGGTGCCAGTCGGCGTGACGGTGGCGGTGAGCTTGGGCGTGAGCTGCATCAGGTCGCCCGCGCTGACGCTGCCCGTGGTCGGAGTCAGGGTAAAGCCGGTCACCGTCTGAGTCACAACCTTGATTGACGTACCCGTGTCGGTGGTGAACAGTGCGCACGGGGTGAACGGCGACACGCCATAGATGCCCCAGTGATTAAGGTACAGCGTGTTCGAAACCGTCTGCGGGTTAAAGAACTGCGTAGTGCCATACATGGTGTCGCGTACCTGATACCAATCGGTTGATACGAGCAACGCCACCGCGCCGTCAATGCCAAGACTCGGCACCTGAATGATACGATACGGCACGTCGGCCTTATCCAGCTGAAACACAGCCGACAACGCGTCAACATCAAGTGACGCAAGATATTCCGGTTCAATCAACAACACCATTTGCTGAGGGTTAGCGTACGCCGGAATGTCGGACACGTTCAACGCATTGAACTGTGTGGATGGGAACTGCATGCGGCCAGCGGTCGCACGCAACGCCTTAAGCAGCGTCTTAGCGGTGGTTTCGTCGCTCGGCACCGCGTCAAGATGCACCTTGTAGAAACCAAGATTCTGCTCGTAATGGCGAATCAGCGCAAGCATGATGTTCATTTCATCGTAATTATCACTGTTGCGCGGTGTTTCCATAATCTGCGCGACGAAACGGTTCAAGCCGAAATCATCTACGAACGCCTGTCGCAATTCGTCATCGGTCCATGAAATCGGGTATTGATCGCGGCGGTTCATTTCATAGAACCACACTGCCGCTTCGGGACGGTGCATTTTCAGCAAATCTTCCGCGTCATCCTTGTATCCGTGCGCCTTAATCCACTTGACTGCGATTTCCTGTACAGTCGAACCCCAGTACAAGTTTTCCTTTTTGAAAATCGACAACGGATTCTCGAACGGCGCGTTCTGCGCCATTACAGTCAGTCCGATACGATTGACCATGTTCCAAACACAGTCGTTCAAATATTGGCGGTTCATCGGGTCGAACAAGTAGCGCATGGTGTTCGCAACGCCTGTCTGTGTCGCGCTCGGAATACGCTGCTGATAATCGTCGGTACCCTTGGTGCGCACCTTATCCAAAATTGTCGCATTGTCTACAGCCATAATATTTTCTCCTATCAATTAAAGCGTGTAATCGAGATTTTCCAAGTCCTCTGCCGCAGCCTGTTCGATTGCTTCCGCCACGTCATCGTCGTTTTCCTTGACGGTCGCACCGTTTTCAACCATCTGCGCAACGGAGTCGGTGAAATTGTCGTAGATGCCGTCGATTCGTTCGCTGATTGCGTCCGTACGGTCGCTGATTGCGCTCACTTTGTCCAGCACGTCACGCAGCATGTCGCGCAAGTCATCGAACTCGCCCACACGGTGCGCTTCATCGGAGGTGAGGTCATCGCGTTCGGCGGTGTCCCTTTCCTCAGGGGTTTCGTCATCCATTATTTTTCCTTTCATATATGAAAAAGTCGTACCGGCGAACGAATACCGAACCGGCACGACTTAAGAATAGCACACTTACGACATGATTCACAGCGACGAACGGCACGCTTTTCCCTCACGGCCATATCATTGGCGGAGTCAACCGTGGTTATCAACGATAATGTTTTAACATTCTCACTGTAACACCTCGTGTATGCCGTGTTTATTTTACACCGAAATTTCTAAGCATTGCAATTACGGCGTGTTGCGTTTCCACCGTATCGTAGCGTAAATAGCCTAACGCATAATATGACGTAAGATTCCTAATCAAGTCTTTTGCAACATTTGCCGTAAGATAATTAAGCTTGTTATCATCCGTCGTAATTGCGAAATACGGCACATGCGTGCCCGCGTCATATTTTGATGATGTGAAAACGTAGCCACAACGTAAATCAACATAAACACCGTATTCACGCCGCAACCAACGGAAAACATAAGTAAGTTTGGCGTGGTTGTGTGGTTTTTCAATAAAATCAGTGTCATGATGTTTGAATTTGTTTTTAGCGGTGACATCATCATTATTTTTCATCATGCGCCCCGCAACGGTGTTTTTCGTTTTCTGTTCAGCGTATTTATCATCTTCAACATAATCGAAAATACACGTCTTACCATCAAGCCATTGCAAACCAAACTCAGGCTCCAAGGGCACGTCATAATGTTTGAAATACGGATTATATGCGTCGCACGCGTTGCCTAGTAAAAAGATTCGCGGCTTACGCAGCTTGTTATCGTCGGCGCGTTCGCGCGTGACGGTATCTACAAGATTGGCCAATTGTTCATATTCGTTACGCAAATAATGATGATACACGTCATCGGGGTCTATAATAATTTCATCCATGCAAATGTTACGTACATTAACATATGTGCTTTTTTTCTTCTGCTGTTGTAATGATAATGGGATGAAATAGCCGCATGTCCGCCATTTTTTCTCGCCATTACGACGTATTTCAGCCACCTTGTTATGTACCCTAAAATCGTAGTCGGGGAAAATATTATCTTCTATTATTCTGTCAAAATATTTTGCCGCCACGTCGTTATTTTCTTCTCGATACCGTGTGACCTCAACAAAACAGATATTGTTTTTAATATAATCCTCCAACATGTACCGACGTACGCCGTACGTTTTACCGAGACCGCGCGCGCCAATTATAAGATTTACGTCAGCGTCGCGCGGTAATATCTGTGTTTTAAGCCGTTCATAATAATATTTCGCCATCAATACTCACAATCATAGGTTTACCGTTCCGCACAATAAGCTCGCGCGGTGTCGTTTCCACATTTCTATTATATATGTTTCGTAAGTATGTCAGATTCTCGCCGTTTGCCTGTTTATCCGATTCACCCAGCCATCTACCGGACGGATACAACGCGATGGCTTCGGGCGCATCAACATGATACGTCGCGCCCTGATAGTCGGTGACGGTGCCGACGTATGTATCCCACACATGCGGCCGGTTGCGTTGCAACGTATGGCATATGTCATAATCGACCAACACATCATAGCCGAGCGACATTTGTACGGTTTCCGCGAAACCGTGCCCCGCATGCATGATGTCGGCAATAAAATCTTCTATGGTGTACATGCCGTCCGGTCGCGGAAGCCCCGCACAAGTGACATGCACGCGCCCGTTCTTGTCCAAACTGACACGTGCTTTGTTCCACAATTCCATATGCTCAGCATACCGAGTTGTACCGCCGCAATCCTCCACTTCAAATTTTCCGATATGTTCCAGCGTAGACGCCATGTCGGGCGCGGTGTCTCTGACCCGTCGCATGGTAATGTTGATAGCGTTCTCTATCGCGGTGTGCAATGGTTCGAGCGCTTGCAACAGTTCCATATCAGACACGTCATCAGCGCAGCTGATTTTCAGACTATCGGTATCGCCGCCCGTGACCGTGACGCGATCGCCGAAATGCCGATATAGCAGCGTCATGGCTATCAGCAAGTGCATTCTGCTGCCCGCAACGATTCGCATACCGTAAGTGTAGAGCACGCGTGGTGTTTTCGGACGTTTTTTCGCAAAATTCTCGGGAGTGCAAACCGTGGTTTTATCGACTTCAAGTTCGCCGGTTTCCGTCACGCGATAATCGGCTTTCATGACATCCTGTGCCTGAGTGCCGTAAATCCCGTTGAATTGGCCTTTAACGGTGCTACCGTAGTATGATTGCAAAAATTTCATGCTTAACGCGCCCGTCATCGCGTCGCGCGCAATTCCTTCAGGTATCGAATCGGGTATTTCATCCGCGTACGCCGTACCCTCATGATAATGTTTAATCAGATTTTTCACATCGGTTTTTCGAGCGAAAAGCATATTAGATTGCAATGTCACGTAATCGGGTGGAATGATTGTCTTAGTGGTACCCTCCCCATATAAGACGCGCATTTCATCGTACTCATATACTTGCGCCACGTTCCATAATTCAATCTCGTTAACGTGTAATATGCATTCATCCGCACAATACAGCTTACCGAAAGCATATGTCGCATTAACAGCAGTATCAACGTAACCATGCGCCCTAATACTGTTTTCCTGTGTTTTCGCACGCTCGTTATTGGCATAATCCGTATCCGCTTGCAGCGTCTTTACGAATTTTGAACGCGGGCAGATTGCAATACCCCATACATCGAAACATGTGTTTTTACGTAATCTGAGGTTCGTAAATCTCACGGCCGCATGTACACCCGTACGGAACGGGTCACTATAATTCGCCAATACGTCTTCAAGCTGCGTGTTAACGATACGTTCACACGCCACTTGCAAAATATCCGAAGGTATAGGCGCAAACTTAACCGGCAACCGTCGCCCATTAATGAAAGCATGATGCATTGACGTTACATCCAAGGACGCAACATTATCCACAACCACGCTAGCGGTTTTCGCACTCGTAAACGTCAACCCGCCACGAAAACACGACTTACGCAAAGCATAGGACTCATAGTTTTTCGGAAACTCCTGATTGCAAGTCAACTCGAAAGCACGTTGAAGCGTCATCTGCTTACCGCTCTGCAACGTAATGCGTCGCCCGCCAATCTCACGCCGCGCCATCTGCCGCACAAGTGACGTCTTAGTAAGCACGCGGCACCCCAGCATGTCAGACGTAAGCCAATGATTCGCGCGTAGCAACCATTGCAAATATTGAGGTATCACTTGCACATCACGCCGCGCGTAAAACATTTCCTCTTCGGTTAACGGCGTTTCGGGCGTGCGCACAAGCGAGTAATCCCAATCGCCCACCGCTTTCGGCAATCCGCATGTTTCGCCCATGGCACGCAAACCGCCCATTTCCAAGTAAAACGTATCCCAAAAACGACATACCACGGTATCGTTAACAAGCAAATCAAGCGTATACACGCTTGTAGCGGTCTGCGCGTTGGCCTCAATCGCGTACGACTGCGCCAATTCCAACATAAGAGTTTGCATATCAAACATGAGGTTATAGGCCGCGATTATCGGGACATAACCGTGCGCACGCCCATATTCAATAAGATTGTCAATATAGGTCAACGCTTCGGACGTGTGGCGGTAAAAACGAACATCGTCCGTATCGGGCGTGTACGATTCCAGTGGCGTATCACGCAAATCGTTGAAAATGTACAATATCGGATATGCACGCGTTTCGGCACCCGTGCCGATGTTCGTTGTTTCGGTGTCGAATATCGCCGCTACCTTAAATTCTTTGCGTTCTTTCATCGTATCACATCGGGTGAAACCGCTAGTAGCCATATCGGGCTACCGCCGTCAACGTCCGTATCGTCTTCCAATTCGCCCGCGTGCATTTTCATACGTTTGGCGTATTGCAATGCTTTTTCGTTTCGTTCCATGATGGTGTCAAAAAGTTCGCTTAACGAATCAGCGTCATATGCTTTCATGATAGTTTCTAGTCGTTTGTTCGGCGGGACGTTCGATTTCTGCCATATGTTTTGTGTGTATCGCCAAAACACCTTGACTTTTTCACGGCCGAGATCGCCCAGCGCGCTCGGTAGCCCCTTGGACGCCATTCGCATTTCATTGCGAAAGATATTGAACGAGCGTGCGCGTTCTTTCGCGCGCCCTTTGCCGCCGCGCACGTCTTCGGTTTGTCGAATCAGCGCGTCGGCTTTTTCATTGGCGCGTTGATACAATTCGTCACGCATTGCAGCGTTGCGGGTGCGGCCTACATACGTGTTTTTCAACTGCGTTTCAAGCCGCTGAATGTAAACACGTCGTGCATGTGCTTCACTTTCGGGCATGGTGTCGGTAATGCTTTTTTTCAGACTGTTTATCGTACGCCGTACGCGCTTGCGTTTCGCTGTCAAAACGTCCGCTTGTTTATGCGCTCTAGGCATGTTCACCACCTTATAAAAAAAGTGCCATAACATGTATGGCACTTTTGTTTCATTCCGAACTACTTGATTTCAAGCGATTTCGTGGAACGGCCGCCACCAAGTGCGGTCTGCTTGACTGCGACGGTGATGCCGTCCGGCGCGTTGAAATCGGGGAACATATCGTAGATGTCCAACACACTGCGGTAGATTCCCTGTGACTGACTGAAATACGTCTTGCCGTCCTTTGCGAAAAGATAGACGTTCGCGCATTTCTGTCCAGTCTGAGAACGCACGCCCGGTGCGATGTAGGCACCGACAACCGTCAACGGTTCCGCACCGCGTCCATTCAACGACAACGCGCTATTACGTGCGTTGACGATCGCGCGCTTGCCCTCAAACGTGCTGTTGTCCATCGTGCAAATGTAACGATAGTTGTCAGCGGTATTCTGTGCGGTTTCATTCACGGTGGTGTCGTTCATCTGTTCGTTTTCTTCGTTCATTTCAGTTCCTTTCAGAATTCAATTTCTTTGTTGTCGTTGTCGTTGTCGTTGTCGTTGTCAACGTCGGGGTCGGTGACGTTCATCGCAATGCGCTCGGCGTGCTCGATGAACGTATCAACGTCCATCACGTACACGGTTTTATTGACTGTGATATCATCAACCAATACATTAACGATACCGGCATCCATAAGCACCTTGACGGCCATTTCAACGGTACGAACGTTTCCGGTGGTGTGAAACGTCTGTACAACACCGTCCCGGTCATAATAGCTTATGGTGCTGTCAGCGATTACCTTACGAATCTTTCGCATGTTTATTATCCTTTGTATCTATTTATGTCAACCATTTTGGCGACATAAATATTTATAACACAAAAATCGGCGCGCGCAAAAAGCGACACGCCGATTATTGATATTGATTCTCAATAACGCAAAATCTGACCCGGATAAATCAAGCTCGGATTAGACAAGCCATTAAGCCCGGCAACCCGCGCCCAATCACCGCCGAAAATCGACCACAAAGACTCACCGGACACAACCACATGCGTACGCGCCGCATCCGACTGCGCAACCGTACCACCGCCGTAACACACGGTTTCACCCGGATAGATAACAGACGGATTACCGGAAGCGTATCCACGCCACGACTGCCACGGCAACAGTCCAGTACGCGCTGCGATAGCCGACAATGTGTCACCGGACGCGACAACCACGCAAGCCGACTGCGACACATTCCCACCGGAATTAGTTTCCGGTGCGGACACATTCGCGCCGTCGCCACGCGCGTATGCATCCCACTGCCATCGTTCGCCCCTGAAATAATTCAAGTCCAATCGACCGGCATATCCCGACACATACCCGTTCGACGTGTACTGCCGCATGGCTTCACCATACGCACCGTACAGCCACGGCACTTCCTGATAACCAGTCGCAGCCATTGACGCATACTGTGCAACCCATACACCGCAATGCTCCCGCACAAACGATGTAAGCTGACCCAACGCTGATGCTTGCACATAGACAATCGGCCATACCTGTGTACGGTCATGCACATGTCGCACCCACGTTTCAACCCACGCGCTGTTACCAAACTGCGGGTTATCCTGAGATTCCCAGTCCAAAACAAGCACCGCATTACCAACATACCCGCGCACATTGTCCACAAAAAAGTCAGCTTCCGCGCTCGCATCGTGCCCCATCGCGTAATGATACACACCAATACTCTTACCGCTGTCCACTGCGCGGCCAAGTTGATAGTTCGCCGTCTGATTCACACCGTTGGTCAAACACATGTTGTCAAAACCGCCAACACCCCATGTAGCACCCGCCACGACAAAGTCAGCGTCGAGCGCATACGTGTCAATATCACACTGCCAATTGCTCACATCCACGCCACGCATGTCCGCGCTTGCAGACGGCACAAAAAGCAACGACAACGCGCACAAACACGCTAACACACTACGCCACGTTCGTATCATCACTATCCCCCTTATTATCCTTAAGCAACGCAATAAGTTCCTCAGTCAACACATTATTCTTAGTCATCAAATCATTAAAATCACTAAACGTAGTAGCGATAAACCACGCCATACCACAACACGCGACAATCGGAAAACCCACGCTTCCAATAACGGTCACAATCGAACTAATATCCATCAAAACACCTCACAAATAAAAAGGTCATGACACATCAAACGACATGCCATGACCCAATATACCACAATCGCGTAGCCTATCCGGGAATTGAACCCGACACGCACATCTTATAAGGATGCCGCTCTAACCACTGAGCTAATAGGCCATCACATCACCCCTCCCACGCTCCCCGCCGCATCAAATCAACCATATCACGACAATGCGCAAACACATAATCGGACACGTACGAATCACATTTAAACCACTTCGCACTCATGTCAACCGTCTTAATACGACGCTTACCACGGCACCTGTGCGCTTTAATGAAATCGCAAGCATTACGTTTGCAAAACATGGTCAATCCCTCTCTAGCAAAGGTGTATTAGCTAATGCAATAGCATCACTGAGCATCTGTGCACAATCATTCGTATTATATGTACGTAAACCTACCGCGTCTTTTAATCCCTCCGGCGTATCAAAACTAACAACATACCGTATTTCATACACATTACGAAATGAACACGAACAATACCACAACTCAATATCGCCATCTTCAAACGAAGAATAAAACGTAGCAATTTTCTTATCATTCTTAATCATTACAAAACCTTTCACAATCACCGATTAATCCGATATCCCAAACACATCATACCCGGAACGTAAAACACACCATCGTCAAGCACATCCCTAAGCCCGTATGCATCAATGCAATCAACAAACCGAGTTTCTATCAAGCAATCAGACGCAATATCAACAAAATACACAAGCACATCGTAAATACTATTCACGTTAAAATCAATCGAATTAGACAATGCTTCAATATTCATGAAACTCATTTTAATACTCCCTTGTTTTAATACTTCCATACCGTATCCCGTACAATAGCCGACATTTGACCCTTAGGTAAATCATCGAACGCAGTAGGCCACTCAAAATTATGTCCCTTAGCGATATTGAAAAGAATCAAACCGGCTTTACAGTAATTCCACATATTCGAATCAAGCCCGCATTCATCAATATATGCGATAAACATTTTTTCGTAAAATTCTCTAGATTTATAATTCGA
>ERZ836939.2801-NODE-2801-length-16060-cov-4.024492_pt1 | contig 16060 bp, 11 predicted proteins | sample MGYA00519912_ERZ836939 | MGnify/ENA primary metagenome ERZ836939 (study PRJEB31850, sample SAMEA3708810) | human gut metagenome | biome: human gut; feature: human-associated habitat; material: faeces | place: China | collected 2014 ... | reverse complement strand
ACCTCGATGAGGCCGATGTTCTCCTTTTTGATGTGATGGAGCTTTGCGTGGGGGTGATAGACGCCCAGCGGATGCTCCGGCGTGGTGATGTTGTTGCGCAGCACCAGATCCAGCTGGAATTTTCCGTCCCGCATCCGGGCGATGGGGGTGATGGTATTGTGGGACTCGCCGTCGGTCTCCGCGAACACAAAGGCCGCCTCGTCCGTGTAGCCCCGCCACGCGGTGAGGATGCGCTCCGCCAGCTCCACCAGACGCTGATCATCTTTGCAGCGGAGCCGGATCACAGACATGGGCCACTTGACAATGCCCGCCTCCACGTCCTCATACCCCGGGAAAACAAAGGGGGTCTCCACCGGGGCCTTCTCCATGGCGAAGGTGTACCGCCCGCCCTGGAAGTGGTCGTGGGCCAGGATGGAGCCGCCCACGATGGGCAGGTCCGCGTTGGAGCCCACGAAGTAGTGAGGGAACTGCCCCACAAAGTCCAGCAGCTTGGCAAAGCAGGAGCGGTCAATTTTCATGGGGACGTGCTCCCGGTTCAGGCAGATGCAGTGCTCGTTGTAGTACACATAGGGGGAGTACTGTAAAAACCAGGGGGAGCCGTTGATGGTGATGGGCACGATGCGGTGGTTCTGCCGGGCCGGGTGGTTCACCCGTCCGGCGTAGCCCTCGTTCTCGGCGCACAGCTGGCACCGGGGGTAGTTGGAGGCGGGCAGGTTCCGGGCGGCGGCGATGGCCTTGGGGTCCTTCTCCGGCTTGGACAGGTTGATGGTGATGTCCAGCTCCCCGTACTGGGTGTCCGTCTTCCACTGCACGTCCTTGGCGATGCGGTCCCGGCGGATATAGTTGGTGTCCTGGCTGAACCGGTAGTACCAGTCGGTTGCCTTCTTCGGGTCCTGCTCCCGCAGGGCCTGGAACTTCCCGATGACCTGGGCGGGCCGGGGAGTGAGCGCCCCCATCAGCTTGGTGTCAAACAGGTCCCGGTAGACGATGGAATTCTCCTTGAGCACCCCCCGGGCATAGGCGTCGTCCAGCAGGGCGTCCAGCACCTGGGGCAGCTCCTCCTCGCCGCAGGAGACTCCCTCCGGCAGGGTGCAGCCGTCCAGCTCCAGGGCCTCCAGCAGGGCGTTCACCGCCCAGATCTTCTCCTCCGGCTGGATCAGCTCCTTGTCCAGGGCGTAGGAGATCAGCTTGGCAATGGCCTGATCCCGTTCCATGTTCATCCCTCCTCAAAGCCGTGGGGGTGGCTCTTGTGCCAGGCCCAGGCGGAGGCCACGATGGTGTTCAGGTCGTTGTACTGAGGCTTCCAGCCCAGCACCTGGATGGCCTTCTCGGAGGAGGCGATGAGCTGGGCCGGGTCGCCCGCCCGGCGGGGGGCGATCTTGGCCGGGATGGGGCGGCCGGTGACCGCCCGGGCCACGTCCACCACTTCCTTCACCGTGAAGCCCACGCCGTTGCCCAGGTTGAACACGTTGTTGTCCCCGCCATTGAGCAGGTAGTCCAGGGCCAGGATGTGGGCCTGGGCCAGGTCGGTGACGTGGATATAGTCCCGGATGCAGGTGCCGTCCTTGGTGAGGTAGTCGTCGCCGAAGATGGACACCGCCTCCCGCTGGCCCAGGGGCACCTGGAGGATGATGGGGATGAGGTGGGTCTCCGGGTTGTGGGCCTCGCCGATGGCCCCGGAGGGGTGGGCGCCGCAGGCGTTGAAGTACCGCAGAGCTACATACCGAAGGCCATGGGCCTTGGACACCCAGCCCATCATGTGCTCCATGGCCAGCTTGGTCTGGCCGTAGCAGTTGGTGGGGACGGTCTTGTCGTCCTCCAGGATGGGCACCCGCTCGGGCTCGCCGTAGGTGGCGGCGGTGGAGGAGAAGACGATCTTATCCACCCCGTGCTCTACCATGGACTTCAGGAGCACCATGGTGCCGTGGAGGTTGTTGTCGTAATACTTCAAAGGGTCGGACATGGACTCCCCCACCTGGGAGGAGGCGGCAAAGTGGATCACGCCCTCGATGTGCTCCGCCTGGAACAGGGTGTCCAGGGCGCCCTTGTCCCGGATGTCCAGCTGATAAAATTTCGCCTTGGGGTGGACGGCGGCCCGGAAGCCGGTCTGAAGGTTGTCGGCCACCACCACCTCGCGGCCCGCGTCAATGAGTTCGTATACCGTGTGGGAGCCGATGTAGCCGGCTCCGCCCAATACTAAGATCGCCATAGTTCTATGCGCTCCTTTCTTCGATTCCGATCGAAAATCAGCCCCAGAGGACGGTACCGCCCACGGGGCGGATGCTCAGCACGTGGCAGCTGCCCGCGCCCAGCGCGCTCTCCACCTGGGATTTGAAGGACTCCAGCAGGTCCAGGGGGACAAAGGCCTGGATGGTGCCGGCGAAGCCGCCGCCGTGTACCCGGCAGGCACCCCGGCCGTTCAGAGCCCGCTCGGCCACCGTCAGGGCCACGGCCATGGCCTGCTCCTGGACCGCCCCGGTGGGGGTGATGTCCTGGAGCAGCTCCCAGGAGGAGCGGCCCGACTGCTCCACCAGAGCCAGGAAGGCGTCCATATTCCCCTGTTCCAGGGCGTCGGCCTCCTGCTCCGCGCGCCGGTCGTCGGCAAAGAAGTGGAGGGCCCGGAGGACCGCCCGGTCTCCCGCCGCCTTCCGCAGCTGGGGCAGCTGGGAGAGCACCTGGGCCTCGTCCACCTCCCGCAGCACATTCTTACCGAAGAAAGCGGCCACCGCCCGCATCTCCTGGGGGATGGAGTCGTACTCGCCGGTGAGGGCGGCGTGGCTGGCCCCCGAGTCCACGATACACAACGCGTAACCCAGGGCGTTCAGGTCCACCGCCACCGACCGCACCACAGGGGCGGCGGGGTCGGCGAAGTCGATGGCCACCGCGCCGCCCACGGAGGAGGCGGTCTGGTCCATGAGGCCGCTCTGCTTGCCGAAATAGAGGTTCTCCGCCTTCTGGCCCATCTGGGCGATCTCCACCGCCGTCAGCTCATCCCGGCAGAACAGGTGATTTTCAATGACACCCAGCAGCACCTCGCAGGCCGCCGAGGAGGACAGGCCGGAGCCGGGCAGCACGTCGGAGAGAGCGTAGGCGTCAAAGCCCGCCACAGGGTAGCCCCGCCGGGCGGCCTGGGCAGCCATCCCCCGCACCAGGGCGGCGGTGGACTCCTTCTCCTCCTCCCTGGGGTCCAGGGTATCCAGCTCCACCTCCACCAGGGGCCAGCCCTCCGACTGGAAGCGGATGGTGTTGGTGCCGTTGGGGGCGGCGCAGGCCGAAAAATCCAGGTTCACCGCCGCGGCCAACACCCGTCCGTGCTGGTGGTCGGTGTGGTTGCCGCAGATCTCCGTGCGGCCCGGTGCGGAACACAGCGTCACAGGGGTGTCTTCCCCCCCGCCGAAGGTCCGCTGAAAGCCGTCCAGCAGCTGAGATACCCGCTGCCGGCCGGGCACGGGGTCTCCGCACGTCAGGCGGGCCAGAGCCTCGTCCAGCTCGCCGGCCGCCAGCGCAGTGCGTACTTCGCCCAAATTATGCATGGTCATCCGAACTCCTTTTTCTCTCCGGGCGGCCGGTCTGTTGATTCCGTCCGGCCCGGTCTTCTGTCTTTTTATCATAGCACGGCCCGCCTGCTTTTCCAAGCATTCTATGGGGCCGCCTGACGCGGCGCTGCCCCGACCGCAGAGCCGGGGAAAAGCCGCCGCAAAGCAGACGGATTCTTATGTCTGCCTTGCAGCGGCTTTCTGCACAGATGAGAAGAATTACTTCTTCTGGACGTACTTGAGGCAGTCCAGCGTGACAGCCACAAGGATAATGATGCCGGAGAACACGAACTGCAGGTTGGTGTCAATGCCCAGCACGGTCAGGGAGTAGGTCAGAGCGGTGAAGATGAACACGCCCACGACCACGCCCGAGATCTTACCGATGCCGCCGGTGAAGGAGATACCGCCCACCACGCAGGCGGCGATGGCGTCCATCTCCCAGCCCTGGCCGTAAGCGGCGGAGCCGGAACCCACCATGCGGATGCACTCCAGCCAGGAGCCGAAGCCGTACAGGATGCCGGCCAGCACGAAGGCGCCCACGGTGACCCAGAACACGGAGATGCCGGAGACCGACGCGGCCTCGGGGTTGCCGCCCACGGCGAACAGGTTCTTGCCGAAGGTGGTCTTGTTCCAGATGAACCACACCACGACCACCGCGGCCACAGCCCACAGAATGATGGTGGGGAAGCCGTTGAACCGGGGAATGATCATGCCGGGGATGCTGGGATCAATGGCGCCGAAGGACACGCCCTTGGTGGAGTAGGTCACCAGGCCGAAAATGACCAGCATATTGGCCATGGTGGAGATAAAGGGGTGCATTTTAAACTTGGCCGTAAAGAATCCGGCGATGGTGGTAAACACGGTGCACAGAACGATACACACCACCAGGGCCAGAAGGACCCGCACCAGCACCGGCATGGTGCTGAAGTCGAAGATGTGCCCGAAGACGCCGCCGGTGTTGGGTCCCTGGTGCATCACGATGGTGGCGGCGGTCATGCCCATGCCCACCATACGGCCGATGGACAGGTCGGTACCGGCCAGCAGGATCAGGCCGGCCACGCCCAGAGCCAGGAACATTCTGGGGGACGCCTGCTGGAGAATGTTCAGGATGTTGTTCATCGTCAGCAGCTGAGTGCCGCCCTTGAGGATGGGGGTGGCAATACAAAGGCCGATGAAGATGATAATGATGGCGATATACAGGCCGTTCTTCAGCAGGAAGTCCCGGCGGTTGAAGGTGTACTTGTAGTTCTCCCAGCGCTGGGCCATCGTCTCAGCAAAGGTGAACTTGGACATGCGCAGCATGTCGATCAGGTGGTACTTGTGATCAAAGGCGGCATGCTGGCGGTCCTTGATCTCCTGGAGGTCCTTATTCAGGTCCATCTTCGCGTCAAACAGGCGGTTCTTATAGACGTACTTCTCGTCCTTGATCTCCTGCTGGTCGCTGAGCTTGGCCATGGTCTCCTGGTGCTCCTTGTTGAGCTGGGCCACGGCGGCCTGGTACTTCTCCTGAGCCTGGACCTTTTCCGCCTTTCCGCTCTCCACCACGGCCTGGTAGTACTCGCCGAAGTGGCTGTTCAGATAGCTCTCCGCCTCGGCGATAAGCTTGTCCACCTCGGCCTTGTTCTGGCTCTCCACGGCCTTGGCCTTCTCCAGCTCGGCCTTGTACTGGGCCAGCTTGGCCTCTTTCTCCTGCTGGGTGTAGATGCGGTCGCGCTTCAGACTGTCCATGCTGCTCTGGATCTCGACCACCTGGTCGGTGCCGTCCTTGCGCAGGGCGTCAATCTTTGCTTGGATGCCGCCGACATACTCGTCGATCGGCTGGCGGAGCTGCTGTTCCTGTTCCGCTGTGAGAATCTTTGTGTTTTCCGTTGCCATATGCAATTTCTCCCATTATAGGTATTTTGCACTCAGTCGCAAAAGTTCTTCCTGATCGGTCTCCTTGGTGTTCACAATCCCGGAGAGGCGTCCGTTGGACATGACGCCGATGCGGTTGGTGATGCCCAGGATCTCGGGCATCTCAGAGGAGACGACGATGATCGTCTTGCCCTGCTTTGCCATCTGAATGATCAACTCATAGATCTCATACTTAGCGCCCACGTCGATGCCGCGGGTGGGCTCGTCCATCATAAAGACCTGGGGCTCCCGCTCCAGCCATTTGCCGAAGATGACCTTCTGCTGGTTGCCGCCGGACAGGCTGGTGATCATGTCGTCCGGCCCCATGCACTTGGTGTGCATGATCTTGATCTCCTTGTTGGTGGCCTTCACCATCTTGGAGTCGGACAGGGCCAGGCCCGTCTTGTACTGCTCCAGACTGGCGATGGTGGTGTTGAAGGTCAGGTCACATTTGAGGAACAGGCCGTTGGCCTTGCGCTCCTCAGTGATCAGGGCGAAGCCATGCTCGATGGCCTCCTTGGCGTTGTTGAAGTTCATCAGCCGGTTTTTAAAGTAGACGCGGCCCGCGGCTCTGGTGCGCACGCCGAAGATGGTCTCCAGCAGCTCGGTCCGCCCGGCGCCCACCAGGCCGTACAGGCCGAAAATCTCGCCCTCTCTCACGTCGAAGGAGATGTCCTGAAGATGGGGGGCGTACTTGGTGGAGAGGTGCTGGACAGAGAAAATGGTGTCGCCAGGTGTGTTGTCCACCGGAGGGAAGCGGCTCTCCAGGGAGCGGCCCACCATGGCGGTAATCAGCTCGTTCATGTTGGTGTCCTTGGCGGCCTTTGTCATGACCAGATTGCCGTCCCGCAGGACCGAGATCTCGTCGCAGATCTCAAAGATCTCGTCCATTTTGTGGGAGATATAGATCAGGGCGATGCCCTGCTCCTTCAGCATCCGCATCATTTCAAAGAGCTTGTCCACCTCCTGGACTGTCAGAGAGGAGGTGGGCTCGTCCAGGACGATTACTTGGGAATTGTAGGAGATTGCCTTGGCGATCTCGCACATCTGCCGCTGGGAAACGGACATGTTCCGCATCGGCTGGGTCAGGTTCACGGTCATACCGAGCTTACGAAACAGCTCGGAGGCCTTCTTTTTCATGCCACCTTCATCCACGACCCCCATGGAATTGGTGGGGTAACGTCCAAGGAACAGGTTGTCGATGACGTTCCGCTCCAGGCACTGGTTCAGCTCCTGGTGGACCATGGCGATCCCGTTTTCCAGGGCGTCTTTCGGACCGGAAAAGCTGATTTCCTTTCCGTTCAAATAAATCTTTCCCTCGTCCTTCTGGTAGGTGCCGAACAGGCACTTCATCATGGTAGACTTACCGGCGCCGTTTTCGCCCATCAGTCCCATGACCGTTCCACGCTTTACGTCCAGGTTGATATGGTCAAGCACCCGGTTGCGGCCGAAAGACTTGCACATACCGCGAATCGACAGGACGATATCGTCTTTCGTATCTGCCATTCTCGTTACTCCCGTTTATGTAGTAGTAGTTTCCGTAAAAAGTCCGATTCTGCCGGATCTTTCCCTCAAAAAAGCGCTATTAGGGAGAATTCCTTCTGCCGAAGGGAGATCTATTTCTCCCGAACGAAGAATTCCTTCTCCCTAATAGCGTGTCATATTACCTGATTCAGCCGCCGGTAAAACCGGCCGCGGGTCCGATTACTGGCTCAGCAGAGCGGTGTAGGAAGCCGCGTTGTCGGTCTTCACCATGTTGATGGCGAAGGCGTCATACTGATCGGGGTTGCCCAGACGGTTGGTGATGTTGGCCTCGGTCTGGCCGTCGCCGCCGATGTACTCCACATTCAGGTTCAGCAGGTCGTCATACTTCTGCAGCAGGGGCTGATAGGTGGAGCCCAGGAAGTTGTCGGCGGCGTTGTAGATGTTCAGCCACACGTTCTTGGTGGGGTGAGTCTCGGCGTCCAGCTGGTAGGACACGGGGGCGTAGGTCACGGTGGAGTCCAGGAAGTCCTCATAGTTCTCCGCAGTGACGGCCACGTTCAGGGCGTAGTAGGAGCGCTCCTCATCCACGTACTTGTACACGTCCTCGCTGAGCACGTTGCCGACCCCATCAGCGGTGCCGATGCCGGTGTCGATGTCCACGCCGTCCAGAGCGTTGCGCAGCACCCGCAGGGTCAGATAGGCCTGCACGTCGGCGTGCTGGCTGATGGTGCCGCCGTAGCCCTCGGCGATGGCGGCCACGGCGTCGGAGTTGGCGTCATAGCCAAAGGTGGGCACGTTGTTGGCCTTGGACCAGCCGGTGAACATGGCCATGCCCATGCCGTCGTTGTTGGAGGCGATGACGTCGATCTGATCGCCGAAGGAGGCGGACCAGGTGTTGATGGCGTTGCCGGCGGTGCCAGCGTCCCAGGTGGCGCCGGCGGAGTTCTTCATCTCCTGAGAGGCCAGCTCACGCACGATGTAGGTGGTGCCGTTGACGGTGATCTCGCCGTCCTTCACGATGGTGGAGGTGCCGTCGGTGTTGGTGCCGATGGGGGAGGAGTCGATGGCGCCGTCCTTATCCACGCCGGTGCCCAGAGCGGACCGGACGCCGCGGGTACGGGCGATGGAGTCGTTGTGGCCGATGTCGCCGATGGCCAGCACATAGCCGATGATGCCGTCGCCGTTGCGGTCGATGGTGTCGATGTTGTCCTCGATGTAGTCGCGGATCATCTCGCCCTGCAGCTCGGCGCCCTGGTTGGCGTCAAAGCCCACATAGTAGGTGTCCTCGTTGAAGGACAGGGCGGTCATGTCCAGCTCGCCGGTGGAGCTGTTGGAGGGCTGACGGTTGAACCAGACCAGGGGCTTGTCCTTGTTGGCGACCTCGGTGGCGGCGTTGGAGCCGCTGGTGCTGCCGGAGCCGGAGCTGGCGCCGGAGCCGGAAGTCCCGCCGCCGTTGCCGCAGGCGGCCAGGCCCAGGGCCATAGCGGCGGCCAGGGTCAGTGCAAGAGCTTTTTTCATAGCAATTCTCCTTTTCTCATGTTTTAAATAGAGCACAAAAACTCTATTTAAGATAAGTTTATAGTAGAGGAAAATGCACAAAAAAGCAAGGGAAAAAACCACTGAAAAAAAGTTAAAATTTTATCCAGGGCAAATAATATGCAAAAAAGTTTCACCCCATTTTTGTGGAAAACGCCTAATTCAGGTGCTCCTCGAAGGAAAACAGGGCCTTCTGGCTGTCCAATGTGAACAAGTTGTCCCGGTCTACGATCCGGGTGGAGGTATCCACCGTCTCATCCAGAGCCCCGCCCTGCCCGGCAAGCAGCTGATAGGCGCTCTCCACCCCCAGATAGCCCATGGCATAGGGGTTCTGTACCACAAGGGCGTCCACACACCCGTCCTGCAGCCCGTCCACGGTGACCACATTGGAGTCAAACCCCACAAAAAACACATCCTCTGAGCGGCCCAGCGCTTTCACAGCCTGGGCCGCGCCCACGCTGGTAGGCTCATTCAGGGCCAGCAGCACGTTGATCTCCGGGTGTTCGGTCAGGAGGGCGGCGGTATCCGCCTGGGCCCGGCCGGCCTCCGTCAGGGTGTTGACCACCGCGGTGATCTCCGCCCGGCCGCTGGCAGCGAAGGCGTCGGACGCCCCCCGCTCCCGCTCCTGCCCGTTGGCGGTGCTCACGTCGTAATTGACCACTCCCACATACAGGGGGCCGGATACCCGATCCAGAACGGCGTCGGCCGCCATCTGTCCGGCGGCGTAGTTGTCGGTGCCGATGTAGGTGCTCACCTGGTCGGAGTCCACGCTGCTGTCGATGGTTACGATCTGGAGCCCGGCCTGGGCGGCGGCGTCAATGGCAGCGGCATTTTCTTCCTGGTCAATGGCGGAAAACACAATGGCCTCCGCCCCGGCCCGCACCGCCTCCGCGATCAGCCGGTTCTGGGTCTCGTAGTCCTCCTCCGTCTCCGGACCGGCGATGCTCAGCTCTAAATTGTACTCCGCGGCCGCGGCCTCCGCCCCGGCAAAGACGGAGCGGAAAAATTCCGACTGGGTGGATTTGACCACCAGAGCCACCGAGTGCCGCTGGGACGCGTCCTGCTCTCCGCCGCAGCCGCACAGAAGGGCGAGGGCCAGCGCCCCCCACAGAACGGCACGCCTATTTCGCCTCATATTCTCCCTCCCTCACCTTTGGCATCCGGATCTCCACACAGGTGCCCACATCCAGTTCGCTGGTGATGTTCAGACCATAGGGCGCTCCGAAATAGATCCGAAGCCGGTCGTTTACATTCCGAATGCCGATGCCGGTGCGGTCCTCCGGGTCCTGCTCCAAAATGGCGTCCACCTGCTCCTGGCTCATACCCACGCCGTTGTCCCGGACCCGGAACAGGATGTCTTCCCCGTCCTGGAGCACCTCCACCTGGATACGCCCCTCCTCCACCAGAAGATCCAGGCCGTGGTTGATGGAATTTTCAATGATGGGCTGCAGGGTGATCTTGTTGCAGTAGTAATCCAGGCACCCCGGGTCCACGTCAAATTCATAGGTGAACTGGTTTTTGTAGCGGTACTTCTGGATCTGGAGATAGCTCTCAGCGTGCTCGATCTCCTTGGCGATGGGGATGAGCTCGTGGCCGCGGCTGATGCTGATGCGGAACAGCCGGGCCAGGGCGTGCACCATATTCACCGCGTCGGCGTTCCGCCCCCGCTCGCACATCCAAGCGATGGAATCCAGGGTATTGTACAGAAAATGGGGGTTGATCTGGGCCTGGAGGGCCTTCAGCTCAGTCTTGCGCAGATTGATCTCCTCCTGCCGCACAGTGGACATGAGCTGCTGAATCCGCAGCACCATGTGTCCAAAGGACTGGGAGAGCTCCCGCACCTCCCGGGTGCCCCCCACCGGGCGGTAGGAAAAGTGGTCGGCGTCCCGCTCAAAGCGCTCCATGGCGGAGGCCAGCCCCCACAGGGGACGGCTCAGCATCCGGGACAGAATCCAGCTGGTCAGCAGGGCAGCCGCCAGCACCAGACCCGCCAGGCCGGCGGAGATCCCGATCATCTCCCGCACGCTGCGGTTGACCAGCTCGTCCACAAAGCTGACGCCCACCACCCGCCAGCTGCTGTCCTCCACGCTGGTGACGGCATAGATCACGGTATCCTCCACATAGGTGCCGTCCTTCAGGGCGGCCAGGGCCGCGGTGTCCTCCGACTTCAGCCCCGCATACAGCAGCTGCTGCTGGGGGTGGTACATAATGTGCCCCATGCGGTCCATCAAAAAGCAGTAGCCCCGCTGGCCGATGCCAACATTGTTGATGTGGTTGGAGATATTGGAGAAGCTCAGATCCAGGGACACCCAGGCGGCCTCGCCCCCCTGTTCCAGCGGTGCGGTCATGGTGACCACCCAGGGGTAGTAGCTCTCAAAGATGGTCTCCACATGGGGGGTGCTCATATAGGGGCCGTCGGAGGCCCGGGCCGTATCCAAGTCAAAGGAGAGATTTTGGAAGATCTCCTTCCGGGGTTCCCGGCCCAGGGACCAGCACTCCACCAGCTCCCCCGCCTCCGAGTAGCTGGTAACGGCCACCACATCGGGCCGGAACTGTAAAAAGGCGGACAGCAGCTCATCCCGGCTCTGCTGCGGCTCCGACATGGAGCGCACCACAAGTTCCATGGCCTGGTCCATGTCCCGCAGGTAGTTTCCCACCGTGCTGGACACCTGGGAGACCGTCTGGGCGCTGCCGGTCCGGGCGCTCTGCACCATAGCGCTGCGGTAGCGGTCCAGGAACAGCACAATGCAGCAGCACAGAATAATGGCCACCACCCCTACCACCATGGCGACCAGAATGGTGGTCGTCCGGGGCCCCGGCCGGGAAATATCCCTCTTCACGCCGCCTCACCCTTCCCTTTCCTGCTCCGTCCTGCGGCGCAGGGCGTTGGGCGATTCGCCGCAGTATTTTTTGAAACAGTAGCTGAAATAGTGCTGATCGGTATAACCGCACCGGCCGGCAACCTCCTGCACCTTGAGCGGGGTGGTGGACAGCAGTTCCCTGGCCGCCTCCATCCGCTTGCGGATCAGGATGTTCATAAAGGTCTCGCCGGCGTACTTTTTGATGCAGGCGCTGAGATAGTTGGGGCTTACGTCCAGCCGCTCGCTCAGGGAGACCAGGGACAGGTCCGCATCCATATAGAGCTGATCCAAGGCGTCCAGGGCCCGCTGGCACAACAGTGAGCCCCCCTTGGCGGCGGGGGCCAGGTCCCGGCTGAAGTGCGTCCCTCCCTCCGCGCCGTCCCCCTGGCGCAGGGCGTCCATCGCCTCCCGGTAGGCGTCGTGGAGGGCGGTCAGGGTGTGCACCATGCGGCTGACGCCGATGCGGCACTGACTGCCCAAAACCCGCTCCGCCATCTGCGGAATCTCGTCGGCCAGGATATGCAGGTATTCGCTGAAATCCGAGGGGCTGCCCATCAGAACCGAAACCACCTTCCCAGAGGTGTAGAAGCTGACGCAGCGCAGGTATTTTGCGGCCAGCTGGTCCACCGACGCCACAAAGGCGGGGGTGGTGCAGTTGGCCCCGCCCTCATTCAGCAGGACGGACACCATCACCGTACAGCACGGCCGGTCGTCCAGATCCCGGAGCAGGCCGCACTGCCGCGCGTACTCCTCCGCCTGCACCGCTCCCTCCGGATCGGCGTAGTCGTCCAGCACCAGGGGCATCAGCATGGCGGCCTGCAGATCCACCCCATGCATCTTGGAGGGCGCCTGCCGGAACCGGGCAAACTGGGCGTCGATTTTCTCCCGGATTCTCCGCAGCTCCGCCGCTATCCCCTCCATGGTCAGCGGCTTGAGCATATAGCTGATGATGTTGTACTGGATCGCCTGCTTGGCGTACTCAAAGTCGTCGTAGCCGCTCAAAAAGGCGATGTTGGTGGCAGGGCGGATCTCCCGCACCTGCCGGGCCAGTTCGATTCCAGAAATAAAGGGCATCCGGATATCGGTGAGCAGCAGGTCCGGCTCCAGCTTCTCCACCAGCTGGAGGGCGTCCAGACCGTTGCTGGCGCTCCCCACCAGACAGAAGCCAAAGTCCTGCCAGGGCGTCATCATGCAGACCGCCTCCCGCAGTTCGTCCTCGTCATCCGCCACAATCACCGTGTACGGCGTTTTTCCAGCCATGGCGTACCCGTCCTTTCCCACATGGGAGTGCGCCCTGCGGAAACCGCCTCGGCGCAGATCCGGCTCCAGGCCGGAATCTCCCATCTGTTTTCTGCCTTTATGTTAGAAATATTATAGCAGATGATTCTATGGGGCTCAAATATTTCTTGCCGCGGAACCCCCGCCATTTTGGGCAGGGACAAGGAAAGGGCGGACACAAACGTGTCCGCCCAAGGCTGCTAAAAATTGCAAATAATAGCACAGGCCGGGAGAGCAGCGGCGTTTTCAGAACCGCGCGCCATCCAAGACCCGGCGGTAGTTCTCCCGGTCGGTGTCCCCCTCGGTGCTGATGCACAGCACACGGGAGTTCTCATTGAGCCCCAGGGTCCAGCGCAGGTCCTCCAGCCCCTCCTCGCACAGGATGGCGGCCAGCACCCCCACGCCCACCGCCCCGGACTCCCCGGAGATGATGGCCGGGTCCCCCGGCTCGGGCCGGCCCAGCAGGCGCATGCCCCGGGCGGCGTACTCGTCCCCGCAGGACACAAAGGCGGCTGCCCCCCTCTGGAGGATGGGCCAGCTGACGGTGCAGGGCTCGCCGCAGGCCAGCCCCGCCATCAGCGTGGAAAGATCGCCCGTGACATTATGCGGCTGACCATCCCCGGCAATGGCGGAACGGTAAATGCAGTCGGCGGCGTGCGGCTCCACAATGATCGTCTTGGGGAGCGCATCGCCAAGTTCCGACGCCATGTAGCCGAGCACGCCGGACGCGAAGGAACCGACTCCCGCCTGAAGGAAAAGATGCGTCGGAGGCTCAAGCTCTTCGGCGCGCCACTGGGCCAGCGCCTCCACGGCAAGCGCGGCATAGCCTTGGATGATCCATGTGGGGATGTCCTCATAGCCGTCCCACGCCGTGTCCTGCACCATGATCCAGCCGTTTTCGCAAGCCATCTTCCACGCGAGGCGCACCGCGTCGTCGTAATTGAGATCCGTGATGCTGGCTTCCGCGCCGTGGCTGCGGATATTCTCCAGCCGCGCCGGGTCGGAACCCTTGGGCATGTAGATGACGGCCTTCTTGCCGAGCTGCTGCGCCGTCCACGCTACCGCCCGGCCGTGGTTGCCGTCTGTGGCTGTGAAGAAGGTTGCCTGGCCAAATTCTTTTCTTAACTGGTCAGAAGTGAGGACGCTGTAGGGAAGCTCGGACACATCCTTGCCTGTCTCGCTGGCAATGTAGCGCGCCATTGCGAAGGAACCGCCCAGTACTTTGAATGCGTTCAGGCCAAAGCGGTAGGACTCATCCTTTAAGTAAATCTCCTTTACTCCCAGATACTCAGCCATGTGGTCCAGCTTTGTAAGTGGTGTCTTGCTGTACTGAGGAAAGCTTTCGTGGAAGGTCCTTGCCTTCCCGATTTCCTCAAGGCCCATGATCGGCAGGTTCTTATCATCTGTCTTTGGCATATGATTGACCGCCCATTGAATCTTCTGATCCATATTACATAATCCTCCTTGTATGTGTGTTGCTGTTTATGATAATAATGTTATTTCCTGTCATCTGCCTTGCGGCTGTTAACGTCAATGTAACTGTACAAAGTGAATTTGGAGATTCCGAAGTACTTGGAAACCTTGTCCCCTGATTTTGTTATAAGGAAGGCGCCTGCATCGTTCAGGAACTGGATGGCAGTGACTTTCTCCTCCTTGTTCATCAAGGCGGCCGGCTTGCCGATAAGGGCTACCGACTGTTCAATCAGGGTATCTAACAGGTCGTTGACGTTGTGGACAATCTGTTCGGGCTGCTGCTTCACGTCCGCTTGGGGTTCGGTATCGATGAGGGCTTTGATGGAACGGTCCACGGTCATCAGTCCGGTTATATCATAATTAAGGGAAAGCAGGTAATCAATGGAATCGCCTTCCTTATTACGGATATAAAAGGTACTGGATTTCAGTATCTTGCCGTTGGATGTACGGGTAAGGTATCCAAGATGGTCTTTCAAAGTGGCCGGATCCTTGTGAAGGGTCTCCAGAACTACTTTGGAGGGTCCGTCCCCTTCCTGGCGGTTGGTCACATGCCCATTATTGATATGTACAATGGAGTGTTCCAGGTCATGCCTTGCCAGGTCATGGATCACAATTTCACAGTCTGGTCCGAACTGCCTTGCCAGGCCGTCAGCAAGCTGCTTTAAAAGGTCTAGTGTGTATGCCATAGCTTTCTTCTTCCTTTCTTCGGACTCTTCAAATTCCAATCGGTTTCTGGTTACTTTGTACAATAAACATTTCGCTATATTGTGACGCGTTGTTTATGATTCCATCATAGCACAAAAAAAATGAATTGCAAGAGGTTTTTACAAAAAAATTTAGAATATCTAAAAAATTTTGCATTTTATGCTTGCAAATGGGGGTATAAGGTGTTAGTATAGGGTTACAGGAAGTCCTATCCTATCTTATTAAAGTTTATGGTTTTAAGAATGGATTTAGGACAAATTGTTTCTGTCTGACACATATAATCAATTTAAAGTATTCTATAAAGAAAAGGAGAGAGGTTATGTTAGTTATTGGGAACGGACGTCTGGTGACAAGGGATGCCGGTAATCCATTCATTGAGAATGGCGCGGTGGCAATGGACGGGAATGTGATTAAGAAAGTAGGTACACTGGAAGAAGTGAAGAAGGAATTCCCGCACATGTACCGTACCGGTCATCCTGTAGGTCAGCCTTTCGGCTACGACTTCTTTGAGTTCTATGTTCCCGGTGAAACCGAACAGCGCTACAAGGAAGTTTACGGTGTGGACATGCCGGACCAGCAGATTACATTGCGTCCTGGTGACAGCGTATTCGTTGACCTCACAGGTGATGGTAAGGTGGATGCCAACGATGTACATGCTATCGGCTACAGCGATATTCCTGAGTATACCGGTAGCATAAACGCAACGCTCAACTGGAAAGGTCTCGACTTCTCCATGACTTGGGTAGGTGCCACCCACGTCAACCGTCAGCTCAGTTCTTTCTATACTCCGGCCTTCGGTACGGGTAACCAGTCCATGCTCAATAAATGGGTCTATGACAACTCCTGGACTGAGGATAACCCCGGTGCCAGCCTGCCGCGTATCTCTCTTGAGAAATCGGCACGCGAGCATAACGGCTCACTTTCAGACCCATGGATGGTCGATGCATCGTATATCCGTCTGAAGAACCTTGAGATTGGTTATTCGTTCCGCATACCCGGTGTGCCCATCAACAACATCCGTGTTTATGCCAATGGCTATAACCTCCTTACTTTCACAAGCTTCAAGGCCAATGACCCGGAGGCACAAGCCGGCTATGGTAGCACACGTTATCCTATGACCCGTGTTTATAACTTCGGTATCAACTTAAACTTCTAACATTCAAGACAATGAATCTTATAGAGAAACTCAAAATAAGAACTGCTACTATTATTATATATGTAGCAAGTATCATGATGGGGATGGGGTCGCTGGGCTCCTGTGTCGATGATATCAACATCGGAAATGGCTTCCTC
>ERZ836939.2790-NODE-2790-length-16095-cov-11.605050_pt1 | contig 16095 bp, 9 predicted proteins | sample MGYA00519912_ERZ836939 | MGnify/ENA primary metagenome ERZ836939 (study PRJEB31850, sample SAMEA3708810) | human gut metagenome | biome: human gut; feature: human-associated habitat; material: faeces | place: China | collected 2014 ... | reverse complement strand
AAAATGAAGCGGCGTTTCGCTCTCTTATGAAAAGAGGGTTGAAACGCCGCTTTTTTCTTTTCTTAAATTTGAAACCTGAGACGAAGGAGGTCACAAAAATGTCTGTATTCCGTGTCGAGAAAAACAAAGGTTACACGGTCATGTCCAACCACCATCTCCGCAACCATACGTTGTCTCTCAAGGCCAAAGGACTCCTCTCGCAGATGCTGTCGCTGCCGGACGATTGGGATTACACGCTGCAGGGGCTTGCACAGATCAACAAAGAGAGCATCGACGCCATCCGCGAAGCTGTGCGCGAGCTGGAACGTGCCGGTTACATCAAGCGCAGCCGTGAACGCGATGAGCGCGGCTGCCTGCGCGGAACCGTCTACACGATCTACGAGCAGCCGCACGCGGAGCCAACGCCGGAAAAACCTATGCAGGCTTTGCCTACATTGGATAATCCAATATTGGAAAAGCCTATGTTGGATAAACCTACGTTGGATAAACCTACGTTGGAAAATCCAATGCAATTAATTACTAAAGGAAGAAATAAAGAAAAACAAAATACAGATCAATCAATTACCGATTCGATTCCTTTCCCTTCCGGTTTCCCGGAGACTCCCGTGCAGAAGCGAACGGAAGCGAAGGAATCGTTTGAACGCTACCGGAACTTGATCTTGGAGAATATTGACTACGACGTTCTGGCAAGTGATCCTCACGTTGACCGGGAGCTGCTTGACGAAATCGTCGACCTGGTGCAGGAGACAGTTTGCAGCACGCGCAGCCGAATCCGCGTTGCAGGCAATGACTACCCGACCGAGGTCGTGCGATCAAAGCTGCTGAAGTTGAACGGCGAGCATATCCGTTTCGTCATGGACTGCCTGAAGCAAAACACAACGCGAATTCGGAATATCCGGCAATATCTGCTGACCGTGCTGTTCAACGCGCCAAGCACGATGAACAGCTATTACACGGCGTTGGTGGCGCATGATATGGCAGCTTAAAGCCAAACAGCAAGGGGCTTGAAAAAACTATTCAACCGATTCAAGTGCGCTGCGGACCATTGCGACGATCATGTTCATCTGTTTTGGTGTGGCCGAGCGGCAAAGAGCAAGCAGGGAATCCAAATCCTGCGATTCTGTCAGGTTCAGGTTGTCCGCAAGCAAATATGTTGGGGAAACATTCAACGTGCTACAAAGCGTTACGAAAACCTGCAGGCTGGGTGTTTTTGCGCCAGACTCTATTTGCCTGAGATATGTCGCATTGATGTTGCAGGCTTCGGACAGCCGTTCACTTGTCCAGCCCCTATCCTTTCGCGCGGTGTTGATTCGTTTTCCCAGCAACTTTTTATCCATCTGATTCTCCCCACCTGTATGCTGATTGAGGCAAATTCGTTCCCTATAAGCTTACATTTTTCTTGACGCAGAAAATAGCGACTGATAGAATACGAAATATAAGCCATTAGACTACATGTGAGGTGATACAAGATGTGCGGAACGAAAAGCTGCGCGATCCTCGGACACAACCCCATGCGGTTTGCATGGGGTTTTGATGAAGAAGCTGCGGAGTGTCACGATATGAAGATGGAGCTGGCCCAGCAGATCATGGTGCTGCGGCAGCAGGGAGTGACGCATTTTTCCGTGGCCTGCGACTACGGCGTGGGGCTTTACGCCGCCGAACTCATTAACGTTCTGCGCGACAATGATCCGGAACTGATGCTGTTTTGTGTTACGCCATACGAGGAACAGGCGACAAAGTGGACACCGGAACTGCGCGAACGCTATTTCGATATGCTTGTCAAATGCAGCCACATGACAGCCGTTTACACACATAAGCAGCCAGACGCACAGCTGAAAGCCTACCGAACAATCATCCGGCAGTCTGACATGGTGCTGGCTGTCTACGATCCGGCATCTGCGCGCGGGGATGATACAGATAAGGCGATTTCGTATGCGAGAGAATTGCACCGCCCCATGCTGATGATCCACCCGGACACATTGAAAACGACATACTCCTGCGTGGAAGTCTAATGTGTCAGCACGCTGTCCTTTGCTATAATGAGCATAGAAAAGACTTCGTAAATTTCTACAAATTTACGATGGAACGTCAAATCTCCCTTGAGATCATCGGCATTTCCGCGTTTTGGGTGACGGAATTTTTGACGGCGAATAGGCTTTTAAGCGACACCGCCGAGGAAGCTGATTTTCTGAACGGCCTGACGCTTGCTGTCCATTGACGGATGCACATACAGCCGCAGCGTCGTCGTAATGTCCGCGTGGCCCAGCATTTCACTGACGCTTTTAATGTCAATCCCATTTTCAATACAGCGGGTCGCATAAGTGTGACGAAGTGTGTGATAGCTACGCTTCCGGATACCACACCGACGCAGAACAGATTCAAAATAATATTGATAGGTGCGGGGCTCCATTGGCTTATCCGTTCGGCCTGTCAGGATATACGCATTTTGTGACAGACCAGAAACAGCTTTTTTCAAATACGCCATCATATCGTTTGGAAGTGGAATAACGCGCACAGATTTTTCGCTCTTTGGTGTCTGGATGATGAGCTTCGTTTTCCCATTCTGACGGACACGCTGAACGGCGCGCTCAATGCTGACGGTGCCGTTTTGAAAGTCAATATCTGAAACGCGCAGGGCGCAAACCTCACCAAGCCGCAATCCTCCGTTTGCGGAAAGTAAGATTCCGGCGTCCTTGTGATTGGGTGACGGCGATAGACCTTTCCTGAGTTGGTCAAGCTCCCACGCAGAAAACGGTTCGATTTCACGCTGTTTTGTCTTCGGCAGCTTGGTGTTCAGCGCGTCACAATAAAAATGGTATTCTGCGCTGGCAAAACGAAGCGCTGCTTTTATCAGAACACCGATGTCCCGGACGCTTTTGGCAGATAACCCACCGCCATGCAGCCGCCCACTTTGTCTCTTTTGGCTTAGGAAGTCAGAAAGCTGTTTCGCCGTCAAAGAAACGACGAAGATCGAACCAAGCTCCGGAAGGATATGATGCTCGATCAGAAAAACATATCTGGCGCGTGTAGATGGCTTGATCTCTGCCTGCGACAGATACCATACAAAAAGCTCTTTTACCGTCAAGCGGCAGCTCCCGGCAGGTCGTGACACGATCATCCGTTTTCGGTCCTCCAGCTTGGCCTTTGCTGCGGCATAGGTGCGCGCATAGACAGAAGTGTATTTTGCGCATCCATCCGATTTCCTGCCACTGATAAAGCGCGCTTCCCAACGTCCGTCTTTTCGCTTATAAATGTTCTCACCTGTTTTTGGCAAACGGCATCCTCCTTTTGACGGCTGTTCTGACTGCGAATACAGATACGATGTTCGCACAATAGTATTCTGCATCACCTGATACCGATTGATCTTTACGAAAACGACGCAAATAATCAATATTTTGATACCGAACCGCATTGACTTTTTGCTGTGCTATTGTATAATGGTGTCAGAAACAAGATATTTATTGCGTTTTTAGGACTTCGTAAATTTGTAGAACTTTATGAAGCCGAAACCGTCATGTTTTGTATGTGCAGATAGTATGTCGCATCTATGCTGGCACATACGGAGAATGGAAGAATCTTGACAATTTAATATGTTTGCCAACGAAGAATTGTAATTGCAGGTTATCTCTCGCTTTATAGTCTGCAATGAAAGAGCAATGAATCTACTCGCCCGGAACTGTGAGGATGAGCAAGTTTCTAAAGTAGCTTGGAGGAAACGAAAGACAGCGTTACACCAACAAGCTATGTGGCCGAAAGGTCGCCATTGCGGGAGAAAATCCCGTGAGAAGGTAGGAAACAGAGCGCGGACGCGACCTGCGTCCATAGTCCAAGTCAGGAGAATCGCTTTTCTTTGCCTGCATGAGATGCTGCCTGTTTTATGATCTCGTTACGTGCAGAAGTTGGCAAACAAAGGGTAGATAGCACGATGATCCTATCGGTAATTCGGAACAGGGCTCCGATTTGCTTCTAAAGTTGAAGTAAATCGGTGTTTTTTGTTTTTGAAGCAATCGGATCATCTCGCGTCAGCGGGATGATTTGTTTTTTGCGGAAAAATCGATAGGAGGATTATCTGCGATGAATGAGCAGCAACGGCAAGCATATCTGGACCAGATCAACTATGGCCGCATTGAGCGTGTGATCGCCTACAAAAACGTGCAGTTCATCCTTGAGCATCAAAATGACACTTTGGAGCAGCTCTCGGCATACTTGCAGAGCTGCATGGAGGACATCGGGCATCCTCCGGCGCCGGTCGAGGTGATCGGTGCGGACTACATCATATATCGTTTCGGCTCATGGCAAGCCGCGATCCGATCTTTTTATGCCGGAAAAATCACAAACATCAAAAACCCGCCACATTTTCGTGACCGCAAGATCGTTCAGGATTTATGCGAGATCGAATTGAGGCGGCTTGCAGCGAAGAACGCGGCATCTTCTGAACGGGAGGTGCAGCGATGAATCCGAACAGAACGTATGAGGAAAATATGGCGGCGCTTAAAAAAGTTTTGACCCAACGCACCTATACGGCGCTGTCTCACAGGAACATCGAGTTTGTTCTGAAATATCAAAATGCGTCATTGCAGGAATTGGCTGCATATTTGCGGCGGCAGCAGGCGGAGCTGCGGCATATCCCCGGCAGGACAGAAATAATTGGCGGCGATTTTATTGAACTGCGGTTCCGCGGATGGGTAAATGCGCTTGAAGCGATCGGCGTTAGCAGAGAGCTTGCGGCAAAGCGCAGTACGCCCGCGCTGGAAAAAACGGCGCTGTTTCAGGCGGAGTTCAATACACAGCGGGAGCTAGACAAAGCAGCCAAGGCTGAAGCCAAAAAGCAAAATAAAGCCAAAGAGAAGCCACAGATTCAAGGCAAAGGCCGCCGGTTCCGCGCCGATCTTCTTCTGGATGAGAAAATTACAGGAAGAACGATGTACGCGCTTGAGTTGCAAGGGTTCAAATGCCCGCAGAATAAGAACGTGCGGAAAACGCAGGAGTTCAAAGCCGAGTACCAGCGGCAGCTCACAAAGTTCCGGCAGGAGCAGGCGGCAGAAAAGGAAGTCAAACGCGCAGCACGGCAAGCCGAACGGCAGGAACCGGCTGCGGAGGAAAGCACACAATAATTTATTTGCACAATCCGAATTGGGAACGGATTTGCACATAGACCTGATCTCATCCCCCTGAGATCAAACTGCCAGCGCGTCATCCCCTGACGCGCAGAAATCCCCGGTTCCGAATTGGGAACGCGGAACCGGGGGATCTCAAAACAAATCTACCGGGCCTTCGCCCGTCTCGAAATGATGAATCGCATCGACAACTGAATAGCCACAGCATGAGAGCATATTGTCCCGGCGAAGCGACGCGAAGAAACGAGCGCACCAACGGGCAGAAAACGCGGTCTACGTCGCGGCGGGCGGGAGCGCAGGAAGCGGTAGTGTATCTGTGGTGTGAAGCATGAATTTGTTGTTTGCAGCAGCTTTTGCTGTGACATAAAAGACCCAATGCTGATGCAGAGCTGTTCCTCGGCTGCGTCGGCTTAACCGCGAGGAACGAATTTATGCGGACAGAAAGGAAGTCAAGCATGAAAAAGATTTTCAACTCCCGCGCGCTGGCACTGATCCTTGTGCTGGCAATGGCCGTATCGCTGTTTACGCTCAGCGTATCGGCTGCAACGTCCGAGTCCTTGAGTGGACACGGCAGCAACATTTCTACCATTACTGCAACCGGCGTAAACTATGAAAGCGTCGAGTATGCAACGAGCACAGACACACACGGAACGATCTATGACTATTATCTGGCTGTTCCGGCAGAGACCGCAAACGGCACGGAGTTGACCGTGGCATTCACCCCGGCTGCCGGTGTGTCGAGCAATTTCGTTATCTCGAAGCTCGGTGCCAATGTACCGAATCCGCCTCAGGGCATCAATTACATTTATGCTGCGGCATCCAACACCTACACTGCAACGATGACCGACGGCGCAGCACTTGTGACGGCCTACGTTCACAATGATGTCAGAGGTGCGTTCAGCACATTTGACACCTATGCGTTCCATTTCTACACCTCGAAACCCGTCAGCATTTCCACCGGCGATCCTGTGTTCATCGCATGGAATGGCAATACTGGCTCTGTTGCTGGCCGCTACGGTTCCAACAAGATTCCTGGCGAATTTACGCTTTGGGTCGATACCCCGACTTCTGTGACAGTAAATGGTGTTGCGCAGTCTCCGGCACTGGAAAGTGAAACGGATGACAACTGCGGATACACGATCACAACTTCTGAAGAAAACACACTTTCCATTGTTGTGGTCGCAAAGGGCGTAACCTACACCATTTCCTGCGGCACCAAGTCCCACACCCTGGCTGGCAGCGCACCGACCTCGGTTGTGAGCTATCTGCCCCTTGGCCAGTTCGCCAATAACTCCGGCTGGGGTTATCTTGGCACGAAGTTTGTAGGCAAGACCGCACCTGAAACCACTGGCGTTTCGCTGGGTGCGTTCGGCGGCTTCATTGAGTTCAAGTTTGAAAACGGCATCACAAATGATGAAAAGAACCCCTACGGTGTTGACTTCGTGATCTACGGCAATGCGTTCAACGGCAACCCGGAGGCTGGCGCTGTGCAGGTTTCCGAGGATGGCACAACATGGTATGAGTTGGCCGGTTCCAACTACTATGATGGCAATTTCACTTACAACGCGCCGTCCAGCGGCTTCTCCAAAGCCTACTCTGGCACTCTGCGTAACACCAGTGTTATTTACACAAAAGGTTCCAGTAGAGTGTCTGCTAAACTCGGCAGCTTGAACGCGGTCGAAGTCTGCCCGGCAGCATGGTTCCCGCTGCTTACGAACTTTACTGCTTTTGACGGCAATCCAACTGGCGGCGCACATTGCGCAAGCGGTGTCTCCGTGAATCTCAGCGGCGACACGCTGACCTTTGCTGGTATTACAGCGATTGCGGATTCGGACACGACGGCTGACTATGCGTTCGGCTATGCAGACGTTACCCCGAACGGCAGCCCCGACCAGTACGGCGACGCGGTCAATCCCTACACGCCGTACACTTCCGATAAGACCGGCGGCGACGGCTTTGATCTGGAGTGGGCGGTTGATATTTCGACCGGTCTGCCTGTTGATGTGACCGGCAAGACGTTCCACTATGTGCGTGTTTACAGCGCAGTTCTGGATTTTGGCAGATTTGGCGAGACTTCGGCTGAAATCACCGGTATTTTCACCACTGCTAATAAGGCAACAACGTCTGTTGGCCGGACTGCTCTCTGCAATATAACGCTTGACGGCACAGCAATTACTGATTATACGTCCAGCACTATTGGCAATGTAACAGTATATGATACTGATGGACTAATTATTGGTGATGAAAGCACGATTGCTGTAACCGGTACTAGTTCTACTGCTAATGTTTATATCAATAATGTTAGAGCTACGGAATATACGGCAACTGAAGATGACCAAATTATAAGAGTTATTATTCAGGACGGGACTGCTGCACCGAGAATTATAATCATTAAGTAACCTTTTGGCGGCACCATCAATTTTTGATGGTGCCGCCTTTTATTAAGTTCGATACGGGATGTAATCACCATGAAAAGAATTGTGTCATTTGTATTGGCTTTAGTCTTAGTGTTTTTGATGTTGCCAATACAGGAAAGTTTTGCCGCAGATGCAACGCCTATTCTTCTATTGACAAAAGATGGCGTTTCTGACTATACTGCTCAATCAGCCGAGATTAAAATTTCAACCGCATCTTTTAATAAACTGTTTGTTATCACATTGGATTCTGATTCTCTTGAAATAACAAATAAGAGCGGTTCGACTATTGCTAAAGGAAATATCTTTTATCTGAACGGTGAGCATCCATCGGCTCATCTCAAGAACAACCAACAATTAAGTAATGCCGATTTACAATTAGCCAAAATCACCAATGCAACGATCCTAGCTAGTGTCTTGCCCGAAAACAGTTTTGATACGACTTGCACATTTTACTACTGCCTTGGCATTAAGAATTACGCTTATGTAATTCTAATTCAGATAAAAGAAAAGACATACGATAATGTAGATAAGACCAAATTAAAAGCTCAAATTGACCGCGTGACGGGAGATAATGCGGCGTTATTTTATCAAAGTGATGATCGTTTCAATGGACATGTTTCCGATGTATTGACTAGCGGAAGCTATTGGTCCTTCATGCAGAACGTCCTTGACAGAGCACAGGAGATATGCAACGGGAATAAGTATGACCAAGATGCAGTTGATAATATTACGACGGAACTCCAAACTGCAATCAGCAAACTAATACTCAAGAATAATGTTAATGCTACATTCTTATATGAGACGATCCATTCTGAGTGGCGCTGGCAACAGGGCGAGTTGAGCGATACGACCGGTACGCCGATCAGTGCAGACAACTGTACTGCCATTACATGGGATGCCTATGAGCAGGCCAAGGCTGATGGCCAAATATTGCTGGACAGCCTGTACGATAACGAGGGCAACCCTGTTGAGGGTGTCAACACAGCGGACAAGCAGGATGCAGTAGATGCCGCTGCGAAAGCCGCAGACGCGCACAAGCTGGTCAATGCTGACCTTTACAACACTGCCTATGAGAACTATCTGAGCAGCAAGGCAGAAGCCGAAGCACTGATCGAGCAATACGACCCGGCCAAGCTGAACGAAAGCGATTACAGCGCGGAGACGTGGGCGGCGTATGTCAGCGCCTACAATGTGCTCAAGGCCGATATGGAGTACCGTATCGTCCGCGGCACAACGGAAGATTACGCCATGCTGAAAGCGTTCAACGGCTACTATGCCTACAATGAAAGCGGTCAGTGGACGCACTACCCGTCACATATTGACGCGCTGAAGGACGCCCGCAAGCAGCTTGCCAGCACCAAGGACGTCACCGTTTCCTTTACCTACATCAATAACTTCTCCGCACAGTACGAGGGGTTCCGAGGGAAAGGAACTGATCTGTATGCCAACGCCAGCCTTGGCCTGACAAGCGGAAACGCCACACTCGGCGCAGCATTTGATGCGGCAGAGATCACTGTTGATAGGCACAATGACACAACGCTCCCCGGCTTGGGGACGAGCAATAATGGCGACGAGAACCCGGTATTCGCACTCTACATCAATGGCAGCCATTACGGAGATTACCGCTGGTCGGCAAAAGCAAAGTGGAACAACGTCCAGCTCCATAACGGCGACGTTGTTCGTCTAGTGCGCATCCCGCTTCAGATGTTCAACAGTGAGGATTCGTCCGGCTACGATTCTTCCAAAGTCTCGATCCTCCCTGCATCCCCCGGTTTCGGTTACTACGAGAATAGCTATGCGATGATTCATGCGACAGCTCCATCGGCAGCCGTGAAGGTTGGTGATGAAGCGGCGTTCTCCGCAACTGTTACCGGCGCATACGCAGGCGCATCCGGCAGCAAGAGCGCAGAGAACATCACGCTCTTTGTCAGCGACCCATCGGAGAAGGAAACGCTGTCGCAGCCGACGCACAAGACAACCGCTACAACGGATGCCAGCGGCAATCTGGAATACATTTTCAGAGAACCCGGCTATTATACCGTTGCTATGTTCAATGTGACGCCGGACGATATGACGTATAAGTCTATTTACGGCGAGGTCACGATTGGCGAGTATTACTCCCTGTATGCGGGTGATTACGCGATCGTCCATGTCACCAAAGCGGCAGACCTAAATGCGCTGATTACCAAGTACCGCAGCGAAAATCTCGCGGCAGCCAAAGCGTATTATGAGAGCTTCCACGACTACGATTTCACAACGGCGGACTATCGGACATTCACATCCGCATATAGCACGCTGAAATCCAATCAGAACTCCGCGACGACGTTCAAAGAGCTGATGGATTCGTTCGATACGGACTATGCAGCATTGCAGGCGGCAGGGGCAAATGCACTTGACCATGTGGCTATCATCGCCGCACTTCGGAAAGATATGTCCTATCTCCCGGACGACCTGACAACGCTGACGGCAGGCAATAAAGATTTGGTTGAAGAAATTCAGACCGCTTACGCTGCTCTGAACTCGTATCAAAAATCGTTGTTGACTGCGAACGAAAAAGCAACGCTGGAAGAATTGGCTGCGATCAAAACTGAGGAGCTTCCGGCTGTCGCTGTCGTGAATCTGGCTCTTGATGCGGATGAAAGCAAATTCCCGAAAATCACAGATGCCACTATGGGTGCGGCACAATTCGGTTACGAAAACCTGAAGTGGAAACAGACCCCGAATCCTGACGGCAGCCTGCCCTCAATGTCTGGCAACTGGTGGAGGTTCTCTGGCAACTTGCCGGAAACTGCCTTGGCTGGCGATTATGTGTTCATTCGCTATTATCTGGACACAACGGAAGAACTGTACTGGCCTGTCTGGTCGGTTGATGGTGGAAAAACGTGGTTGCGTTCCGAACCGCAAACGCTGACAAGCGTTCACGGAGTCGATTGGCCCGGATACTACCTGATTTCCTACCAGATTCCGAAAACCGCTGAGGACGGCAGCACCGTGACTTTCTCCATCAAGATGGTTTCCAAAACGAAATACCAGCAGATGTTTGAAACGCTCGATGAAGATGAAATTGCCAAGCTGAGAAATGCGGCTATCGCGGTCGTCGAATCCGCGTTCAATGCCTGCGACAAGAGCAAGTATGATGAAGCTGGCATTGCCAAGCTGGAAGATGCGCTGAAATCCGGCAAGGACGCGATCAACGCAGCAACCACGGAAGCTGCGATCAAGGACGCCCGCGATAAGGCCGTCTCAGCAATCAAGGCCGTGCCGGAAGCCGGAAAGAGCATTACAACCGGCGACATCAAGTACAACTCCGGCACAACCGTCGGCACAGTGACCGTCAGCGTGGAGAACACGACGTACAGCGCAGCTTCGTTCAATGACACCATCGTCTCCGGCGAATACGAGCTTGGCACGAATGACAGCATGATGACCGTGATCCTCAAGGCACTGGAAATTGGCGGTTATTCGTGGAACGAGTACGAAACCAAAGACGACCTGACGGCTGATTCCTACAAGACCATCTACATTGCTTCCATCCATAAAGAAGGGAAGTCTCTGTCTGAAAAGGAGGGCAGCAAGGGGTCCGGCTGGATGGGTACGCTGAACGATTGGTTCGTCAATCAGACTTTCGCCGGCTTCACAGTCAAAAACGGCGGTCTGAAATCCGGTGATGTGATCCGCGTCGTGTTTACCACCAACCTTGGCGAAGATGTCGGCAGCTCGTGGACGAACAATGAAACCACGCTGTCCAGTCTGACCTTCAGCAGCGGCGAGCTGACCCCGGCGTATGCGAAAGCGACGACCGACTATCTTCTGGTCATTCCCAGTGAGCAGGTCGGCACGCGCATCAACTATTCCGCCGCAAATAAGAATTTCCAGACCAGAGCTTATCTGAACACCTACGGCAGCGACAACGCCTACTACGCAAACGGCGACATTATGGCTGTTTCGTCTGGCGACGTGATCTATGTCGGCGTTGGTGATAAGAGCTGGCCCACCATGAACAAGGCTTCCAACTACACGACGACCCGCTACACCATCACCGTCGTGCAGAATGGCAATGCGGCAGATGTGCAGAAGCTCATTTCCAATCTTCCGTCTCCGGGCAAGCTCACGTTGGCAGATGCTTCGGATGTGCGCACGGCAAAAGCGCAGTTCGATTTACTGACCGATGAACAGAAAAAGAAAATCTCCGAAGCGCTGAAGAAGAAGCTGAACGATTGCTATACGGCCATTACGGACATGGAAGCAGCGAAGATCGTCTCTGACGCGATTGCTGCTCTGCCTGCAACGCCGACTGTTGATGACATTGGCGCAATCCGTTCCGCGGAAGAAGCCTATAACAAACTGACGGATGAGCAGAAAGGCTATCTGACACAGCGTGAGGTCGATAAGCTGAACAATGCGGTTTCCGTCGTTTCTACGCTTGAAGTCGGTTATGTAACTGGCCTGATCGCAGCCCTCCCCGCAAAGGATGCTGTGACAGCACAGGACCGCGCGAAGATTGAAGCTGCACGCACTGCGTACAACAATCTGAGCGAAGCGCAGAAAAAGCAGGTCAGCAATTATTCCAAGCTGACAGACGCCGAAGAAGCGCTTGAAAATCTCGGTAAGACCGCGATTTATGAGGAGTACCTCAACAATGTACTCGAATACGTCAAAGCGGAGACGTACAATCCGTCTCTCGGCTCGACCTATGGCGAGTGGGCGGTTCTGGCCGAAGCCAGAGGTAACGTTAGTGCATCCGTCTGGTACGACAAATATCTGAGCAATATTGCAAAAAGTGTTGCTTCGATGAACGGCAAGCTCGATAACACCAATACGCAGACCAAACATACCGAGTATTCCCGCGTCATTCTGGCGCTGACCGCGCTCGGTGAGGATGCGACGAAGTTCACCGGCTCCAACGGCACGGTTTATAACCTTGTTGAACCGCTGTTTGAGAAGAACGGCAGCACCTACCGCGTTTCCGAGCAGGGCAACAACGGCACGGCATTTGCACTGATTGCACTGGATTCCGGCAACTATTACGACAATGCGACCGGCACAACTGCACGCAATGCGTGGATCAATAGCTTGCTTGACGCGCAGATCAGCGATGGCTCTTGGGGCATCGATGCAGATTTCCCCGGCTCCAACGTTGATATGACGGCAATGGTCGTACAGGCATTGGCTCCGTATTGCAGCACAAATGCCAACGTCAAAGATGCGGTAGATAAGGCGGTGAAATGGCTGTCTGCTGAATACCAGAAAACCGGCGATTATGACAGCTCCGAATCCGCCGCACAGGTCATTGTCGCGCTGTCCGCACTGAACATCGACGCAAAGATAGACAGCAGATTCCAGCATAACGGCATCAGCGTTTTGTCCAACTTCCTGAGCTATGCGGACCCCAACTCCAAGGGCTTCCTGCACGACAAGCAGCCGAACAGCACGGTCAATCAGATGGCATCCGAGCAGGCGGCCTACACGCTCGTTGCGTATGACCGCTATGTAAACGGAAGCAAGCGACTGTACGATATGTCCGACGTGACAAAACGCGAGAACGCGGATGCACAGGCTGTTATCGACATGATCAACCAGATTGGCTATGTCGATGAATCCAGCTATAACGCGATTGCGGAAGCGCGCAATGCCTACAACAAGCTCTCTGCTGCTGACAAGGCAAAGGTAGAAAACTACAATACCCTGACCGCTGCCGAAACTTCGTACAAGGCAATTCTGAAGCAGAAGCAGATAGATCAGTACAAGGCATTGAAAGCGCACTATGATGATCTTCTGAACGACAAAACCAAGAAGTACGGTACCGCCGCAAAGAAGAAACTCGCAAGCATTCTCCAGCAGGCACAGACGGATATGAACGCTGCGGAATCCTGCGAGCGTGTCACGGCCATCTATGAAAAAGCTATTACTGATCTCGATGCTGTAAAACCGGGTGATATTGAAGTCACATTCCGTCTCATCGGCGCGCTCGAAGCAACGCAGGATGTTGACCTGACAAAGGACAGCTACCTGCCCGAATACGTCACATGGGTTCCCACCAAAACGTATGCGCTGCAAGAGAACGCTACGGTTTTTGACCTCTTTACCGAAGCCATGAGCGATGCAGGCTTGCGCTACATCGGTGCGGAAAGCAACTATGTCAGCACCATCTATGCCCCGTCCTGCCTTGGCGGATACGCCTTGAGCGAGTTCACCAACGGCAAGAAATCTGGCTGGATGTATACCGTCAACGGTAAGCACCCGAATCAGGGCTTGAAGAATTGGACACTGAACGACGGCGATGTAGTCATTTGGCACTATGTCAATGACTATAGCTGTGAAGTTGCCGACTGGTTCAACGATTCTCAGTATCCGTCTCTTGGCGACGGCAGCTACTACAACAGCTGGCTCCGCGCTGCGGACATCAGCCCCGAACAGTATGTCAATGAGCTGCTGGGCAAGATTTTGAAGGTTGGCAAGAACGGCACGGTCGAGCCAAAGCTGACATTCCAGCATATCGGCAAGTCTGTCACCTTCACATTCAAGCCGGATACCGGTTACAAGGTCAAGGACGTCAAGGTCAACGGCAAGTCTGTCGGCGCAGTCAAGACCTATACCATTGACAAGCTCACGGTATCGACCAGAATCGAAGTTGAGTTTGCGGATGGCAAGCTGCCGTTCACAGACGTACATGAAACCGATTGGTTCTACAATGATGTTCTGTTCGTCTATGAGGAAGGCTTGTTTGCCGGAACGAGCGATACGACGTTCTCTCCGAATGCAGCCATGACCCGCGCGATGCTCGTCACGGTTCTGTATCGACTGGAGGGTGAACCTGCCGTAAGCGGCAGAAGCGGATTCTCCGATGTGACGTTCAACAGCTACTATGAGGACGCTGTGACGTGGGCAGCCGACAACGGCATCGTCAACGGCACCAGCATCACGACGTTCTCTCCGAACGCAAATGTCACCCGTGAACAGATGGCGGCAATTCTGTACCGCTATGCGCAGTACAAGAAGTACAATACCGCCGCAAGCTCCAGCTTGAATGGCTTTACAGACCAAGCAAGCGTGTCCGGCTATGCCACGGCTTCGCTGGAATGGGCTGTTGCCGAAAAGCTGGTCAACGGCAGTGCAGGTAAGCTCATGCCGACCGGCAACGCCACCCGCGCACAGGTTGCAGCCATTCTCCACCGCTTTGTGGAAAATGTAGCGACCACCAAATAACACCTTGCAGCACAGGACTGCCCCCTTTGGGGGGCAGCCCTGATTGCCGCATTTATAGGGGGAAATACAAATGAGAAGAACCAAACGAATTGCATGGATTCTGACCCTCGCGATCCTTTTGACGCTGACGGTTCCCGCGTTGGCGGCGTCCGGCGTCCAGAATGAAGTACAAGGCAGCGCCGCCTATATGGTGTCCGCTGTCAAAGCGCCGGAGGTCGGTTCCATTGGCGGCGAATGGGCAATTATCGGTCTTGCCCGTTCCGGTTACGCTGTTCCCGCAAATTACTACGAAGATTACTATGCGCGCGTCGAGAAGTACGTCAAGAACTGCTCCGGCGTGCTGCATGAAAGAAAATACACCGAGTATTCCCGCGTCATCCTCGCTCTGACTGCCATTGGCCGCGATCCGTCCAAGGTCGCGGGCTACAACCTTTTAATGCCGCTGGGCGATTTTGAAAAGACCATCTGGCAGGGTCTGAACGGCCCCATTTGGGCATTGATCGCGCTGGATTCCGGCAATTACGAGATTCCCAAAAATCCCGCCGCAAAAACGCAGGCAACCCGGCAACTCTACATCGATGAAATTCTGAATAGCCAGATGAAAGACGGCGGCTGGAGTCTGACCGGCACCGGAGATTCCGACGTGGACATTTCCGCAATGGCATTGCAGGCACTTGCAAAATATCAGGATCAGAAAGCGGTCAAAACCGCGACAGACAAGGCTCTGACCTACCTTTCCAAAGCGCAGGACAGCAAGGGCGGCTACGCATCGTGGGGCACGACCAACGTCGAATCCGTCGCGCAGGTCGTGGTCGCGCTCTGTGAGCTGGGGGTTTCTCTGGACGACAGCCGCTTTGTGAAAAGCGGTCACACGCTGACGGAAAATCTTCTCTCGTTCCGGCAGTCTAACGGCGGCTTCTATCACGTCCTCGACGGTTCGGACGGCAACAATCAAATGTCCTCGGAACAGGGGTTCTATGCCCTCGTTGCTATTGACCGCGCAGCAAACGGTCAAAACAGTCTGTACCGCATGAGCGACGTGGCGAAGAACACCTCAAAACCCGCCACGAGCGTCAGCAAGGGCAATGTAGACGCTTCTGTGAGTGTCCCCGGTGTGACCGCCCCCGGTACAACGTTCTCGGACATCAAGAATCACGCAAACAAAGCTGCTATCGAAGAACTTGCCTCGCGCGGCATCATCAATGGCATGGGCAAGGGCACGTTTGCCCCGAATAAGACCATGACCCGCGCGGAATTTGCCGCTATCGTCACACGCGCCCTCGGTCTGGCGGCAAAGGACACGAAAGCCTTTACGGACGTTCCCAGCTCCAAATGGTACGCCGGTTACATCGGCA
>ERZ836939.2779-NODE-2779-length-16158-cov-2.758554_pt1 | contig 16158 bp, 13 predicted proteins | sample MGYA00519912_ERZ836939 | MGnify/ENA primary metagenome ERZ836939 (study PRJEB31850, sample SAMEA3708810) | human gut metagenome | biome: human gut; feature: human-associated habitat; material: faeces | place: China | collected 2014 ... | reverse complement strand
GGAGATCGTAGCCGGTGGCCGCAAACATGATCGGCACCGCCGCCACAAACGAATATTCCGCGGCAAGAGCGCGCTTCTCGCCAAGCAGCATCCCGCCCATAATCGTAGAGCCGGAGCGGGAAAAACCCGGCCACAACGCCATGCACTGGCAAAGGCCGATGCCGAGCGCCAGTTTGGGCGTCACCTCGTCGATACTGGAATACTTGGGCGGGCGCTTCGCACAGTAGCTTTCCACAAAAAGCATCAGCAAGCCGCCGACAGCAAGCGAAAGCGACACGCTAAAGGGGGTGAAAAGCTGCTTGATGTACGAATGGAAGAGCAAACCCAAAACCGACGGCGGCAACGTCGTCAGAAAAAGGAGCCAGATCCCCCTCAACCCGGCAAAAGGTTTCGGGGCTGACGTTTGCACCCGGCCGGGCAGCAGCAACCCCATGAAACGGTCCCAATACACCATCAGTACGGCGAAAATGGAACCAAGCTGGATGGCGACCTCAAATGTGCTGGCCTTCGGGCCCGTGAACCCAAGCAGGTCTCCAGCAATGACCAAATGCCCCGAAGAAGAGACCGGCAGGAATTCGGTCAATCCCTGCACAGCCCCCATGATGAGGCCGGTAGAAAACCAATCCATGTGCTACTCGCAGGCGTTACACGGCGTTATGGCTCTGGCGGCGAAAGCGACGGCCTCACGGTACAGATGGGGCGGCGCGTACGGCGTGAGGACACGGGTACGGTTGGCACCGACCACCAGCGACATGAGAATCTGGGCCGTTTCCTTCACGAGCAGCTCGCGGATGGAACCGTCTTCAATGCCCCGCCACAACTGCTGTTCCAACAGTTTGTGAATGTCGTTGAACTTTTCGAACATCAACTCGCGGTCGTCGGTCGTCTTCATGTCGCTGTAAGGCGAACAGCGCACAAGGACAAGCCAGTTGGAGTCGGGATCAATCGAAAAATCGAGATACGCCTTGCAGAAATTCAACACGCTCTCGCGGCCATTCTTGCCTTCGTCGCACGCCCGCTGCAAAACTTCATGAAAGCGTTCGAGGACGTCCATGCCTGCGGCAAGAAAAAGCTTTTCCTTGTTTCCATAATGATGGGTCAACAACCCGAGAGCCACTCCCGCACGTTCGGAAATCTTCTTGAACGTGGTTTCGGTATAGCCGCATTCGCCAAAAAGTTCCTTCGCGGCCTTCAGCAAGGCCTCCTTCTTCGTCATGGCCATATGATCCCCCCAAAAAACATGATCAAGAAACAACGCTGTTTAGTTGCGCAACCAACAGACTATGCTACAGGATTCCGCTCGTCAACGGAAAAGTATGCCTCGTGTGAGCGGCGTTCTTATACTGTTCAAAAAAGAATTGCATCCTTTTTTTCATACAGCGGAAAAAGGAAGCGGTATTCACTCCTTCCCGGAAGAAACCGGATAGACGCACCATACGAGCGCACCGATGACCAGCGCCACGCCGATCCCCATCGCATACGGCCCGCGCCATCCTATATATGCCCAGCCGATCCCGAAAAACAGCGGCGAAAGGCTTTGGCTAAGCCGCAGCACCGTACCGTTCATAGCCATGACGATGGCCCTGTTGCGCGTTGGGGCAAGCGTGGTCATACGGGCGTTCAGCAAGGGGAACGTCAGCCCCTGCGCCACTCCGCCGATGAAAATGGGCAAGGTCAGCCACCAGAGCGAGGACACGGCGTCGGGAAGAACAAGCATGAGCGTTTGAGCCACGACGTAGCAGCACGTAGCGCTCAGCATCAAACGGCGGTGCGAGTATTTCCGCCCGAGCCACGCCAGATTCATGGCAATGGCCGCCGTACCCAGCGAAGCCACGGTAAAGACGGCTCCGATATGGGAAGGGGTTGCTTTATATAATAGGTCGGCGAGCAGAGGGAAATAGGTGATGGTAGGCCCGTAAAGAATGCAGAAACAGAGAAAAGTCAGCCCGAAAAGCCCGATTGCGGCGGAGTGGAAAATGATGGAACGGCTATCCCGCGCGTACTGTTTCCAATCCATGCCGGTATGCGGGCGCTCCAGCGGGACACTCAGGGCAAGCAGCCCCACCGGCAGCGCGGCCAGGGAAATCCAGAACGGCCACCTCCAGTCCATCTCACCGAGGAAACCGCCGATGGCCGGGTACAACGCGGTGCCGAAGCTGATCGTGGCACCGACCATGCCCATGACTTTGGGGCGATCCGCTTCCTTATAGAAATCACCTACCAGCGTCCCGTACAAGATCCCCAAAGGTGCGGCCCCCAGCCCTTGTATGGCTCGCCATGCCAGCAGGTTCTCGAACGAATCGGAAAAAGCGCACCCCATTCCCCCACAGGCGAACAGCAGCAGCCCCGGCAGCAACACGGCCTTGCGTCCGAAACGGTCGGCAAGCACGCCCGCCACCGGCGTCATAAACGCGCTCGGCAGCGTAAAGCAGGTGATCAGAAGCGCCACCCCTGCGGCGTCCTGATGAAAAACGGCCCCCAGCTTAGGCAGAATAGGCAACGTGATCGAGACGCCCATAACCCCCATGAGGGCCACGCACAGCACAAGAACCAGCCCCGCAAGACTGACGGGGCGGGATTGCCCCTCTTGAGATGCCTCGCCGGGCAGCCCGTCCTTTGTCACGTGTCCTCCTCATCGTTACGGGTGGATTCTCCGAATTCGCCGCTACGGATTTGGAGAGCCGATATGGTCGCAGTGTGCTTCAATCCCGCCAGCCAGACAACCTTTTTCCAAGGTTGATCTTCTGGCGGTTCCAAAGATAGCGAATAGAACGCATTACAGGGTGCAACGTCTCCCGCCGATTCCGCTCACGCGCTTCCTCAAGCAATGAGATCCACTTTTGCGTCAGCATGTTCACGTCAAAGGCTTGCGCCCGCTTCGCGCCGTGTTCCGTCATCCTCCGGTATAAACCAGATTCCTGTTGCAGACGATCAATGGAGTCCAGCACGGCCTCGGCCGAGGCTGCCTCCAGAAAATCCAGCGGGGAGGTACGCAATTCCCTGTAGGCCGGTTCCGGGCCAAGTAGAGCGGGTACGCCCGCTTTCCATGCGTTGATCAGCTTGGATGCCGGTTTGGTTGCCAGCACAACAGGAGGGCAATCACGGATTGCCAGCACGGCATCCACATGCTGGTAATCGTGCCATTCCCCCTGGAAACGGTTGACGAAGCGGACCCCCCGCTGCCGCAGGGCATCCTGAAAGGCACCGGTCTTCACGAACTGCGGTTCATATTGATCGCTGCCGAAGTAAGCAATCGTTTCAAGGCGATCTCCCCGTGCGGGATCTCGTGGAATCAAACCCGGCTGGGGCCAATGCGGCATCGTCCGCCGCAGCCCCGTCTCCCCCATCAACCCGTTCTGCATAACGGTCATATCGGATAACGCGGGGCGGGGCCGGTCCGCTTGCGCGACAACGGCAAAACACCGGTGAACTCCCTGTGCAGGGGTCGCATCATCCCAATGGAAAACGCACACGGCATTGTCGACAGATCTGCAGCTTAATACGGGGTCAAAGGGGCAATCAACAGCGCATAGCCGCGCCCATGTCAGTATTATCCAGCAGTCCCGTCCGGAAATGATCCGTTCCGGGCATTCGTCCGGAGCAAAGGGGCGAGGCTCGGAAACAAGCTCAGGCCACTTCTTGAAAAGATGTTTCTCATTGACGACAAAGTATATTTTCTCTCGCGGACAAGCACGGGACGACATGGGCGGCTCACTCCACCGCGTGATATTCACAGCGGATTGTTTGAGATATGAAGAACGTATTTTTCATTATACCATAGAATAAAGTAAGATATATCTTTATATTGTTTACTTGACCAAACAGCGGCTTGCCAAAACAAAAACGTTCCTGCCTGACGGCATCCAATCAATATTTTTTCTACATAATCGTCCATAATAACTTGCGCAATTCTTTTTTTGATATGGCACACAATTTGTGACTCTTCGATCAAACAGTCGACAATGCTTGCACTAACGGGAAAAACACCACATACTATAGGGTAACTTTTGGGGAAGGTTTCTTTTCTTCTTTCACAATTCTGTCCAAGGTAAAGGAGTCATTATGTCCGTTGAACTGCTTGCTATGGTAGCGGTTCTGCCCATTTTGGTGGCGCTCATCCTTATGGTCGGCATGAGATGGCCCGCAACGAAAGCGATGCCGCTCGCGTGGCTTGTCTGCGCCGTCAGCGGCATCCTTGTCTGGGGGTTGAGCCCCGGATATGTTGCCGCTCTGACGTTGCAGGGCATCGTCACCGCCATCGGCGTTCTCATCATCGTTTTCGGCGCCATCCTGATTCTCTTCACGTTGGAGAAGAGCGGCGGCATGGAAACCATCCAGTACGGGATGCAGAACATCAGCCGCGACAAGCGCGTTCAGGCGATCATCATAGGATACATGTTTGCCGCCTTCATCGAAGGCGCGGCCGGTTTCGGCACCCCCGCGGCGCTCGCCGCCCCACTCCTGCTGGCCCTCGGTTTTCCCGCCATGGCCGCGGCCATCATCTGCCTTGTGTTCAACAGCTTCCCCGTAAGCTTCGGTGCGGTGGGCACTCCCATCGTCATGGGCCTCTCCCCGCTCAAACCCATCCTTGACGCGGGCGTCGCCGACGGCGGCATGACCTATGCGGCGTTCTGCAAAATCGTGGGCGAATACTGCACGATGATGCACATCCCCATGGCTTTCATCCTGCCTGTTTTCATGCTTGGCTTCATGACCCGTTTCTACGGCCCCAACCGTACGTGGTCCGAAGGCTTCTCCGCGTGGAAATACTGCATCTTCGCCGGCGTCTGCTTCTCCGTCCCCTACTTCATCGTTGCGTGGACCCTTGGACCCGAACTGCCTTCCCTCATCGGCGGCCTCATCGGCCTCGGCATCCTCATTTACGGCACCAAGCGGGGCTTCTGCGTTCCCGAAACCACCTGGGACTTCGGCCCGCATGAAAAGTGGGACGCCTCCTGGACCGGCAGCATCGCCGCCAGCGGCAAGACCGAATTCCATCCCCACATGACCCAGTTCCGCGCGTGGCTGCCCTACGCCATCATCGGCCTCATCCTCGTGCTGACCCGTATCCCGGAACTCGGCCTCAAGGCGTGGCTCGCCTCCTTCAAGCTCAGCTTCGTCGATATCCTCGGCTATCAGGGCGTGAGCGCCTCCATCGACTACCTGTTCCTGCCCGGCACGATTCCCTTTACGCTGGTCGCCATCCTGACCATCGGCCTCCACAGCATGAAGGCCAACGACGTGAAGGACGCATGGACCACCACCTTCGCCAAGATGAAGGCCCCGACCATCGCGCTGTTCGCCGCCGTGGCGCTGGTGTCCATCTTCCGTGGCTCCGGCGTGAACGACGCGGGCATGGACTCCATGCCGCTCGCCCTCGCCAAGACCCTCGCCGCCCTCACCGGTGAAGCCTGGCCCGCCCTCGCTTCCTACGTCGGCGGCCTCGGCGCCTTCATTACCGGCTCCAACACCGTGTCCGACCTGCTCTTCGCCCAGTTCCAGTGGGATATGGCCACGCAGCTGAAGCTCTCCAAGGAAATCATCGTTGCCGCTCAGGCCGTCGGCGGCGGCATGGGCAACATGATCTGCATCCACAACGTCGTGGCCGTCTGCGCCGTTGTGGGCCTCTCCGGCAGCGAGGGCATGATCATCAAGAAGACCTTCTGGCCCTTCCTGCTCTACGGCATCATTGTCGGCATCATCGCCTGCGGGCTCGTTTTCTAGAATGGTATAGAACCATTGAGGAATGGAGGGAAAAACGTTTCTCCGGAAACGTTTTCCCTCCCTTCCCCAAACCTGCGGCGCGGAGCCCATCCCTCCTTTACCAAAGTCTTTCGCGCTCATCGAACTCTGATTACAACATTCTCCGTATGAAAAGGCCGCCCGAAATGTTTCGAGCGGCCTTTTCCGAAATGGATGGGGACCCTCAAGCGGTACGCTCTTCGGACTTAAGGCGGCCTGGCCGTTCCGCCAACAGCCCAAAGCCATAACCGAGCGCCGCATCGGCGGAATTCAAAACCAAAAGGGGAACCTTCCTTCCGAAAGATTCCCCCAGTGGCATCGATTCTTTTCCCCTACGAAATCTTGCTTCCCGGCGCGACATCCCCACCGGGGGCGAGGAGGGTCAGCTTGCCGTCCGGGGCTTCCGCGGTCAGGATCATGCCCGCGGACACGAGCCCGCGGATCTTGCGCGACGCGAGATTGGCGACCACGCACACCTGACGGCCCACGAGGGTTTCCGGCTCAAAGTGTTCGGCAATGCCCGACAGGATCTGACGCGGTTCGGCTTCGCCAAGATCGATCTTGAAGCACAGCAGCTTGTCGGCTTTGGGCACCCGGCCCGCTTCGAGGATCGTGCCCACGCGCAGCTCAAGCTTCTGGAAGTCGGCGTATTCGGCCACTCCGGGAACAGACATTTCGGCGGGCGCCGAAGCAGGCGCGGCTTTGGCTTCCTTCTCTTTGGCGGGCTTCTTCTGCTTCGCCTTCTTGTCTTCCTTCATCTCTTCCGGGATTTCCAAGCGCGGGAACAGGTTGGACGCGGACGCGATCACGCTGCCCGTCGCAAGGCATTCCCAAACGCCCTCTTCATCGTTGACGTTCCCGGCGGGCGCGACGCCGAAACGCTCGGACGCGGGCAAGGGCTGGCCGAGCTGCTCAAGCAGAGCCGCCGCCGTGCCCGGCATGACCGGCCACAGGCAGAGCGCCACCTTGCGCATACATTCGAGCAGCAACCGGATGACCGTACCGAGGCGGGCCGTATCGCCCTGCTTGAAAAGCGTCCACGGGGCCTGAGAATCCACATACTTGTTGAGGGCGCGCACGAGATCCCACAGCGCGTCGAGTCCCTGCGAGAAACGGATGTTGCCGAACAGCTGCACGTAGTTGCGGCGGGAGTTCTCCGCAAGTTCGATGAGCGCCTTGTCGTCCTCGGCCAGTTCGCCCATCGGCGGAACCTTGCTCTCGAAATACTTGGCGTTCATGGACAGCACGCGGCTGAACAGGTTGCCGAGGTCATTGGCGAGATCGGCATTGAAGCGGGTGATCAGCGCCTCTTCGGAGAAGCTGGCGTCCGAACCGAACTGCATGTCGCGCAACAGGAAATACCGGAACGCATCCAGCCCGTAATGTTCCGCCATTTTGATGGGCTCGACCACGTTGCCGAGCGACTTGGACATCTTGGTGTCCTTGATGAGCCAATAGCCGTGCACGTTGAGGTGCTTGTACAGCGGCACCCCGGCGGATTTCAGCATGGTGGGCCAGAACACGCCGTGCGGCTTCAATATATCCTTGGCGACGAGGTGCTCGCCGGGCCAGTACGCGGCATACTTGTCGCCGTCGGGCCAGCCGAGGGCGGAAATATAGTTGAGCAGCGCGTCAAACCACACGTAACAGACGTAATCCTTGTCGAACGGCAACTCGATGCCCCATTCGAGGCGGGTTTTCGGACGCGAAATGCACAGGTCTTCCAGCGCGCCGCTTTCGATCATCGACAGCACTTCGTTGCGGTAGCGCTCGGGACGGATGAAGTCGGGATTTTCGCGGATATGCCCGGCAAGCCACGGCAGGTACTTGGACATGCGAAAGAAGTAGTTCTTCTCCTGAATGAAGTCCGGCTTGGTCAGGTGCTGCGGGCACAGGCCGTTTTCCAGTTCCTTTTCGGTGTAGAAACGCTCGCAGCCCGTGCAGTAATGCCCGCCGTGCTCGCCGAAATAGATGTCGCCGTTGTCGTACACCTTCTGGAGAAACGCCTGCACGCGGGCCTTGTGATCGGCATCCGTCGTACGGATGAACTGATCGTGCTTGATGCCGAGCTTGGGCCACAGGGCCTGGAACTGGCCGCTGATGCCGTCCACGAATTCCTGCGGGGTCTGCCCGGCCGCTTCGGCGGCCTTGACGATCTTGTCGCCGTGCTCGTCCGTGCCGGTCAGGAACCACGTATCCTCGCCGAGCAGCGTATGGAAACGGCGCAGGCTGTCCGCAACGATGGTCGTATAGGCGTGCCCAAGGTGCGGGCGGGCGTTCACGTAATAAATCGGTGTCGTAATGTAAAACGTGGAGGACACGGGAAAGCTCCTTTCATGGTGTTCCGTATATGCCGACCGTAAACCGTCCCGTCTACAGCCGTTTCTGGCTCATCGCACCCTTCCCCGCCGGAACGGGCTCCGCCGCACGGCCTCCCCTCCGGCCAAACGCCTTTGGGGGATGATGGAAGGGGGCGGGAGAAGGAGAAGGGTTCTTTCTCCAGAAAGGCCCCTTCTCGCTCCCTCGTCTCTATCTCTTCCGCTTGCGCTTGCGCTTGGGGCGGAGCCCCTCTTCAAGCGTTTCCATCTCGCCGTCATTGAGCCCGCCGAGATCGTCAACAAGCTCGTCGGATTCGTCGCCAAACGCCTCGTCGATGGTGTCCGGGTCGGCCATGACCACCATCAGCTCGTCATGCGGACGGGGCGACGAGGGCTTGTTCTCCGGCTTCGCATCGGGCTTCCCTTCCGGGCGCGGCGGCGCGTCGGGACGCCGGGGATCGAGCGCCTGCCACTCGTCGAGCGTCAGCTCAAGCTCCTCGTTCGTATCCGTCAGCAAGGCCACGCTGTTGCGGAACATGTTGGCGCGCAACACTTTCATGGGGCCTTTGTTGGTCTGATACCGCTTCCCGAGGCGCGGGCAGCTGCTGTGGAAAATATCGTAGTTCTCCTGCTCATAGCTGAGGCAGCACAGGAGGCGCCCGCAGATGCCCGAAATCTTGGACGGGTTCAGGAACAGGTTCTGTTCCTTCGCCATTTTGATGGTCACTGGCACGAACTTGCGCAGGAACCGGCGGCAGCAGCACACCATGCCGCAGCTCCCCACCGCGCCGAGCATCTGCGTCTCATGCCGGACGCCGATCTGGCGCAGTTCGATGCGGGTGTGGTACTCGCGCACCAGATCCTTTACCAGTTCACGAAAGTCGATCCGGGTCGGGGCGGTAAAGTAAAACACCAGCTTGCTGCGATCAAACAGGACCTCCACATCGACAAGCTTCATGTCGAGCTGGCGTTCCCGGATGCGCGATTCACAGAACTTGTGCGCGGAGTACGTCAGGGTATCGTTCTCTTCGGCGACGATCTGATCCTCGTCGGTCACCTTGCGCAGGACATCGCGCACACCATCCAGAGGAAGATCCTCAGGAAGGCGATCCACAATGTTCATGACCGTGGCGATGCCGAGGCCCTGACCGGTTTCCGCAAGTACGCGATCCCCTCTGTCTACAAAGGGGTCCTCACAGTAGAAAAAATATATTTGTCCGTAATGACTGAATTTTATACCGATTATGCGCTTCATGTAGGTGCGTTGTCCGCCGCGGGGCGAACCGGGTAAGAAGGATGGAAATAGATCCCTTTCTTTTCCGTCATTCCAGAGGCTGTGTCAATCACCCGACAGCGCTGGATTTTGAAGCCGCGCTACGGTATGCAACAGGTTCCTTGTTCCCTCACCAACCCACGGAGGCGTCATGCTCGACCGCGAACAGGCTTTGGCCCTTTTGAACGAACTCGGCCCCGAAAAACATCTCATCCAGCACGCGCTGGCCTCGGAAGCGGTCATGCGCGCCCTTGCCCGGCATTTGGGCGAGGACGAGGAAGTCTGGGGCCTGACCGGGCTGCTGCACGATCTCGACTATCCCCTCACCCATGAGGACCCCGCCAAACACGGCCTCGTCGGAGCCGAACGCATCGGCGACCGCCTGCCCGAAGAAGCCCTGCACGCCATCCGCGCCCACAACGGCGAGATGACCGGCGTGGCTCCCTCCTCCGCCTTCGACTACGCCCTGCGCTGCGGGGAAACCGTGACCGGGCTTGTGGTCACGGCGTGCGCCCCACGGGCATGGAAGGTATGCAGGCCTCCAGCCTCAAGAAAAAAATGAAGGATAAAGCGTTTGCCGCCAGCGTCAACCGTGACTGTATCCGGCAGTGCTCGGAGCTGGGGCTTGAACTCGGCGACTTCCTCACCCTCGCCATCGGGGCGATGGCGGAAATCGACGAGGAGCTCGGGCTGAGGAAATAGGCGGCCCGGCCTTCCCCGACGGCGGGGCGTACGCACGCCCCCTGCCATCGGGGCCCCGCGCAGGCACGGCACATTCCGGCACGCGGATACCCTGCGGCGCAGTCATCCACGGGGCACCGCGCAGAAACCGCACATATTCTCCAACGGACGAACCATGAAAATCCGTACGGTCTGCACCTGTCCTCTGGAAATCGTCCACGACATCATGAGAGGCAAGTGGAAAACGATCATCGTGTTCCAGCTGCGGAACGGCGGCATGGGGCTGGCGGAACTGGAACGCGGCATTGAAGGCATCACGCAGAAAATGCTGTTGCAACATCTGGGGGAACTCAGGGCGTTCGGGCTGATCGGCAAGATCGAACCGGACGGATACCCGTTGCGCGTGACCTACTTCCTCACAGAGCGAGGGGAAAAGCTGTTGCGGGCCGTGCGGATCATGCAGGATATCGGCGTGGAATACATGCTGGAGAACGGGCAGGCCGGCATTTTGGAGCGCAAGGGCATCATCCCTGCCGCCGAGGGCATACCCACAAAAAAGTAACTACTGTACTTTCCGCCACATGCCGCTATCGTGGGCACAACACCCGGAGGTACGGCATGAATACGGCACTTCTCTTGATCGACATCCAGAACGACTATTTCCCCGGCGGCGCTTGGGAACTGTCCCACGCGGACGAGGCCGCCGCACAGGCCCAGCTGGCGCTGGGGCGTTTCCGCGAACAACACAGGCCCGTTTTCCACGTCCGGCATATCAACACCCGTCCCGGCGCGGCCTTCTTCCTGCCGGATACGCCCGGTTCCGAGATACACGGCGCGGTCAAGCCGCTGGACGGCGAGCCCGCCATCATCAAACACGCGCCGGACGCTTTTTTCCAAACGGATCTCCACGACGCCCTCAGCCGGGCGGGCATACGGAAACTCGTCGTCTCCGGAATGATGAGCCACATGTGCATCGACACGAGCGTACGGGCCGCCCGAAACCACGGCTACGACATCACGCTCCTGCATGACGCCTGCGCCACGCGGGATCTGTCATGGAACGGGAAAACCATCCCCGCCGCAACGGTACACGAAGCATTCATGGCGGCCCTGCACGGGGCTTTCGCCGACGTACGGACGACCGAGGATTTCCTCCCGTCCCTTCCCGCATAACCGGAGCCTCTTCCGCATAATCGCCGCCGCAATACGGCAATGACGCCACATAAGGCTATTTTTGGGAAAATAGCATACCACCGCGAGACGGCGAGGGCCTCGGACAACCGCCACCCCGCCGCCTGAACAGCGAATACTCTGATGCGGTGAAGTCGCCCCATGCCCGCACAAAAAAGAGGGGCTTCCACGGAAGCCCCTCTTTTTTGTGCCGTAATCAAAACAATCAGCAGTTCCTGTTGCAGTGGAACTCGTCATCCATCCAGTATTCTAGAGGCATGGCTTTCTTCATGTTTTCGATGAGGGCCTTTTCCTTTTCGGAGTCCATCGCATGGAGACGGATATAGACGTGGCTGGTCCCTTCCTGCGTCTTGCCGCGCGAGGGGAGCACGGAAAGGACGTTGCCGCCGTTCTGGCTGATGGCCTCGAAAATCGGGGTCAGCACACCGGGCTTGTCGGGAAGCATGAAGGCAAGCTGAAGGCCGCCCTTGCTCGCCCCGCAGAAGTCCACCAGCACTCTGAAGATGTCATGATCGGTGATGATCCCTACGAGTTCCCCGGAACCATCGACCACGGGCAGGCCGCCGATGCCCTTGTTTTCCATGAGCAGGGCGGCGGCGTCCACGGCGTCGGTGTCATAGACCGTGACCGGATCGCTGGTCATGATGTCTTTCACCTTCACTTCGGAAAGGAGATAATACAGCTCGTGCATATCGAGCGTCGTCGCCTTGGAAGGAGAGGCGGCCCGGATGTCCCTGTCGGAAACGATGCCTACCACATGCTTCCCGTCAAGGACGGGAAGACGCCGGATATTATGATCCTTCATCAACTTCGACGCTTTCAGCATGGATGTGTCAGGGGTCACGGTGATGACGTCCTTGGTCATCCACTCACGAATCAGCATGGGAACCTCCTTGCGAGACAATCCGAGAGTTACAAGGGTTAAGGGGGCGCTCTTCGAGCAAGCCTTAATCTACACGAATTCCCGCCTTCACACAATGCCGGGAGACGGAAGAATACACACTGGCCTCGCCCCGGAAAGCATGGTATCCGACCCTCATGATACCTTCCGATCTGATGCCGTTCTGGCTGACGCTGGGCCGCCCGCTCACCCGGCTTTTGTTCGCCATGTGCATTGGCCTGCTCATCGCCAATATCGTTGAAGCGCTGCGCTGGACACAGCCTCTCGCCCGCCTTTCCGCGCCGCTGGTGCGGCTCGCCCGGCTGCGCGAAGCCGCCGGGGCGTCCTTTTCCATGGCCTTCTTCTCCCCCGCCGCCGCCAACGCCCTGCTGTCCGACAGCCACGCCAAGGGCGAAATCAGCCTGCGCGAGCTCGTGCTCGCCAATCTGTTCAACAGCCTGCCCGCCTACATGGTCCATCTGCCGACCATGCTGTTCATGCTCTGGCCCGTGCTCGGCGCTCCCGCCCTTATCTATACGGGGCTGACCCTCGCGGCGGCCGCGCTGCGGACCCTGTTCACGGTGGGCCTCGGGCATTTCCTCCTGCCGCCCCTTCATGGCGAGAGCTGTATCGAGTGCCGGAAAAAGTCACCCTCAAGAGCGCCGCGCTCAAGGCATGGAAACGGTTCCGCCGCCGCCTGCCCAAGCTCGTCATGTTCACCATCCCCGTGTACGTCGCCATGTACCTGATGCAGCACTACGGTCTGTTCCGCACCGCCGAGGCGTGGCTTTCCGACCATACCCCGTGGCTCGGGTTCATCCGGCCCGAGGCGCTCGGCATCGTGCTCCTGAGCCTCGCCGCCGAAATCGGCGCCTCCCTGTCCGCCGCGGGTTCCGCCCTGCATATGGGCGGGCTCACCCCCCCGGAAGTCATCATCGCCCTGCTCGTCGGCAACATCCTCTCCACCCCCATGCGGACCGTCCGTCACCAGTTCCCGGCCTATGCCGGGTACTACAGCCCCGGCCTGGCCTTCAAGCTCATCTTCTACAATCAGCTCCTGAGGACCATCACCATGATCGGCGTGACATGGGCCTATTGGCTATGCGCCATCGCCTGAGGGACCCGCTTCCCCGCCTTCTTCAAGGGCTCCGGAAGCATAAATGCAGCCCGTATCCGGATGCGGCACCCCAAGCGGCTCCTTTGCCCAAAATTTGAAAGAAAGAAATCCATAGGTTACCGCTTTCGAAATTTTCTTGCAAAAAAAGCTTGCCAAGTTTCTCAATCTCGCTTATTAAATGTCCTCGCTGCTGCGGTAGCACTTATGGCAAGGTAGCTCAGTTGGTCAGAGCATACGGTTCATACCCGTAGTGTCGAGAGTTCAAATCTCCCCCTTGCTACCAGATGACAATGGCGGTTCCGGATGAACATCCGGGACCGCTTCGTCGTTTCAGGGTATTCGATGTTTCTGAACATTGGCGCATACCGTTTCTTTTCAGGAACGGCGTGCGCTTTGTTTATGGAAGTTCCGGGCCGGCTGCGGGCGGCGTCCCCATGTCGTCCAGAAGGCGCGGCGACGGCGGAACCCCCGTCGGCGGGTCACACCATGCGGGAAGACGCGAGAACAGGCCGAGCATACGGTAACGGTCCTCATCCGGAAACACGCCCGCGCCGCACCGCTCAAAGACGATCCGGGACCATGCCCTGCCCGCCTCCACAAACGAACGCGGATCGGCTTCGTACCGTTTCCGGCCCCGCACATGAATGTCGTAGGTCGCCAAATGGTCGTATGTCGGAGCCGCCGCCATGACGGTCTGCCAGAACAGCGCATACCCGTCCTCGCGCTCCCGGGCCGTGCCCGCCTCGCCTTCCCCGTAGTGCTCCATATAGGCTTCGCTCAGGCATTGCCGGAACGCGGCGATCCGTTCCGGAGGCGTGTCCTCCGGCAGCAAGCGCTGCCCGAGGCTCCCGAAGGTTCGGGCGTTGGCTTGTGTCTGTTCCGCAATAGGGACATGGAAATGCATCAGGCAGCATCCCGCCAGCAGCCCGGCACCCAACAAGGCTAAAACGTTTCGCATGGCGTTCTCCTCGGGATTCCGGACGACTCCGCAGGAATTCCCTTGCTATTTGCGGTTTCGCCGCGCGGCGCTTCCCCAGCGGGACAGGCTGAACACAAGCTCCCGCACATCAATGGGCTTGGTGAGATGCGCGTTCATCCCGGCGGCGAAACTCCGCTCCTCGTCGCCGTGCATGGCGTGGGCGGTCATGGCAAGGATGGGGACGCTCCGGCAGCGGGGCAAGCCGCTCTCACGGATGCGCTGCGTGGCGTCATAGCCGTTCATGACCGGCATCTGCACATCCATCAAAATCACGTCGAAATCCTGATCTTCCGCATAGCGGTCCACGGCGTCCCGCCCATTCTCCGCCACGCACGTCTCCACGCCAAACCGGGCGAGCATGTTGAGGATCACATACTGATTGAGCTCGTTGTCCTCCACCACAAGGACCCGCTGCCCAACCAAATCCCCAAGGGGCAGGCTCTCGTCCGGAACATTGCCCCCGGAGCAGAACGAACCGGCATCACCCGGCGAAACGTCTTCAGCCAACGGGAAGGCCAGCTCAACCCGGAACGTACTGCCCTTGTTGACGCGGCTCCCCACGGTCAGCGTGCCGCCCATGAGTTCCACAAGCCGCTTGCTGATGGCAAGCCCGAGCCCCGTGCCGCCGAAACGGCGGGTGGCGGATTCGTCCACCTGCATGAACGGGCTGAAAATGCGCCCTATTTCCGATTCGGGGATGCCGATGCCGCAATCACGGACCACAAACTCCAGCCGCACGCGCGTGTTGGTGGAATCCACCACACGGACGCGCAGGCTGACCGACCCCTCGTCGGTAAACTTCACGGCGTTGTTGCACAGATTGAGAAGGACCTGCCGGACGCGCAGGGCGTCGCCCATAAGCAGCAAAGGCACATCCGGGGCGATCTCCAAAGAAAACTCAAGCCCTTTCCCCTCGGCTTCCGGAAGCACTACTGCGGCAAGGATACCAAGCTCTTTCTTGAGATTAAAGGGAGTGCGGGCCAATTCCAGCTTGTTGGCCTCGACCTTGGTCAGATCAAGGATATCGTTGAGGATGCCGAGCAAGGCCGTGCTCGATTCGCTGATCCGGGAAATGTATTCATACTGCTGCGTGGTCAAATCCGTCTTCAAGGCCAGATAGGAAAGGCCGATGATCGCGTTCATGGGCGTCCGCAGCTCGTGGCTCATGTTGGCGAGGAAGGATGACTTGGCCCGGTTGGCGGCCTCCGCTGCCTCGGCGGCCATGCGCAGGGAAGCCTCATGCTGCTTGTGCTCGGTGATGTCGGCGACGTAACCAACCGCCCGGGCGGCATCGCCGTCCTGCGAGAATTCACACTCGAAATCGAACCACCGCGAACCCTTTTCCGGGTCCAGCAGTTCGATCTCAAAACGTTCGCACAGCCCCGGCTTCCATGAGGATCGGCGCAGCGCTTCCAGCACCCGCTTCCGGCAGCCCGGCGCTATGCGGCTCCATAATCCTCTGAACGCGGAAAAACACACCATGTCGGCGGGGATGCCGAACTGCTCGAAAAAAATGTCGTTGGCGGAAAAAAGAATCCGGCTGCCCCGCGTGCACTCGAATACGCCTATCCGGCCGATCCGGCAGGCCGTTTCGAACCGGGAAAGATTCTCGCGCAGCCGTTCCCGCATACTCTCCAGCTCGCTGACGTCCTGATGGTATCCTTTTAAGCGCAACAAGCCGTTCTTGCTGCGTCCGGGCAACAGCTTGCCGCCGCAGCGCACAAAAATACGCCCGCATACGGGATGGAGCCACGGGTACTGGACTTCATACCGCTATCCGGTGCTGAGCATCTTTCCCACGCACTCGTCCACCGCGGCGCGATAAGCTTCATCCACGCGACCATACCAATGCCTGAAACAGTCCTCCGGCGAAGGGTGCGTCTCCAGACCGAGCAACAGCAACATGGTTTCGTTGGCCGTCATCCGGTGCTTTCCGTTTTCCTCGTCGATCTCAATGGCCCAAAGGCCCGTATTGCC